>Ga0326760_1001258_pt1 | contig 11481 bp, 12 predicted proteins | sample GCREP_S_FD_207668 | JGI IMG/M metagenome (GOLD analysis project Ga0326760, IMG submission 207668) | Hot spring sediment microbial communities from Geyser Creek Basin, Yellowstone National Park, WY, United States - GCR.EP_S | ecosystem: Environmental > Aquatic > Thermal springs > Near-boiling...
AAAACAAGTACACTACTTCAGAAAAATATATGTATAGTGTGATGAGCAAAAGTATTACTCTGGCAATGCCTATACATATACTCTAACTACAAACAATTGAACGCAAATAAAAATCACATTGAATAAAACCTCAAACTCTCCAAAATAACCCTGAGATCTTCTTCGGGAATAGGTCTCCTCATGTTTGCTGGTGTGCCAACAAGCATAGCATTGGGTCTCTTCCTACCCCTTGTAAACGAGAGCTTGTCTACAAGCTCCTTAAAGTCTGCAACACCAAGCTTAACAGGCTCAATCCTAACTCTCCAAGGGTACTTAACCTTGCCTTCAGCAACCTCATCAGGCCAAAGAGGCTTATCCTCCCTAAACCACTCAGAAACAGCCCTGTATACACCAACAAACTTGCCACCCAAAGCCCTAGAACCCTTAACGGTGACGTAGAACACCAAGTAATCACTAACCCTGATAAGCTTCGGAGCAGCACTATCCTCAGGAGCGCCATAAACATTCAACTTCTTTATAATCTCCCAATTAGCTTCAGGTATAGGAATAATCCAGGCACGCATTGTTTTTACCTCTACTAAATTATTACTTAAATGTTGTTACTTCATAAACCTTAATGCCAGGCTCAAAACATATGATGGAATAATAGGGGAATGCCAATCTTAAATCTTTGTAAAGACTTCCTGTATTTTGTTCATAGAATTATTCTACTAAACAAAGGTATGATATACATCATAATTAATATCGCTATCAGCACAATACACTACAATGATGAAAACAGATAACTTTTACCTTTGCATGAAGATAAATAGACCTTTATTTATGCATATTCCTATACCTAGGGCAAAATGTAGATAATACAATTTAAGATGAAGAGGAAGAGATAGTTAAAGGTATTGGGAAGAATTTTTCTATGCAATTCACAACTTCTCTACTAATTGGCTTATCTCATTAATTTCTTCTTGTGATACAACTCCTTTTTCATAAATTCTTTTACCTATTTCGACTAACTTTTTATGAGATTCTTTTTTAGAATCGTATTTCGGTATCTTGAAGTATTTTATAAATCTAGGCTGTACATGGCCAACCCATGGTGTGAGCTCCTCTACAACAATATTTATTTGTGGTACTAGTAGTACTGACATCAAGTAACAGGCTTCTTCGAAACTATTTATAGGAATATAATTCACTGTATAGTCTGGTACAGCACCACTTGTTTCTATGGCGGGTATGAATCTCTTAGCAACATCCCTCCACGCAACTTTATATCGGCTAACAGCATCTCCTCCCATACGCTCTAGGTGCCACAACTCCTCACGAAGGAACTTGCTTACATCACCAAGCACTCTGGTTACCTCAGGTCTTGAGAGATAATTCTTCCACAGCATTGTCTGCTTCAGTTCTTCCGCTGATAAAGACGTTCCATCCTTTTTATATGCGGCTATGAAGTAACGATACCTGGTTACTCTACCTATACCTATGTCCTCACCTTTGAACCCCCGAAACACGAATTTCTCCTCTACAACTATTGGTGGAAGACCAACAGTTCTGCTAAGCTCTGTTTCAACAGCAACATACTTCTCGTTCTTAGGAGCACCAATAGGAGGCTCAACAGGCTTTGGTTCACCAACAATAAGCCAAGCTCCTTTAGCACTGGTGAATGTCACACCTTCGTGTGCCTCATAAGCTGAGGTTCCCAGCACGTTCTTAGCGATGTTGTATGTCTCTTTTCTTAGCCAATGAACCCCATCAACAAATTCTACTGCCACCATCAATTCTTTATCAGTGGTTACTCTATCAACAACTTCTCCAATTCTAGGCTCTCTACCTCCAAACTTTTCAGGCGACAGTTGCATTCCCTTGATCTTTATATACGTGAACTCTGCACTCATTACCCCTCACCTCCTCATCACGAAAGCTATTCCAGGCTGATTTTCTGCACCTTCAAAAGGTTTTACCTCTTCCAAGTCCCATACCTCAACCAAGTTATACGGTTTAGAACACACAAACTTTCTCCATGAAGCACCATGCAGACCTCTAAATATTGATGCTGGAACCATTAACGCTATAACTGATGAAGTTGATGCGAGATACCTTGAAGCAACAGCAAAGAGCGGTATCGATACATCAAGCTTTCGAGCGGCTTGAGCAGGTGGTGAAACACCAAGCTCTTTTGCAACACCTTTAACTATATCTGAATATACACTAGGATACTTAGAGACGTTAACCCATGGCAGATTACCCAACACAAGATCAAACTTCTGTTGCGTTATGTATACAGCTAAAGCGTAATTAGATAACATTGAATGCCATATGGTGTCTAAACCCTTCTCCTCAAGCACTAGAATAGTTTTCCTAAACTTCTCCAGCGCATCTCTTTCACTTTTTTCTAGCTTTACCCCAATTTCATTTTCAAATCCTTCAACACCAACAGTAATTAATGCCATTAAAGCTCTGAGAAATGCTGAACTATTCTTCACTTTCTTAATAACTGATAATGGCAGTGCAATTTCAATGTAATGTAGCTCCCTGCTCTTATCGCCTTTGACTTGGTACGAGATAATATTTACGCCTCTCTTTCTCAACTCCTCTTCTAACTCCTTACTCACAACAATACCAAGAATTTCTAGAGGCACTCTTAATAATATTGATCCTGCTTGACCACGGACAATGTATGCATCGAGAGTCTTATGCTTTTCTCCAGCTCCATAACTTAAATGTAGTGATAGGAGATCTAGTCTCAGGATGGGTATGGCTGGCTGCTCTGCTAGGAAGCCTCCATAGATTGTTAAAAGCCGGTGTATCTGGAGCAGGTAGTTCACTTTTGCTGTTATTACAGCAACTGGGTTCAGATCTATCCCTACTACGCTATCCATTATCATTCTTGCGAACTCAACTGGATTTATATTCACTCTCTTAGTTGCGTACCACTTGAGCAATGCGTTTATGTAGTGAACCCCAAACGTGAATGAACCGCATGTTGGGTCTACGAATCTGGGTACCCTGCCATGCTTTCTGTAGAACTCGTCTATCAGCTCAACAGCTCTGTCAATAGGGTCAGGAACTATTGCCTCCTGTGGTGGCGAGCTCTTGACAAGTATATGCAGAGCTCTCCAAATGATTAGCTGTGCTATCCAGTCAGGTGTGTAGAACTCTCCAAGCTGACGCCTAATCTCTCTAGGCACAATGTTTTGGTAAACCCTCTTCAGAAGGTCTAAGCCCACCTCCTGGCTCCAGTCAATAGAGAGCAGAAAAGCTCCAAGATCCCTGAAGAACGCATCAAGCTTTGGTGCCACAGCTGTGTCAAAGACCCAGTCATACTCATCCCTCTCAAACAGGTAAGCAATGTTGAACCTCGCCAAGGCTTCTCCAAACCAGAAAAGCTTTGTTGTAGCCGATGATCCCTCTAGGTATAGTCTTAGAGGAATTGTATATCTTCCACCACCAAGAACAGCCTCTAAAAGTGTTGATCCTAAGCTCTTCAACCACGTAACATAGATTGTCAGCTTAATGAATAGCTCAGAAAGTGTAGCCTCGCTAATCTCCTCAACAACCTCCTTGCCGTAGACAAGATCCATTGTTCTCCTCCACGTGTTGAAGTACAGCCTTGCCCTTTCATGCGAGCTTAGCAAAGCGTCTTTGAGTGCCTTGCCGTGCTTCGCTATCAGCTCATTGACCCTCTCTATTATTGACTCTGGTGCAGGTTTTGACCTGGCAACAATCATTGATAGCTGAAGCTTCTTTAGCAATGCTATAACGCTTCTAAACTCATTCAACGCCATAGAGACGACTTCTTGCTCTCTACCACTGCGGATCTCAAACTCCTTTAGGTAGACAAGGTCTATCCTATCGCCGAACCTCATGTAGAGCTCGAAGCCAACTCTATCCCTGCAAGGTTTTGGATGCTCGGTGTAGTACCTCTCAACAGGCACGTCTATGGCTATGCCAAAGACCCTGCTGAAGCGCTTCATATACTCCTTTACCTGCTCCCTACCCCTAGCACGCCAACAGGGAGCCTCCGCCTCAATAACAATGCTCTCAACACCATAGTCAGCTCTAAGACCTATGTGAGGAACCCTCATCTCCTCAAAAAGCTGGACACCCTCAACACCAGCAAGAGCACGCTCAACAAACTGCTTAACATAGGTTTCAGGAGCCTGATATAAGCTCATTCATACTACCTAATTTTACAAAACGTACAGAAATTTATAAAGACTTCCGAAAAACTTTTATTTAATTCACCGTGGAGCCTTCTACACTATATTATAGTGTAATTGTGGCCGCAATTGTGCTATTGATTCATTAAATATTTCAATAATTGCAATGAATTTGTTGCAACTACTCTCAATAAGTTTCTTCTTTAATAGTTTTCAATGCTTTAAGAGTGTTATCTGTTGCTTTAGAGATCTTGACAAGGGTTTGAGGTTGGTTGTTTAGGTGGTTTTAGATTGGTGGTATTAGGCTTGGTGCTTCCTTTACAGACCTCTTCTTTTGGATTGTTCTCGGCTTTACTCTAATAATGAATTCTGATGTCTTGCCTCTTGGGCTAGTACCGTAGTAGTGGTTGAATATTCCTCTGCATTTTGGGCACTCCAGTCTTTCAACTGTGTAGAATCTGAATTTCCAGGTTTTGTGGAGCTTGAACTCTCCTTCATAGCCGCAGTAAGGACATTTAATCACATCTGCCCATTGCTTGGAGAAGCCTAGGAACGGATCTATCTGCTTTCACTTCGCTAACTACTTTCTATGAGCTTCTTCAACAACGTAAGCACTTCTTAAGCATGATGCTTTAGTATGTGACGGCTTCTGGATTATTTCGGGAAAATAGCAGATTCAATATAAATTCTACAAATGGTCTCAGTATTAGGACTAGGATGAGAAGGACTACGAACAATCCTGCCGCTATAAGTATTTGACCTGTAGTGCTCAAATTCAGGAATTGACAACAGTCTTTGCCTATGACCATTAGAGACACGCCCATAATAATAAGCAATGCCCCTATCCCCATCGCTTTAATAAGTAATGCATATCTATCTTCATCATTAGCATAAGTCATGTTAAACACCTTGATCTGTTTCACAATATAGTTTTGTTATGGTTTATATATATTTTTCGGAATCTTTTGTTATTGCTGAAGTAGGGTTATTCTGCATATGTAGAGTTTCATTGTTGGTTTTCCTCTGTATCTCCCTATGTATTCCCGTTCCTCTATTTTAGGGCTTAACCCTTTATCTCGGAGCTCGTTTTCCAATAGTATCTTAAGTGCTTTAGCTGCTACAATGTTTTTGCCTGTTGCTAAGATGTATATTGTTCTTAGTATAGGGCAGTCTCTAAGGCTATGCTTAACGAATTTTATATGCGGCTCTAGCATCTCCCTAACCTTCTCTGGTCGTGCCACACGTACAATGAGTACCCTAAAGTAGTTTCCATAAAGCATTGGAGTTCTGTCCACGTCCTTAACAATATCGTGAAGGAGCTTTATCAATTCCTTGATTTCTGTATCTAGTTGCGGATCTCTATGTGGATACCTTAGCTGTTCAGCTTCAGTCATTTCTGGAATTAAGGCTCTTGTGAAAAGTGATTGATCATCTACTGAGATAATCATCGATAGGATATCTCTCAGATCACCACGCTCCTTCAGAACCTCGTCAAGGTACTCATTAATAGCTCTGACTATGTCTGGATAATTCATTAGAGCACCTAGAGCCATATGAGCAGAAAGAACATCAATAAGTGCTGTATCATACATAACCCTAAGCTCGTGTGCGAATAGCTCAGGTAACGCCTTTACAATAGCTCTAGCTACATTTTCGTACCTATACCTCTTGCCCCTCTTCAGCACAATAATAATCTGGTTCCTTCTAAGATCAGATAGTACCCTATCCTCCTCACCCCACTCAATAACTATTTTAGGCACCTCCTTAAGGTTGAGACTCTTAGCAAAAGATACTGAAACAATATATGATATCTCACGGCTAATAGCTCTTTTCTCATACAATGCACTAAAGCGTGATACTAACCAAATTAAATGAATTGCAAACCTCTCAAACTTCTCTGAATAGAGAAAGTAAAGAATTGCGATAATGAATACTGCAGGACCCAAAAACACCCCACACATTCCTCCACAAATCTAAAAAATGTCAGCATGTCTCTATAAACTCCTTCCACACAAAGACATCACAAGGCCTAACATCCTTCACAAAATCATCGGTAGATACGTGGAAAATGCCTAATCTTACCCTAGAAAAAGCTTTATATTCCATAGCATAACCCATAAAACCTCTTGTTATCTGAAGCATATAACATATATACTTAGACAATGTTTGCATCCTATATTTGGTGTAGGTACCATGTCTGAAGAGGATGAGCGTGAAGCAATCTATATTAAGGTGCCTGATAATGTTGAGCAAGTCTACGCTTTTATGTCTATTGTTATGAGGGGTTCTAATAGGGAGTGGGGCAATGTTGTTAAGGAGCTTAGTGGTAGGCTTAAGAAGGCTTTTGGTGACAGGCTTGATCGCTTTACTTGGAGGGCTGTACTTGATGTGGCTCTTCAAGCATTTTCTTACGCCTATAGGGGCTGGTCATATAGTGTTGCTCATAATGTCCTCATTCCTCTGTATGGCAAAGTTATTCCCAGGGATTTGTTTGCTGAGGTTGTTAGGATTGGCTGGTGCTTTGGCGTCGAAGTAAGGCGTGAGAAGGGTGGTAAAGGGGCTGAGGATCAGCATTTTCGTAAGGACTATGAGGAGAAGTGTGTGCAGAGCAGGTAAGTTGCCTAGCCCTTGCTACAGAGCTGAATAATGGTATCTGCTAGGACCCCGAGGCTTCTACGCACATACTCCTGGTCAAGGTGTGTCGCTGTGCACAGGATCCACTTAGCGTTAGTAGCAATCTTCTCTCTCAACTCCTCAGCAACCTTAGCTACCCTCTTAAGCATTTCAGCATCGCCAGGTTCTAAGCCTTGCAGATCCGCTAAGCAATTCTTTAGAATTCCTATGAGTAGCCTAGCTTTCTTTTTAGCTGTGTCATTTGCGTAACCCAAGCTCTCAAAGTATTTCATCGCTCTATGCACAATAATGTTTTCCTGAACATCTCCATCAAGTCTATGCCTAAGATCCTCTAGCCTAGTACCAAACCTGTGAACAGTCACCTCAAGAGCCTTGAACACGCTGATCTCATCCTCAAAACCTCTACGTACATCTACCTCCAAATGCTCAAAAACTTGCTTAGTAACAGAGACAGGATCCATCAACGCCTTTATCTTGCCGTAGTGCCATACACGCCCAAACACAATATTCATGAACTTGTCTAGGTAGTGATGAAGAACAAGGTAGCACAAACCCTTGTCTCCATACCTGCTCAGAACCTGCTTAGCATGAGCAAGGAGATGTGAGCAGGAGTACCTAGAAGCATCGTGTTGCTCAGAAGAATCAATAAGCCTATCTATCTCCTCAGAGCTGAACCCACAGATCCTCTCACCAACAACCCTGTGAACAATATGTGAAGGCATAGATGTGCAAACCGTTAAGACTATCTTTAAAGCTTTTTTAAAGCTTTATCAATGACTCTATGGTGGGGAACATAGTGTCTATCTCCTGCTCTGTGTAACCAGCTAATCTAAGCACTTCCTTCGCAAGGTTAAGTGGTACTCCATTTCTTCTTATGATTAATGCCAGCTCCACCGCCACCTCATGGAGGTTAAGCCCTTTTAGCTTCCTAACCCTTGCAGCATTCCACAACCTCAGTAACGCAACCTTAACCTTACCAGAACCAGACGCAAGTTTCTCGATCCTCTCTTTGACCTCAGGCGGAAGCGTAGTAGCATTGAGAGCCTTTGCATAGTTTCTAATCATCATATCCACTACTTCAGGAGCCCACCTAATACCCTTACTCGATAAAAGACCTTCCCTATAGGATTCTACACGCTTATCCAAATCCTTACCAAGTTTCTTAGAAGGCTCACCTTCATTCATTGACAGCACCCCAAAATGAGGCAGAGAGTTGTTTTCTTTATAATTCTTTGGTGACTATGACAAAGCTTTATGGTGTTCCCAGCTCCACCTCAAACTCATCTGCTACTCCCAATACATCGACATGCAACTTTGCTGTGAGCAGACCATCTATTTCTACAGGTTTCGTGCCATAGTTCTGTAACTTCCTCTGATACTCCTCATATAGCCTCCTCATTCTCTCCTCAAACAAAGACTTAACATTACTAAGCACTTGGTTAACAACATTTCTCAGCCTGTTCAACACACTTTGGTCAGATGCGAAACAGCTAGAATCTTGGGTGTAGAGCCCATATATTACAGACACCTTAGGCTTCTCTAAAAACCTTAGACAAACCTCTAGCCCTGACTCAAAGACCATTCTGCACTTAGTAGCTATCTCTACATCGAGCTTCTTTAACTCTTCACCAAATCTTCTAGCTAGTTCCTGACCCAATGCAGAGCTACACATGCTCGATACTATAGGGTATAAACCAATAACAATAAACGCTATAGGGCTTACCTTGTATTCGCCATACCCATGTGTCAAAACATACTCCTTCAAATTATCAGGTATTACAATGCGATCATTCCACAGACATGAATCAATAGAGTACGACTCCACGTACTCAATGGCTTTGTCAACCAAAGAGTTATAGTCGTCAATATTTTCAATGCACACCTCCTCAACTTTTCTTGGGCATGGCACAACATTTTTATCGTACTTGACTATTGGTCTTTTTAACAGCTTATCAATCTCCGCATAAAGACCTTCACCAATTCTAGACTCTATAACAACTCTTCGTGAAGTATCCCTAATTCTTAGCCAAAGCTCTTTTGGTTGCAGTAGAGCCTCTACGCCTCCGGCACTAGTCCATAGCTCATTGAATCTCTTCACGGCTTCCTCTAGTTGCACCTCGCATAGTATCTCTATGTTTTTATCCTCTAGAACTGGGCATGTTAGGTTTGCTGAGCCTATCAACGCCTTTCCATCAGCTATGTACATTTTTGCGCGCATGAACCTCTCCTTAACAACCCTGACCTCAGCAAGCCTAGCCAACTCCCTAAGAATATCCTCATCAACTTCAGCAGATGTCAATACCCTTACCTGAGCACCCCTACCACCAGCCTTCTTCAGCAAATCAACACCACATCTATCAATAAATGCTGTAGCAATCCAAACACTCTGCATAGCACTTTCAACAAGCTCTCTAAGCCTTTTAGAAACCTCATCAAGAGAGTAGCAAACCTGCGAAGAGCTTGAAGCACCAGACATTGTATCTACACCTATACACCAATTAAAAGGAGCAGATTATGAAACTTATTCAGTACAGTGGGTATGTGCATAAGTCTTCTGCGCAGTAGCAAAGCTCTTTGAGTATCAATTTTCCGTCTCCGCAGATGCAGTAATCCTCGCCCTCGGGACACCAACAAGCCTCGTACCTCGGCTCATAAGAAACCTCTTCATCGCCTTCAACATCTAGAAACCCAATCATAAAATCTTTTGAAACCCTCAACAAGTTTCTACCAATTTTCCTAACCCTTCTCCTACCAGAAGATCTATCCCTACCCATAAAACATGTGCCAAGCAGTAAATAATGCTGAGAAACTAGATAAGGTTTTCTCTAAATTTAGAGTGTTTCATGTGTTGAGTATTTGCTAGGTCTTTAATGGGCTGTCTCTATGTATTCAGCTTCTTCAGGTATTTCGCATCTTGTGAAGCATTTTGCTATATCCTTGTTGTATTCCTCTACCCTTACTAGCCATGCGTTGATCATTGCGCATATGAGTTTTCTTAGTGTGGCTACTGCTTTTGCTAGTTCTTTGGATGCCTTCATCTGCGTATTATCTATGAATGCTACGAGCGCTGGTGTGTATGGTGGTATCCAGGGCTTGCTCATATCTTTTGCATATCCTGTGAAGTGAATCCATTCAGATGATAGCTTGTTCCAGAGCATGGTGACTTTCTCAGCATTCTCCTCACCTATGATTGTTGCTAACTGCTTCACGAAAACTCTTGTAGTAGGCTCCTTCCCACGTACCTTTCTCCACAAGATGTACTTCCTATACAGTGATTGCTCCTTGCACATCTTTATGCATCTCTCCCTTCTCTTACCATCTAATCTATGCATGCATATATCCATGCACTTCTCTATATACCCCCTTTCATCACCAAGCCCATACCTATAGTCAATAATTAGAGCCTCAGCTAAAGACTCGAGAGCAAGCCTCAGCTGTGAGAAGCATGAGGGTGTGTTACCTGTTATAAGGTTGAGGAACAAACCCGTGGTTAGGGCCTCAGCAAATTCTAGAGCTTGCAGAAAGAAGCTCCTTCTAAACACCTCATTCACAATTGATGCAAAGGGCTCCTCACGACACCTAGACCTATATGCTTCGAAATTCTCAAAATCCTTCAGAAGATTCATTACCTGTTGCAAAGCATTCTCATAAATATCCCCACCATCCTCATTAAGGAAATTGTCGATCATAACACTCAGTGCATGCCCAATAAAGACATCAAACATTTTGTAGTTGCGCCAACGAACCTTATTCAGCATATTGGGTAGAAAAGCTCTAAGCCTAGACCAGTCCTCCTCACCAAACACACAAGCAATGTAGATCCTGTACTGAGACCCATTAACATTGATTGCGAAGCCGATGACCTTAGCGTTTAAACCATCATTACTAGGAAAAGCACTGTAAACACCTAACTCAACAACTTCAGCACTACTCAAACCGATAACACTCTTCACACGCTCAAAAACCTTCAGGATATTAGCATTGTCAACCACAAGCTCAGTAGGCAAATCAATCGTAACCTCATGGCCACCCAAAAGATTAGGTGAAACAACTAAACAACGATTAAGTTCAGACATTCCCGACCCAGGCATAGTCACACTGAAATACAATAACCAATGGTGGGAATAATAAATCTTCTCATTATGGAATGGATGTAATAGGCTTTAGTATGACGGAGAGTAAAATTATCATAACAAAGTACATTATTATTCTATGTAAGCTTATCATTTCAAATTGAATATATCTACTTATGTTGGCAAATATGAGGTATATGAAGTAGTGTATGACTCCCTCGACATAATCATATAAATATTCATTAGCAATGGATTGAAGATTCTGCATTGCGTAACTGATTGACATCTTCTGATACAATACATCTGATACAATATTTACAAACTTAAGGATGAAAGTAATAATAGCTAAGAGCACTTTCAGCTAGCTTGGGTGGCTTAGAGAAGGGGCTATATTAGTGGTAGGTGTGGTCCTATGAGTCTCAGTAGGGCTAGGTATTTGGGTATGTAGACTACTTTCTTTTTCTTTTCAACTGCTTTAATAATGACTTCAGCTACTTTTGTTGGTGGTGTGCCTCTAGATATTCTTTTGCCTGCTTTTTCGTGGAACTCTGTGTTTATGAGTCCTGGGTAGACTTCGACTAGGTGTATGCCTTTTTCTCTAAGCTCTTTTCTGAGGG
>Ga0326760_1001259_pt1 | contig 11475 bp, 14 predicted proteins | sample GCREP_S_FD_207668 | JGI IMG/M metagenome (GOLD analysis project Ga0326760, IMG submission 207668) | Hot spring sediment microbial communities from Geyser Creek Basin, Yellowstone National Park, WY, United States - GCR.EP_S | ecosystem: Environmental > Aquatic > Thermal springs > Near-boiling...
AGAGCCACAACTCTGCCCCTAATCTCACGCACTTTGCATATACATCTTTTTCAGCATGTCCGCGAGTCCAAGAGATCTAATTACATTCTCTAACCTTACAATATTATCACTTAATATTATATCATTCTCACTAATACTCTTCCTCTGCAAGCCGCAGAACCTAGCCACAGATTCAAACACTTTTCTCCAATCAACCCTCTCCACAGAGACCACCAAGAGACTAACGCTTGCAGAGGTAATAAGCTAGAGGTATTGTGAGCACAGCTGTGGGTATTGAACCCCAGGCACAAAAGTTGATGGCTACATCAACTCACCACGCTTCTGCAAGCAGAAAAACCGTGACATATGCAAGAAGCTCTAAGCAACTGTAGCAAAGAACCATGCGGCTAGAGTTGCACACCGCTCTCTAACTATACTATATTAAATATAGATGTGTAGGTTATGACTAAGAAGCTACAGAGACCCGCAGCTTAGAGAGTCCTTAGCAAAACACTGTAAACAAAGACACTGGCTCAACACTCAACCCATTAATGCTACAGCAATCAACTCACCGCGCTTCTGCATGCAGAAGAACCGTAAAGTGATTTTCTCCTATCTGGAAATTGTTGACAGCTTTTCTGCAAGCAGAAAAACTGTGAATATGCCATCCCATGATCCACGACCATCATTCAACACCTTAAAGGCTTTCCCAAGACCCCATGTTCTCAGATAGGAGAATCGAATTCCATTGTAAGAATGGCTCCTGCAGTGAATCGAGTTAATCAACTTTTTGTTTCCACCCTATAATTGCGATGGAGTCTAAATAAGTGATGGTTGCAACAGTTGTGTATATCATAGTGATGTGGGGGTACATGAAAATATAAGGGTGAAAATATACCCGGGTTCTGATTAACTTGCCTAACTCTGGGAGATGCACTTGCAATGGAATTTCATTCTCTTATCTGGATTTATGAAAAAGTGAAAGTTTTTGCTACCTAATCACGCAGTGTGGTTCTGTGCTGTTCTCTGCTCTATTCCCTCAGTCACTATTTCCTCTGCCTCTTTCTCTATCAGCTCCCTAGCCCTCTCCCTATCCAGCACATAGCCCTTTAGGTATGATCTTCCACTTCTATTCACAACTTCATACCCTAGCTGCTTTAGCTTCATTGTAAACCTGTTTTGGGCTACAGGATCCTCACCAAAAGCTTTACACCAACTTACGTAGGTTTCGTAAATGCTGCTAACCTTTGTAGCTACTCCATCAACTTTCTTCAGAACTTGGCTCTCAATAGACCAGCTCATGAATGCGTAAACACTGTCAGACTTGCTTAACCACTTATTCTTAGCATCCTCTGCTGTGTTTTCGTAGCTAAAGGTGAACCTCCTACTCATAACAATTGTGAAGCAGGCAAGTGCTATTGCTAATGCGTTTGGAACCTCATCTTCTAGAGTCTTCTCAAAGTCCTTAACCTTCTCCTTGAACCCCCCCACAAACTCTACTACGAGCCATCGCTTCCAGAATGCGGCATCAGCATTTTCTACAGGTGGTGGTGTGTTAGCGCTAAAGATGTGCTTTGTATATGGCCTCCACACTATTGGATCCCTGAACTTTCTCTCAATAACTATTGTGTCTTCTCCTGTTAGCACCTTGAATGCTCCAACATCCTTCACAGCCTTCTCAGGCAAATCAGCATAGAAGTTAGCTAGTTTTCTATATATAGCAGCTCTCTGAAACCTAAACTCTTCGCTTATCAGTGCTTGTAGAGGTATGCTGCTGTAGTTCTCAGGTCCTAGCACCATTTGGAGGTACTTTATGTATGTTGATTTCCCAGTGTCCCCATCCCTCCCCTCAGCATCTGTTAGCAGCACAGCTTTCTTTATTGGTGATGGGTAGAGCACTGCTCCCATTAGCTCGTATAGCAGTATCCACTTGCTTCCAGCCCACTGCCTAAACGCCGTCAGGGTCTTAGGCGTGTACCTATCTGCGTACTTAAAGACTATGCCCTCATAATCCTTCTGATCAAGCACTACTTTAGATCGCAACTCTCTTAGTATTGACTCTAGCAAGCCTGTGTTAATGCTCCACGGTATCAAGTGGTAGACGTAGTCCTCTGGGTCCGGGTCCCCACACCTCTCTGTTTCCCAGCTCCACACACAGCTCTTGAAAGCTATTTTCAGAGGCTCATACCTTAGGTAGTCCTTCAGGTTGTCTGCTATGAACTTCTCTACATCGCTACGCAGCTTCGAGTAGCTAATGCCTGCAAGGTCTAGCTCCGCCTTTCTGTAAAGCTCTGAGAGGAAGTTGAATACCTCTGTTTCGCAATTCACCCATCTAAGCCCGTCAAAACAGTAAATGCCTAGCAACCCCTTCCTGCTCTGCGAATCCCCTGTGTAGAAAGCCTTTACATACCTGAACTTCTCAAGTATAGCCTTTGACGCTAGTATCGCTGCTCTGCTCTGCCTCTCACTAATCTTGTTAAATGTGTGTAGCTGTAGAAGTGCTAATGCTGTTTCTCTCGATACGCCTAGATCCGTTAAGGCTTGTAGCTTTGTAGTGTCAACTGCTACTCCTGTGCCCCCTCTAACCTCTTCCCTCTCAACCCTCTTAACATGGTACTCTATAGAGCCTATCGCAAGGCTTAGCTCACTAACAACAAGCTTCAGCATATCTGCTAGTACAAGTGTTGAGTGGTCGTGAATTAGTTCAGTAAGCTCGTTAAGCACCACCTCTCCACATGTCCTAATTTCAGCCTTATCGCCAGTAGCGCCGTACTTCAGTATCTTAGCTATCTCCCTATCCCCTTCCCTACCAGTAGCATCTACCTGGACAAAGGCAATTTTTATAGAGTCCAAGGCCTCCCTAGGCATTGTGTGATAGTTTTCGCACACATACTTATCCCCCTCCCTAACTATCCTCACGGACTTGCAAAATACGCATGCAGCCACTTCAACAACTAGAGACTCTTTAACAACCTTGGCAAGAGACTCACTAAGCCTCTCTGCATCAGGATCCCTGATTACTATGGCCACGTTGTAAAAGCCCTCTAACTGCCTATCCCTACCCAGCTTCACAACAAGCTGATTACTCCCTAGAGCTACCTCAAAGCCTATTTTAGCAAGCTTTTCAGCAAGCTCCCTACTCACCGCTAACACCTCCCCACTTCGCTTCGTAGAGCAATGAGTTTATCACGTAGTCAAATGCTTTATCTGATAGCTGCTTTACAGAAGCAGTTCTAAGACCCTCGCATTGGTAGCAACGCTTCCACGAGCTGATGTAGTTGATAAAGCCATCAACTTTTTTAAATCTGCTAGAAACTAAACTAAGCTTAGAGCGAGGCATAGCTCGACCACCCCCCAACCCCTAATGCAGGTCTAAACCTGCTTTCTCTTCTTCTCACCCACTTCAAATACCTGTGTCTCAGCACACTAGGTATTATATGCAGCTCTGCAGAAATTTAAGTATAGTTCCAGTAGTGTTCTCGCTTACGTAAGGCAATGGTCTTTCCAACTACTGTTACTGCTTTTGTTTTCTCAACTCGCTTATGTTTCTAAGCGAGTTGGATATGTCTCGAAAGAGGCTTGGCTATCCGCAGAAAGGTTCTTGGGACTATGGAGTAGATTACGAAGTTGCTTACAAAGAGCTTGTTAAGCTTCTTAAGAATGCTGATTCGAGAGGCTATGCAAAGTGCTACGCTGCTATCTCACTCATTGCCTTGAGGAATGGTGCTAGGGTTGGTGAGGCTATAGAGGCTTTCGCTAAGTTTCTTCAAGGAGATGCCACGACAAAGAGACTAGATGATGGTAGGGTGGCTCTAGTTACTCAGGTTAGGGTTGAGAAGCATAGGAAAGAGGATTACAGGCTCATAGTGTTCCCAGCAGAGATCCTAGAGCAAGACTTCGACACCTGTAGACAGCTGGTAGCCAAGGGAAAGGATGCTGTAAGGGCTTATGTGAATAAGTGGCTTAGGGAGAAGCTGGGCATAAACTGCCACAGCCTCAGGTACTCATTCATAACGCACATGCTTAAGAGGGGTGTATCACCAGCAGTCATAGCTTCGATAACTAAGCACAAAAACTTGAACATGATTCTTAGGTATGTGCAGGAAAAGGTGGCAGAACAAGAGCTTCTGCAACTCTAACAGGTTTTAGCAGCTGAGGCTGCAGAGCACTTGCCTATACCAGGTGAAGCCCTTTGCCAGGTTAGTGCTGCTATTAGTGACTTGCTTGCCTACTCGCTGACAACACTATTGAAACTTATTTGCGAATCCATATGGCTGTGCCGCAAGATTTATCGTGTTGTGATGGTGATACACCAACACTACGCTAACACCAATCCACTGCTCTTCTGCAAGCAGAGCAGCCGTGAACCCATGCAGTAGGACCTAGGTAGCTGCAACTATGGTCTAAACGGCTGTAGCCGTATGCTTTTAGGCAGACTCTTCCTAGCTTATGTAGAGGCTCTATAGCTCTTTGCAACTGCATAATTTTAAAGCCTCAAAACATACTACAAACATGCGAGCCGAGCCGGGCGTGAACTCCGCTGGGAGAGTGCGAGTCAATTACATCATGAAGCCCGGCTCATCTGCACGTATCTACACACTCATGGCTTTATGGCTGAGCCGCCAATGAATCTGGATTTGCCGGATTTCGCTCTTAGGCATCTATCTTGATAATGCTTATTAAGGCTAGTCTCCGGGAGAAGAGCCTTAACAAACATATATGCGACAACTGCACCCTGCTAAGGCTAGTCTGCCTGCAGACTGTCCACGACAATGACCAGCTAGGGTTGGCAAGACTGTATGGGGGTGGGCGGCTCACCTCCACCGATGCACCTCGTTTCTAGGCATGGAGGCCTGTTGATGGGGTTTTAGCTAGGTAAATCTATTTAGTGAGGCTCTATTCGAGAGATGTAGCAAGCAATGTGGCAACTTTGCTACACACGGCCATCGCTAAAACAAAAAGCTCTCTGTACTCGCTACGGCTAAGAGCTATAGAGCCTCTGGGAAGCTCTATAACAACATCAGCAGTGGCTGCAGTTGCTGTGCTGAGCTTCTCAGAGCTTTCAGTACTAGCCAAGCACATCTCAATGTGCTTTTTCAGCAACTCCAGCACACGCTTCTTATCATACCCATTCAATATGTTCTCTCCAACCCTCCACAAAGACGCTGTGCCGCGGGCCCCGGGCACATACACCCTCTCGACAAGCCCATGCCTTTCGAGTTTGCGTAGAGCCATCACAAGGTAATCGTATGGAACTCGGGTCTCTAAATATAATTGCTTTGTAGAGGCCCAATCACCGTAGTGAACCAGTACGTAGAGAACCAAAGCTGTGTAGATCCTTGTCCTGTAGCAGCACTCTTCTCCTCGCTCCCCACTCTTGACGCAGTACTCTGAAAAAGCTACGTAGTTCACACTCTTCAGCACACTTCACCACAGCTTCAGCAGCGCTTCAGAAGTACTTTAGCTTTACTTCAGCAGTACTTCACCACAACTTCAGTATCCATAAAGTATTCATAAACTTTTCTTCAACATTTCGCTATGTGAAGAACCTGTTCTCTCTGCCTCTCGCTTTCTTGAAAGCTTATTTGCTGGTAAACCCATGTCTGAAGAGCAATTCTGTCAGTGAGGAGTTAGGGGGTTTTGTGGAGGCTATCTGCAGGGCCTGGGAAAGTGTTGTACATCTTTAGGCGAGTTGAATCGCAAACATAATTATTTTCTGGTTCTTGGTAGAGTAGGGCTTATAACAGCTTTTCCACATGTTTTAGTAGGTGTTTTAACTTGAATGTGAAGAGCATTAATGAACGGTTTGAGAAGAGTGGGGTAGAGCCTGATGTGGTTTGTGAAGCGGTTGCAAGAGGTGAGCTAACGCTAAGCGATGCCGCTATCCTGATGGAGCTTTCAGATGCTGAAGCTGCTAGAAAGTATTGTAAGGAGCTCCTAAGCACCTATTCTAGCCACCTCCATAGGAACTGGAGAGAGGTATGAGCATTTCACACAGCTTAAGGCAGTGGCTTTACATAGGCTACATAAGCCTTGTTTATGTAGATAACATCTATAGACTCGAGCTCTGTTTTTGCATTGGGGTTTCTGACAACTACCTTGAACCAGTACTTAGTTGCATCAGCAAGCCTACCCCTAACCTCCTCACCTGTTGAGAGCATTATAACAACATCCTTGTTCATATACTCTTCTGAGAAGTCGTGTCTTCTCTTCCTATGCTTCTCCTTACCCCTCTCTCTACTCACATCCCTAAGCCTATTGCTCACCTCCTTAGAGATGGCCATCCAGACTCACCTCTAGGCTTGTAGAGTGAGCAAAAGGCGCAGATAAGCTTATGCTCGTAAACATTGATTCTGTACCTCTTACCACTAGGAGTCTCAACCTCCCTAACCCTAAGGCCTGGCACGGGTGCTGGTAAATCCCTTGCTATGCAGTAGCCATCGCTATCTATGTACTCACACCTAAACTTATCGACTGTGAACCTGGGGAGAATGCTCCACTCAAGAAGCTTGATAGCTGTTTGGAGATCCTGTAGAGAGGTCCTCAGCTCGCTAACAGCTGTTTTGAGATCCTCAACACTCTTAGCAATGGCTTCAAAACTAGTACTAGTGCTAGTGGTGGGCGCAGGCAGCTCTCCAAGAGCAATAGCTACTGCAACATCCCACGAGACTCCATACCTATCCCTAACCTCCCTAACCCTCTGATAAACCTCTGGATACCTCTTCTTGAGGTAGTAAGCAAGCTTAGATCCCCGAAGACGCAAATGCCTTGGAAACACTTGATCCATGAGCCCACCAGTTGATAAAAGTTGATGCATACATCAACTGATAATATATAGCTAAAAAGTTGATAAATCTATCAACCACATCAACTAATGAGTACAGGTCTGCATGTTGTGGTAGTGCAGCTGTATTACGATGCGCAGCTGAAGCGTTGTGGAATTGCCTTAAGGCTTTTCCCTAGCTTTGTGCATATTAGGTGTTTTAGAGTGGTATACTGCTGGGATAGGAGGTAGTGATTGATGTCAAGTCGTGGATTGAAGCAATACAATACGCTTGTAATGCAGCACTGCAGACCTTTCATAAGTAGTGCAGAGCTTAATGCGAGTATTAGGATCGTGTGTAAGGAGATACACAAGGAGATAGGCTTGGGCTACCCTGCAGCACTGCATAGAACAGATATCGTTATTGAGGTCCTAGACAAACTCGTTAAAAGCAATAAGATAAGCTCTAGAGCTGCAGAAATCCTCAAAAACAATGCAGAGCTCGTGACCATATGCTGTATAAATGTCTATAGAGATTTGTTTGAGGAGAAGCTCAAGACCTTCAAAATTCTAGAACTTTTCAAAGCATAGAGCACTGGATATGAGAGTGGGAAAGAGCCTAAGCAATTTCTAGGCAGCGAAAGCTCTGAAATGAAGCGTGTAGTCATAGGCATTGAGAAACGCATTAAGCTCGTAAAGACAGAGCCTAGGAAAGGGCATGTAAAGAGATTCAATAGGAAAATCGCTGAAGGGCTTCAAAAACTAAAGAAACACCTTTCTCTAAGAGGCCCACACAGTGGATTCACCATGAGTAAGTGATGCGGGGGATGGTCATTGCCTCTGGTTGCAGAGCAGCAGTGAATTGATGTAGTTGATGTTTACATCAACTCATGAGCGCTGAGCTATTCAGAAGAAAGTAATTAGAACTGTGTAGAGAGCTCTCTATACACATCATCATGCAGTGCTTCATAGGGTCGTGAAGTGATGTGGTTGATGCTTGTATCAACTCTTTGCTTTTCTGCTTGCAGAAGAGAGATAAGCTTATTAACTGGGTAACGGCTTTTCTTCATGCAGAAGAGTGGTGAGATTATGAGGTTCATCGTGCTTGGCTTTACACAGGGTTTGAGTAGTAGGGCTATTATTGGTAGGTACAAGTCTGAAGATGAGCTTAGGGATGTTTTCTTAACTGATAGGCTTAGCAAAGCTGCTAGAAAACTCTATGTTTTTGAGATCTGCAGGCCTGAGGAATTGTATAGCTGCTTGTGGGTAGTGAGTTTTGATGTTAAGCTTGTTAAAGTTAGGGATCCTAGGAGAAGTGGTGGAAAGCTCTATACAAAGCCTAGCCACATATACACAGAGCTTAAAGAGTCTATGCTCACTTATCTATGTGGTCATGTAGATGCCTCTACCTATATCTGTGGAGAGAACTATAGTGGTGAGGTTGAGAACATACTGCTGCAGGTAACTGATAGAGACAAGTTTAAGATCGAGTCGTACCCTGTAAAGCCTTGGAGAGATGTTGATAAGGAGTTTGTTGTAGAGTCAATTAGAGCAGCTATAGAGTGGCTACAAGCAAAGTCAATAGCTTTAGCAGCTAAGGTTAGAGATGCAAAGCCCAAGGGGTTTAGACAAGTTGAGAAAAAGGCTAGCAAATTCCTAGAAAACCTAATCATAGCAAGCAAGTACGCACCAAAAGTTATGGAAAAGCTAAAGGTCTTAGGAATAGACTTGGACCTCACAAGAATTGTTGAAGAGTCTAGAAAGAGAGTTGAAGAGGCTTTGGAGAGCAGGAGAGAGTCAATGGCGAAGAAGAGACGCGCTCGATAAGCATTGGCTCTGTATGCAGAAAAGCAATGAAACACCTCTTCATCACACATAAGTTGATGTGAGTTGATAACTACATCAACTCGTGAAGTCTATGTGCTATGCAACTATGTGTTGGTGTAATGCCTACAGGAGGCCGATAGATCGTGAGTTGATGTAAGCATCAACTAGTATCACCTCACGAAGCATTCAAGCAAGTGCGTTGCTAAGGCTTAGATAGATAGACCCTAAGCAGCGTGTTATTGGTTGGCACAATCGTATTGATAGCGGCATCAGTTCACGGCTTTTCTACAAGCAGAAAAGAGATGAGCCAATGCAGTAGCGCTGCAAAATCTTGGAGACACTAGTGCGGTACTGTCTACACTGCGTGTTTTGAGGTATAGGCGTAACAGTCTATTCAATAGCACCGCAGCTTTTCAGTAAGCAAGCTACCTACGGCAAGCTTATGCTGAATTTGATGTGGAGGAAGCTGTAGCTAACTCGTTAAGCCATTGCATATAGGGCTACATTCTTCTGATAATTCTTCTGATAGCTACGAAATAGAGTGTTTTATTTGCTTAGAGTACCTCTTTTTCTCAAGCTTTTCTTCAAGGTCTCTAAAGTTTCTGGGTCTGAAGCCTCTATGACAACGATTTTGTAGGGAGTGCAACTGCTTAAGTATATCACGATAGATTTCTCTAGATCCTTTGTCGCAAAAAATCCTCGTCCTACACCAGTGACAAAGGTGCCATATTTAATCGCTCCAAGACTGAAGCCGCCTAGCCTTATCCTTGGGCATATCTGTTCTCTCTCAACCTCATCTAGATCCTTAATATGGACTATCTTTTCTATGCAATTAAGTGGTATCTTTAACCTTCTCTTCACTGCCAGAATTTTCTCAATTCCCTTAAGTTCTACGATTAGCTTCTCTTCATCAACACTTACGCGTGGCATGTACTATCATCGTAGAAAAGCTTCCTCTTTTAGTATACGAGGTAAGAGTGGTAATAAAATTGATGTTAAGGTGGCTGAGAACATGAGGGTGTATAACGCTAGTTCAACCGGATCCATTTGCGGATTAATATTCAATACTATAAACGGTATTAGTGCTGGAAGCATTGAAATACCTGCTAACACATTCTGACCTGGCGCAGGTCCAGTCTTAGCCCCTCTTAAAGAAGGTATTATAACCGTAAGTATGAGGCTGATAAGAGATGCTGAAATAGTGAGTGAGGGTGTGAGTATTATAGAGAGCTTCACATAGTAAATGCTAAGACTACTAAGGTAACCTAGAAGATGTAGGAAGAGTAGTGATATTCCAGAAGCGGTTACCATAATTAATGCCTCAACAATTAGGGCTACTAACAATGTGTAGAATAGCAGTGCTACAGTAATGCTTCTTCGCGATACGGGGGCTGAGAACAATACCTCAAGCACACCTTCATTACGATCCTCAATAAGTGTGCTAGACACAGTATTCGAGGTCACAATGGCGGCTATTAACGTAGCCAAGTAGGGTGTGTAAATAGCTGCAGCTACAGCTCCTAAAGCTTCATTAGGAATGTTAGCGCTATTAGTGCCAAGCAATTTAGCTGCTAAAGCCTCAAGTGCATAACGTGCTGCAGAGGTGTAAAGCTGCGGAAGTAAAATCCCTGGAATAATTGCTAACATTATTATTCCAACTCCGTATGCTATAGATGATGCAATTATGCTTTTCATAGCCGCCTTAAGTCTAATCATATAAGCTTTAGTAATGCTGTTAATCAAGATTGATCGCCTAACCGCTCTAATATATCCTCAAGCGGATTACCAATCTCCTTAACTTCGAGGACTGTAATGCCATGCTTCACAAGCTCCTCGATAATGTAGCCAATTTCATCCTCTGACTTAGCTTCAACCACCCATAACCCATCATCACGAGAAACGTGGTATCCCATTGAGTTTAATATCGTGGTAGGATTTCCACGAACCCTTAAACCAATCTTAATTCTTTCTAGAGAGCGCTTCAACTCATCGAGAGAACCTTTAAACATTACTCGTCCATGATTCAGCACAACTACATTCTCAGCCAATTCTAACGCCTCATAGAGGTTATGCGTAGAATAAACTAGTGTTATGCCTCTGCTACGAGCAAGATTTTTCACAAAGTTTCTGAAGTTCTTAGCAGCTAATGGGTCTAAACCATTAGAAGGTTCATCAAGTAAAAGCACTTGTGGATCGTGAAGAAGCACTCTTATAAGTGTTACCCTTCTTCTCTGCCCATGACTCAAATGAGCTACTGGTGTGTTTAAGAGGTTCTCTACCCCAAATTCCTTGGCTAACTCCAGAATCCCTGCATTTATATCGCTTAAGTTATAAATCTTAGCATAGAACATTAAGTTCTCTCTCACCGTCAACCCACTCACCAATCCATCTAGATGAGGCAAATAACCTATCACACTCCTTACCCTACTATCATCATACACATTTCTTCCACCAACCAACACCACACCTTTATAAGGCTTCAACACACCACTACATACCCTGAATAACGTAGTTTTACCAGCACCATTAGGACCTAAAACAACGTTTATGCCTCTTCGAAAAACTATGTTAACATCACGTAGTGCTACTTTACCTCTATAACCAGCTGTAACATCCCGTACCTCAAGAGCCACAACTCTGCCCCTAATCTCACGCACTTTGCATATACATCTTTTTCAGCATGTCCGCGAGTCCAAGAGATCTAATTACATTCTCTAACCTTACAATATTATCACTTAATATTATATCATTCAATAGAATGTCAAATTTATGCTTCTCCATATATTCGTATATTCTTCTCTGATACTCTTTATTTTCAAGAATAACGTCACACGCATGACAGAGGCTTGTAAATCCTTCTTCTTTAGCTCCAATTCTTTCTAGAATTTTCTTAGGGCCTAGAAAAT
>Ga0326760_1001260_pt1 | contig 11473 bp, 10 predicted proteins | sample GCREP_S_FD_207668 | JGI IMG/M metagenome (GOLD analysis project Ga0326760, IMG submission 207668) | Hot spring sediment microbial communities from Geyser Creek Basin, Yellowstone National Park, WY, United States - GCR.EP_S | ecosystem: Environmental > Aquatic > Thermal springs > Near-boiling...
GGGTAAGTTTGTTGTTTGATGTGAGGCCTAAGGAGAGGAGAAGTGATCTGTATGACTTTGAGAGAGAGCTTGAAGAGCTTAAGAGAGGGTTGGAGAGAACTCCTATTACTCTCTTAATTGGAGTGAGAAGGACTGGTAAGACCTCGCTTCTTAAGGTTGCTTTAAGTGAGCTTGGATATCCCTATGTATATTTAGATACAAGGGTTTCCACTAATCCGACTTATCGAGATTTCGCTAATATTGTAAAGTACTCTCTAGAGGACTTTATAGCTAGAAATACTTCTCTACGCAGGAAGATAGTGGAGAGACTGCGTAGAGTTAGCGGTGTTTCGATCTCTATATCACCATTATCAGTTAACATCTCCTGGAGGGGTGATAAGAGATTTGAATTATTAGAATTATTTAATGCTCTCAACAAGATCGGCTCCGACATTGGAGAACCAGTTATAATCGCATTTGACGAGGCGCAGGAACTTAGGAGAATAACTTGGATAGACTTTACGCGGATTTTCGCCTACATATACGATAACTTAGAGTACATTAGACTAGCGTTAACAGGCTCTGAAATAGGCCTCCTTTACAGATTTATAAACATTAATAATAGCGAGTCTCCTCTCTATGGTAGATACATACACGTAGTGTCCACAAGAAGACTAAGCTTAGAGGAATCACTGGATTTCCTCGAGAAGGGATTTAGAGAAGTAGGCGTGATAGTACCCCGACACGTCATTGAAGCCGCAGCCAGTGTATTTGGAGGTATTATTGGCTGGCTTACACTCTTTGGCTACAACTGCTACATGAATATCAATACATGCTCTGAGAGCATTGAAAAAGTCATTAAAATCGCGGTTGAAACAGCTAAACGAGAAGTAGAAAACTTCTTGAAGACTAGGAGGAGTGAGAGATACCGAGTTATCTTGAAACTATTAACTATAGAGAGGAGTTGGAGTGAAATAAAAAATAGACTCGAGGATATCGAAGGTAGGACTATAAACGATAAGACACTCAACGAGCTATTAACAACACTACTAAATCTCTCAATAATTGAGAAAACAAACAACAAGTACATAATAGCAGACCCTATAACTAGAAAAGCTGTAGAAGAACTAGTGGGCTAGATCAATTATTGGAGAAAACCAAGAGCTTAATAAATAGTCGTGTAGTGATGGTCTCCAAGATACATGCTTTAAGACCCTGATGAACCCTCTACCCTCACCACGTACTTCTAGGTAATTGCAAAATTCTCCTTCAACCCTCTACTACACTCTCAGCTCTGTTTAATCTACGAGCTGGGGAATCTAGTACTTTATAGTGGTCTACTTCCTTTAACATCATATTTTCCCAATAGGATAAATATACTTGTCATCAGGGCTCATTTTAAAGAGACCTAGAAATGCACCCCATTGGAGCAGTGTATTCATTGCCTCCTGGGTGTTTCGTGGATAAAACCTCGTCACTATATCTATGAACTCCTCTACTCTAAGTCTCTTTTTAGCCTTCAACTCGTTAATAATGGTTTTAAATGGCTCAATACTATCTATAACCTCTCTTAATTTACTCTTAACATGCCGGACATGCCCCTTTACAATCTCCAATCCCAGCTTGGTTAACTTAATATTCCCATTTTCTACAACCTCCACTAGCCTCAATGAAGAGGCTACATCAATTATGTGTGGTAGCATATCGATTTGTTCTCCGAGAAGATCCCCGAGATTCATTGGATCCACGGAGTCTCCAAGACTATGAATTGCTTCAAGTAGACCTAACACTTGATCCAGTTGTGCATTATGTGGAAGTACATAACTATGCTCGCTACTCGACAATCCCTCTATCCACCAGTATAAACACTTAATAACATAACTCCCTTAATAAGTTTAAACACGGTGACTAAATGAATCTCAATGAATTGACAATAGAGCTTACAATATCTACATCACTAAGCCTGGGGAGAATGCTTGCTGCGTACATGCTATCCCTTATACTAGCAATAGTCACAGGGGTTGCAATGGCTAGGAACAAGTATGTTGAGTCAATACTACTCCCAATACTCGATGTTCTCCAATCAATACCCATACTCGGCTTCTTCCCAGCCGTACTCGCAGTATTTATAACTACACTGGGACCAGTAGCTGGTGGTGAGTTGAGCTCAATATTTTTAATAATTACTAGTCTTGTCTGGAACATGATCTTCGGCGTTTACTCGAGTATTAAATCCCTAGACCCCTCAATCGATCACTTAGTAGCAGTGTATAAACTACCATTAATTCACAGATTTCTATACATATACCTACCCGCCTCGAAGAGCCCTATTGCGGCAAATAGCATTATTTCATGGGCTGGCGGCTGGTTCTTCCTTACAAGCGCTGAAGTAATCTCAATGGGTAGAGTTGAGTATAGACTGAAAGGACTGGGTTCATTCATCATAAAGGCATTCGAAGAAGGCAGTACCACGGCATATACTACTGGTTTACTAGCACTATTCATGGTTATCTTAGTTTCCTACCTCATTATTTGGAATCCATTTACAATGAAATACACAGGTACAAGAACTCTTCTAGGATTTATGAAGGCATATGATGTTATCGATAAAGCACTCTCTAAAACCTGGGGTTTTATAGTGGAGAAAGTAGTCGCGGCATATAATGTTGTTGCTAGAGTTAAAATTAAGAGTACTCATATAATAATTTGCTCTATACTACCCCTACTCCTCTACCAATACCACACTAGACTAGCACTCGATAATTCATTATACAGTAAAATCCTAGAGTATGGAGTAGACTTCCTAAGAGTAGCACCAATAACTCTCATCAGAGTATACCTAGTAGTTGTTACAGGACTCGCAGTATCAATACTACTAGCCTACATCTCCCACACTCGGCTAAAACTAGGGAAAATGATAGTTATGTCGGGTGAAGTATTGTCATCAATTCCTGCAATGATGTGGTGGCCAATACTACTACCGCTTCTAAAGGGGTTTCCACAGGGTATAATGATGTTTGTCTATCTACAAGGCTCTCTATGGTATGTATTCTTCAATGTTTTAATATTTGGCATATCTAGTCTAAGGGAGAGTATCATAGAGCTCTCGGAGATCTATAATGTAAAGGGGAGACTATACTTATCGAGAATATTCATACCATCCCTCCTCCCAAGCATACTTGCAGGGGGTTTATCAGCATCGGGGGGTGCGTGGAATGCCTCAATCGCGGCAGAGTACATAATGCTCGGAGATTTAACCGTGGACATGGGTGGTGTGGGTAGTCTACTTAATAAACAAGCCGAAGCAGGCGACATACTTGGTGTTTTATCAACATCTTTTTTCATGAGTTTAGTAGTTGTATTTATCAATAAGACTATTTGGGCTAGAATACTGGGGAAAATACGTGGTTACTATGTCGTCGAGTAAGAACTATGTCGTGGAGGTTGTAGGGGTTTCAAAGAGCTATATAAGCGGGGGGAGAGAAGTCGAGGTACTTAAAGACATTAGCTTCGAAGTAGGCAGGGAATTCGTCTCCATAATTGGGCCAAGTGGGTGTGGAAAATCAACACTACTGAGAATAATTGCAGGCGTGGAGAAACCCAGTGGGGGGAGAGTTGTTTTTAACCTCAATAGAAAGCCCATTATTGGCTTCGTATTTCAATTTCCCACGCTCCTACCATGGATGACTGTGCTAGACAACGTAATTCTACCATTAATAGCTACTGGTGTAGAGAAAAGCCGTGCCATTGAGAAGGCTAGAATGACTTTAAAAGTTGTTGGACTAGGGGGATTTGAGGATTTTTACCCAAGTGAGCTTAGTGGTGGAATGAAGCAGAGAGTTAACATTGCACGTGCATTAGCAATAGAGCCCGATGTCTTATTGATGGATGAGCCATTCTCACACCTAGATCCATTAACAGCCGAGAGCTTGAGGAGCGAGGTACTTGACATATGGCTTTCTTCAATACTACCCGTTAAATCCATTATAATGGTTACACACAACGTTGAAGAAGCCGTTATAATGTCTGATAAAGTAATTATACTGTCTCCACGGCCAGCTAGAGTATTGAAAATAGTAGATGTAAACATACCTAGACCACGAAGTAGAAAAATGCCTGAAGTCCAGGAGATGGTTGATAAAGTATACGAATATGTTAGTTAACAACCTTTCTCTATACTCAACCATGCACCACTATTTCCAGTTATTCGAGAACTTATAGTAGGAAACCCCCTTCCGAGACAAAGACCAGTTAAGCCTCTAGTTAGACAAATATGCATGGAGCTATTGAGGGTTGATGGTGGAAGGTGTCGAAACACTATATTTAGATCCTAGTATTATTGTGAAACATAGCTTGAGGGAGCTAATAATGATCTCGCCGCTCCACTCTAGGATGGGAATTAATAGTATTTCCTAATACCGTGCTGGAGCACGGGGTCCGCTATCTCGTATTCTTCGTTTTCTTTCCTTATGAAGCCCGAGTCTACGAGGTTTTTAATTATTGTAGCTAGTGTGTTGTTGGGTATTCTCCCTAGTCTCGCCTCAACACCTCTCTTTACCTCAGACCACCTAGCTCTACCGAGTGTTGCTATTGTCTTCAATACTTCCCTATACCTTCTCTCACCAACACCATATACTCTAAGAGCATGTTCTAACTCGCTTAGAGCAAGCTTAGATGCTTTATCAAGAATAGAGTCTATGTCCTCTCCACTAGTAGTTAAAGCGAAGCCGAAGTACGTGAGCCACCCAATAACCCCGTCAAACCTCTTAATAGCTTCATTAATCACTTCATCGCTAACTCTAACACCTTCTTGCTCAAAACCCTTAACCAAGAACTCTCTAGACTCAGCATCACTCAGTCTCCTCAATTTAACCTCAGTGAATGCTCTACCATATAATGGCGCCTCGGGATCATTTATTCTCAAGAACCTGTAGAGTAGGCCTATCATGGAGCCTGAAACAATGATCTTTAAGTCTAGGTGGTCGTATGCATATGCAATTAATGAGTCAAACTTATACCCAGACCTCCTAAGCTCCTGTGCCTCATCGAGAACCAAGACCTTGCCCTCCAGTGCGTGGAGAACTCGGAGAAGAGATCTCTCACTCCTCACTTTAAACCTAACTCCAAAACCACCAACACTAACCTCTTCGACACCACTCAGGATCTTCAAAGCCCATTCATGCCTACTCAACTCCTCTTCAAGCAAGTTTAAGAATGAATTCAATGATATCATTCCTAAAGGTAGGAGTCTACAGTCTAAGTAGACATAATCTAGTCTCTTTTCATTGAGATATGTAAGTATTAGTGAAGTCTTCCCATACCTCCTAAGACCTGAAACAACCACTAACTTACCCCGTCTCAAACCACTATCTAAAGTATATAACTCGCTCTCCATGTTGAACAAGTCTTCTCTCCTTCTTTTAGGTTCAGGGTTAAAGTATCCCAAAAGTCACCCCCCTAACTAAGTTACCCCCCTAACCTACTTATATACAGAACCTCCATGAGTCATTCAGAGATTCACAATATTTGTCTCTCTATTTATAATGGAGTTCTCTTTATTCTCTTACCCCTCTTTGATGGTATTATCTCTAGTTTCGCACCTGGGAATTTAAAGTGTAGTTCCCTCCCCTGGTATAACCTATCTAGGAATACTGCGAGTGCAGCTATTTCTGAGTGTGGTTGGTGTCCTATCGCTACATTGTAGTCTGCTATTTCATAGAAGAATCTTGGTACTTTCTTAGCCCCTATCACTACGAGTATGTCTTTGTTTAAACCCCTGATTTCTTCTATAACGTCGTCTATGTGTATTCCATACATAGTTAAGTGCACTACTACCCCACCATTCCTCCTCCAATTTACACAGTACTCTGCCGAGTCAACACCCATTTCAAAGACTAAGTCTCCACCCCAGTAGTCAAGTACCTTTCTAAACACTCTGTAAACCCCTTCATCAACGACATCGCCAAGTATGAAGCCATTAGCACCAAAAGCCCTAGCAACTAGGGCGGTGTGTGTTGTTACTCTTTTATCTCTACCAGGTCTATGCCCATATCTCAAAACAAATACCCTCATACTCAAACACCAGTATTCTTCAACACCGAGTATATTTTCTCGAGTAGTTTGTCTATGTTCACTCGCTTGAGACATGAAATAGGCACTATGTCCCCCTCACTAATCCCCGTGTGCTTCACTATAGAGTAAACCACGCTATCTACAGAGTCTACTCTATCGATTTTATTCAATGCATATATTACGGGCTTATTATACACACCTATCTTCCACAATACCTCCCTACTAGTCTCAATCTCCCTCAATACATCGCTAACTCTCTTCGATGCATCAACAATATCAATAATTACATCTGCTTCAGCAACCTCCTCGAGTGTAGCGTAGAAGGAGTCAACAATCTCTGGTGGAATATCCCTAATGAAGCCAACAGTGTCCGTCACTATGAATCCTAGATCTCTATATACAACTCTATAAGACTTAGGAGTAATAGTCGTGAAGGGCTCCGGCCCAACGGGCTTAGACAAACCTGTTAATAAGTTGAATAAACTCGTTTTACCTGCGCAAGTGTATCCAACAATAGCCACGTGTGGAAGCCCGGCCTCAATCCTAGCCTTCCTCCTAATACTCCTAGTCTCCCTCAACTTCTCAATCTCCCTCCTAATCCTAGCCTCCCTCCTCTTAAGCATAGTATAGTATTTCTCATAGCCATACCTACCAGCACCTAGAAACCCGTGGAGCTCACCTAGTTTAGCGTATCTAATAGCCTCCTTAACCAGTGGCAACATGTGCTTCAACCTAGCGAGCTCTACTTGTAGTAGTGCCTCGCGGGAGCCAGCGTGGCTTGCAAATATCTCGAGGATCAATAGTATCCTGTCAACAACATCCCTCTTAATCTCTCTAGCAATATTAACGAACTGAGAGGGCTTCAATCTATCTAAAACCACGAGTTTGTCGAAATCCAACCCCCTAACTTTAATCAATTTATCCCTAGATAAGTATGTACGTGGATTACTACCTCCAACCACGATGTAGTCTACAATTGATTCATAAACAGTCTTAACTAAAGCAAGCTCCTCATCAAGGTAGTCTAGGTACCTACGTGGAACTACAACTACAACCCTCAATTCAAAGTGCTCCCCATAAATACTACTCTTCCCCAATAGACACATTGAAGTTATTCATGGATATTAAACTTGCACAATAGCTAGTAGTGTATAGAAGACCCATATGCTACAATTGAAAACTAAAAGAGATGTTCTTGAATTAGAGTGGAGTTTTGACTAATAGATGTAGATTGTTAGGGAGAAATATCCCTGATCAAGTCTCCTATAGTCATGAAGTCTCTATCGCTCCCACTCTGTAGGCTTCTCTCCTCCTCTACAATAGGCTCTAGTAGCTTCACACCCAGTACTCTCTCTAGTTTCCTCGCTAATTCAATACTGGGTTTTAGCTTCCCAGCCTCTATTCTCTTAACTGTGTTTACACTCTCCCCGATCTTCAATGCCAACACCTCCTGGCTCCATCCAAGTCTCTCTCTAGCAGATTTAACCCTCGAAGCATAATCTTCAACTACCTCATATTCCTCAAGCTTCCTACTCTGTTGCTTCACCTGGGGCTGCGGCATTGGCCTCTGCTTAACCTGCCTACTCCTTGATTGCATTGGGGGTTCCTTAACAACACCCTCCTTTGAGAGCCTCCTATAGCAGTCGGGGCAGAGTATAAGTAGAGAACCCTCTACAATAGCCCTCTTAGCCTCTCCAGCATCTAGCTCTCTACCACACATTTCACAGTAGTAAGACAAGCACCGACACCCATTTCTCTTAAAACACTACCAAGAGCCTATTATACCCATGGGTTATTAACATGGTTGATGAAGGAAAAGAAGCCATTAATGCTGTTATTGAGAGTGATGAAGACTACTTGAGATACCTCGAGACAAGGCTTAAGCAACTAGAAGAGGAGAGGCGTAAACTACAGGTGAAAGTAGAGTACTATAGGAATGAAATAGAGAAACTCCTCTCACCCCCATTAATAGAGGCTATTGTAGAGTATGTACTACCAGATAATAGAGTCGTCGTGAAGAGCCAGAATGGTCCAAACCTCGTTGTACAGGTAGGGGACAACATTGATAAATCCAAGTTGAGGCCTGGAGCTAGAGTAGCGTTGAATCAAAGGGGATCGGTTGTAGTCGAGGTTCTACCAGAGTATCCGGATCCATACGTTCAATTAATGGAGGTCGTCGAGAAGCCTGATGTAAGATATAGTGATATTGGTGGATTAGATGAGCAAATACGCGAGTTGAGGGAGGTAGTAGAGCTACCACTAAAAAACCCCGATTTATTCAGGGAACTAGGTATAGAGCCACCGAAGGGAGTACTACTATACGGACCCCCTGGATGCGGGAAAACACTACTAGCAAAAGCAGTAGCCGCGGAGACTGGTGCAACATTCATCTCGCTAGTTGCAAGTGAACTAGTCCAGAAGTTTATTGGTGAAGGAGCGCGAATCGTGAGGGAGTTATTTGACCTAGCTAGGAGGAAGGCCCCCTCAATAGTATTCATAGATGAAGTAGACGCTATTGCAGCTAAGAGAATAGAGATAGGTACAAGTGGAGAGAGGGAGGTGCAGAGAACACTAATGCAGCTACTAGCAGAGATCGATGGATTCAAACCACTAGATAGAGTCAAAGTCATAGCCGCAACTAATAGAATAGACATACTAGACCCAGCAATACTTAGGCCCGGTAGATTCGATAGAATAATCGAGGTTCCACCACCAAGTAAAAAAGGAAGAGTAGAGATATTCAAAATACACACTAGGAGGTTGAAGGCGAAAGGCGACATAGACTACGAGTTCCTAGCAGAGATCACTGAGGGATTCACGGGTGCGGAGATTAAACTAGTAGTTGTTGAAGCAGGCTACATGGCAGTTAGAGAAAACAGACTCTACGTGACAATGAACGACCTATTGAAAGCAATTGAAAAAGTAAAAAGCAAGAAGACCATTAGAGACTCCTGGCAGCAAATATATAGTTCTCCAAGGCCAACGTATCAACCAACAATATAGACTCAACCACCCTGCATATGCTGGAATACTTTGTTTCAACACACACATACCCCTCCTCCCAGACTATATTTTGACACATTTATCAGGGATAACATGGGTTTCTACTCTAGGAGGATGCTAGTGTATTGTTATTAATGGTGCTTTTATGATCACTCGAAAGCCCACATTATGGGAGCTTAGAGAACTCCGCGAAATAGCTGAGTTTCAATTTGGCGTGAGTGGAGAGTTGCTTATCCCGGAGGACATTCTACTAGTGGTCAGCCCTAATACTAATAGAGCTAGATTCATTATCCTCGATGGGGAGAAATACCTATCTCTAAGAGCTAGAGACTATAGATTCAACCTCCACATACCCTCCGGGCTAGTACTCAATAAGATACTGCCTAAGCCAAGGCTACGCGTATATGTGAAGGATGAATACGTGGAGTTCATCGCTAGAGGGGGGAATCTCTTCTCGAGGCATGTATTAGCGGCAGACCCCTCAATTAGGCCTGGAGATGAGGTTTTAGTTGTTGATTCAAAAGGGGATTTAATAGCTGTTGGACGGTCAAGGCTCTCTGGGTGGGAGATGGCTTACTATAATAGGGGTGAAGCTGTTAGGATTAGGGAGGGTGTATTAAAGTGACCAGTGGTATAAAGTTTACCCCACTAGTAGATACATCGAGATTAGACTTCTCAAACTCGCTATTCATAACGGGATTCCACGGCTTCGGGCTTGTAGGCTACTTGACAACACTCCACTTAGTACAGGAACTCGGGTTGAGTAAAGTAGGCTTTATTAAAACCAGGTATATGCCCGAGGTTACACTATATAATAAGCAGAGGGATATACAGTACCCATTTGAAGTATACCACGGGGTAGTCGGCGGTAATAAAGTACTAGTTGTCCTACACAATGAAATGCCCGTGGAGAGGGAGAGAACAGCGTATGCAGAGTACCTAGCCTCACTAGCCAAGAAGTGGATGGTGAGAGAAGCCATTCTCGTTGGGGGCTTGAACCAAGAGTTGAGGGAGGATCAGGGTGAGAAGTTTAGGTGGATTCCAATAAACAACCCCACTATAGTATTCAATAACGCTAGACTACTCGAAGATAGACACATTATAGGAGTACTCGCACTACTAATAATGTTCATGAAGGCTCAGGGGTTGAATGGGGTAGTAATACTCCCATTCACAGAGCCATATAGACCAGACCCAAGGGCGAGTGCTGTGGCTGTTGAGGTTATAGGTGGAATTCTAGGGGTTGAGGTAAGTGTACAGAGGTTGATGGAGGAGGCTTCTATAATAGAAGCTATTGAAGCAGAGAGAGCAAAAATAGAGAAGGCTACGGAGGAAGCAGAGAAGAAATCTCGTCTAAGCTACATATAGCTACACGATCTCTAAATACACCGAGAAGCTCCTGGACTTCACTAAATAACTCCCTACTAAACCAACTAGTATGCACAATTAACACTCTCACAGCACCATGCCTAATTAAATCCAGTAGTAAACTAGCAATCCAGCTAGGTCTCAAGCCCCCCTTGGATAACCTTAATTCATGCTGGTAAAATGGATAAGTAGAAGCCAGCCCGGGGGTTATTAATCCCAGCAGTGGATGTATGAAGAGAACCGCGAGATCTCTCCTTGCAGTAATTAAATCAGCGATCCTAGTATACTCCACTTGTTGATTATACGGCTTCCTATACGCTGGAATAAGTACAATAGTTCTCCCATACACTCTCTTCAACGAGAACTCGATCGCCCTCTCAATATTCACCCTGGCCTTGGGGTTAGCGAGGGATTCCCTATTATTAATAAATAGTGATTTACCACTCGGATTCACTAGTGGCGTGTAGCGCTCTAAGAGCTTAGAATACTTCTTAACCACTCTAAATGCCTCGTATAGTGCTGGATGAGCCTTAGACCTATACTCTAGTAGCTCCCATAGTCTACCCTCCTTAATCGCCTGCTTAACTAATCTCACCTCCCTTGCGAGAACGTATAAATTGTGGAGTGCAAGTAGCTCTACCCTCTTCTCCCTCGGCAACTCAACCAGGTCTCTTGGATTATACCTAGAGCAAACGGGACAACTGCATGGGAAGTATTCTATTTCACTAACTCTACGAGTCCCCGTCTCAAGCATGTATCTATCATCCCGAGCATATAGTATGTAGCTAGCTGAGTCGAATAAGTCTCCCCCAACAGCCACTAGGTAGGGGATTATCATCGGGTGTCCCACTCCAAAGACGTGGAGGGGTTTACTCGGAGGTAGAAGTAAGCGAGTAGTTGCAACTATTTCAACTAGTTTAGAATACTTGTACTTCTCGAGTAGAACTGTTGGTGAGCCAACAGCATAAATATCGTATGGTAGTCTACGGGCCTGTATAGATGCCTTTACCAATAAGTCTCGGTATGGAGCACCCTGTACTGGGTACACCCA
>Ga0326760_1001261_pt1 | contig 11471 bp, 5 predicted proteins | sample GCREP_S_FD_207668 | JGI IMG/M metagenome (GOLD analysis project Ga0326760, IMG submission 207668) | Hot spring sediment microbial communities from Geyser Creek Basin, Yellowstone National Park, WY, United States - GCR.EP_S | ecosystem: Environmental > Aquatic > Thermal springs > Near-boiling...
TAGAGGCAATTCCGCTCGCTATACGTAGTTTAAGGTTGAATACTGCTGGGGAGCTCTAACTTATTCGTGTAGTAACTACATCTGCTGTGAGGTGCGGTGTCTTGCCCCCCGTGAACAAGTATAGGTGTAATCACTGCGGCCTCTCCTTTCCAGAGGGCTGGGGTGGGTACTTCTATGTCGAAGTAGACGAGGACTTTCTCGATAAAAGGATAGCCGACTTGCAGGCGAGAGTAGAGTTTTACAGCAAGGTTCTCCGTGACATCGACCGATACGTATTTGAGCTAACTGAGAGGATTCTTCGAGAGCTTGGAGAGTTTAAGGATAAAGTCCAGGAGGTTATTCGGCAAGTATGGATGGCGGAGAGTTGCGAGCGTAGAGAGGGCATGATCGAAAGAGTAATTAACAGACTTTTCTCGATTAGGAGTATTGAAGAGCTTCGAGAAGCACTAACACGTATGGAGACGCAGAACAGGGAGTTTATCAGAGATACTCCATTAATACGACTTCTAGTTGATTTACGAAGATATATCGAGTCTAGGATGAGTGAAGCAGAGTCGCTCGCGAAGGAGCTTAATGATATCAAAGAGCAGCTCAGGGCGAGCGGTAAGAGGAGCACTAGAATACGCTGTCCACACCCGGGTGAAACCGAACATGCCGAGAGGATCCTAGGTGTTTCTTCAGCGCATCCGCTGTTTAAGCAGAGGACGGGGTTTAACTCCTACGCGATATGCCTAGACTGTCTACACCAGTTTGAGGCGGATTTCAGGGATGAGAAGGTAAATGAGTGGAGGTTGTGGTATGGTCGTCCATCATTTAAAGAAGCGTTCAGGGGGAGGCCGCAAATGAAGGATGAGAGGAGGTGCCCGAGATGCGGCTCAACAAACGTAAAAACCGTGTTTGAGCTGATAGGAGAGAAGTGTCCGATATGTAAAGTTGGTGTGATCGAGGAGATCGAGACAGGCATTGTCGCGTAGAGCATCTAGGAGCCCCCAGCATTTTGCCCTTAAACCCCAGCAATATCAGTATGACCAGAAACGTATCCAGGATCAATACCACACCAGTCGAGTTAATGATAAACTTGAACCAGATTATGGAAAAATTGTTCAAGGTAGTTTCCACGGATAAAGGAGAAGAATGCCTAGTTAAATGTTAATACCGCGGATATTGGGGGTTCGGTTCTCGTGGTCGGTAAGTTAAATATCGTAGCAGCAAAGGCCTTAGAAGAGCTCCTAGTAAGGGAGCTCAAAAGTATGGGGTTTAGACTTAAGGAAGGAGGAATGAAATGACAGGAGTACGAAGCTGGATATGGGGAGAGCCACGTACGAGACCCTATGTTTATAGGATGGAGGGGGAGAGTTAGCTAAATAATCTTCAGCACTTAAAGAGAGGTTCCATAAAACCTTGCCTTGAATAATTTAACTAAGTCTTTGTAGCAACCTTATGCGGCCCTGCTTAGATAGCAAGCGTCGGCTGTTGGCGTAGAAGTTCCTATCAACGTATATGACCATAATTCTTGCGGTATTCCTATAGCGACCATAGCTGGAGTAGCTGATAGGGTATTGCTGAAGGTAGCCTAAGTACCGTTAAGACTCTTTCAGCTATGGGGAACTCAGCGGGTTTTTAGAGAGACCGAGTACTTCTCAAAGAGTCTTAGTACTAATTCGGGGTTCTCCGTATGTACAGGTATTAACCGTCTTGGTTTGAGGACCTGTATGAGGTGCTTGAAGTGGTGTGGGTGGTAGTGTCCCGAGAACCTAACCCTAAGTACCTGTGCCCCGAACATGCCTAACCACCTCGCTAGTACGGTGTTCTCGACCTCCCTTACCGTCTCCCTAGGTTCTGGGTCTAGGAGTAGGGCTACCGTGCCGGTTAGGTCCATCTCCATTCCCTGGGTCTTCAGCTTCCTCAGTATCTCCAGGAGCTGTACGGGTTCTGCGATGACTATGTAGCTACCCATGTCCCTGAAGACCTCGCTCACTAGGCTAACACTACTTACATGTATCGGCGGGGGTTTCGGTAGCTCCTGTGCCACTAGGGTCCTGTTCAACTCTCTGGGGTCTCTCCCGTGGATATACCTCAGCATCCAGAAGATCCTCTCGGAGGCTACTACAACATACCTACCGCTCTCCTCAGCGACCCTGTAGAGGTACAGAAGGGACTCTAGGTCGTGCGGGTCGATCGAGACGGTGACCCCGTTGAACACCTCTACAGAGTTCCTCACGATCTCATCGAAGGCAGACCTAGTTATTGGGGTTGCCCTACCCCCTATGTTCGTAGCCTCGACGACCGCCACATCTACTCTGTCCACGCCCAGCTTCTCGAGGACCTCCTCCAGGGGTGGGTGTAGCTGTACGAGTGCCTGCAACCTAAGGTCGCCGCTGTAGAAGAAGGTCCCACCCCTCCCGAAGTACAGGAACGATACAGCTGGGTACGCGCTGTGGCTTACCGGGATAGCTACTACTGAGTTCTCGTCCTGCGATAGGAGCTTAGCCGATGCGGTCGAACTCCACCGCGGGACTACGTAGGCCAGCCACCTGTGCGACCTCTCGTACCAGGTACCTATGGTAGCCCTAGCCACATCCCTATCGGGGAGGACTACACGCGTTGAGGGGTCGATGGTTAAGAGCAGCCCCACGTGGTCTAGGTGGAGGTGTGAGATGTAGACGGCCGAGACCCCCTCCACTACGGTAGGGTCCGGCACTATACCGAGCTTACTCATCTCTACCGGACCGAGGGGCTCTATACGCCCACCGTAGAACCTCCTCATCAAGCTGAACCTAACCCCGTAGTCGAGGACCAGCTTCCTATCCCCATCCTCGATGACGACGCAGTTACCCCCGATCTCCCCGAAGCCGCCGTAGAGCTCTACTAAGGTACCCTCATACTCGAATCGCTTCTGGGGCCTCACCCCCCGCCCCCCTCAAGTATATACCTCCTACTGACTATGGTCTTCCACTTAACGGTATTCGCGGGGTCCCTTACTGCAACCAGCTTCGGCCTCCCGGAGCCTATATCGTAGACTATGTAGAGCCAGTACCTCTCCCCGAGCTTCCTAGCGTAGTTGAACTCCGGCTCCGTAAGCTCGACAACTAGGGTCGGACCCCACCTACCCTTAACCTCTATGTACCTAACCTCACCCGTACTCGGGTCGTAGCTCTCGATATCGTAGTGCTCGTACTCACTAACATCACGCGGTACTCTACCGCTAAGCCTCTCGAACTCCATCACGAACTGCATAGCCCTCCTCTCAACCTCCCTAACCTCTATGGGCGGTGGGGGCTCCCCACCTCGACTCTCGGGTGTTAGGAAGATTACTGAACCCACCCACCTAGCACTAACAGACCTCGTAGTGATGCTCTCCTGCCTAGGTCTCCAGTCCCTGTGCTCACGGCTGAGCCCGCGACTCTCGACAAACCGTATGTAATCCTCGAGGGGTGCCACCGCGTACTGCTTATACTGCTGACTAACAAGGCTCTTAGCCTTAGCCTCCATACTCTTGTACAGAGTATCGTCGCCTAGGCTGAAGTAGTCGGCTACTCCAATAACGTTGGATACAGCTCTAGCGATCAGGTTCAGGAGGTCAGTACCTCTAACGGGTTCTAGGTCTAGCCTCGAAATCCCTACTACCTCACTATACGTAGGTCTACCGTCGACGTTAACTAACACCTCAAAGAGGTGGAGCTCCCTGAGATCGGTACCATCGGGGAGGGATGCTAGGATAACCGGTCTTCCACCAGAGTCGGGGCCGTGAACTAGCCTCTCCACGATCCTGTACACATCAGCTAGGCCTTCAACAGTCATCGACCCCAGCTGGGGGCAGGTAACAAACACCCTACCGCCCCTCCTCTCAGTAGTGCAACCGAAGGCTCCCGCCAAGCTCTCTAGGAGCCTGAATAGAGCCTCCCCAGCCTGGGCCCTGCAGAGCCCTCCAAGCGCTCTACTAATGACGTTCTCCACGTGGACAGCCCTATCCCCCCTCTCGCTGGTAACCCTCCTACTAATCTGCTTTAGCTGGTTAAGTAATGCCAGTATCTCCATAATGTACTGCTCCAACCCCCTACCACCCCTGCTAAGGTACTCCAGAATGGCCTTGTACTCGCTATACCCCCAGTCACCGGTAGGTATTGAGAGTACGTCAACTCCCTCCTCCGCTGGGCTGGGTCTCCTCAAGAAGCTTATCCTGAGCTCCTCGCCTACGACAACCCTCGACTCTACACCAGCTACTAGCCAGCTCAGTAGCTTCCCATAGAGGTTCTGGAGGACCGCTAGGTCGCTGTCTACCGTGAGCAGCACGCTGTAGCTGTACACATCCCTCTCCTGACCAACCCTCCAGACCCTACCGATCCTCTGGACTATCTTTATGGGGCTCCACGTAGGTTCGTAGTGTATAACTACGTTAGCGTACTGAAGATTCAGGCCCTCGGAGGCCACGTCCGTTGAGACGATCACGTCCACTATACCCTGCCTCAGCCAGTCCTTAACCTGCTCAATGGTTTCGCTGCCTCCAGTGAGCTTCTTACTATCGAGAACCTTCGGGGGTTTTACCTTAGCTGCCGTCACAAGGCATACCCTATCCCTATGAGGTGGAGGTAGGGACTCTGTAAGGGCTTCGTAGACGTACTCTGCGGTATCCTTAAACTCAGTGAAGATCACTACCCTATGGCCTTTGCTTAGGTGTTCCTTAACGCACTCTATAACCTTACCAAGCCTCGAGTCCTTCTGCTCAACTGTCTTGGCGAGTTCCATCAGCTCCGCTAGAGTATCAAACTCCCGCTCACTTAGTAGTGGGGTTAGGTAGTCCGCCATACTCTCAACGAGCTCGTCTATGTCCTCGGGAGTGCTCTTCTCCTCCTTTCCCTCATCGGATAGAACTCCGTAGCTCTCGAAGGAGGTAAAGAGGGAGTCTATTATCTCGTCAGCCTTCCTCTCGATCTCCCTGAGCCCCTCCTCGGGTTTGCCCCTGAGCTTAGCGGTCCTCTTTAGGAGCATCTTATCGAAGGTCTTCATGGCCGCTACGGGGCTTGAGGAGGCCCTCTTAGCTACTAGAACCAGTAGAAGACCTAGGGCCTTCGGTCTCTCGCCCACCCTCCTATAGTACTCCATGAGCTTCGCACGTAGGAACTCCACTAGAAGATCGTGGAATCTCCTCTCCTCCTCACTGGCTTCAACAACGTAGGCCACGAAGTCGCACGACTTAAACACCGGGGCTTTCTCGTAGACCTCGTTTACGTCGAGCTTAGTCCTCCTGAAGACCAGGGCTCTATTGATAGCCCTATAGAACTCCTCGGAGTCGAGCTCATCCTCACCAGCATGGAGGTTGGGGTCTACCAGCTTTAGCCTCAGGATGTAGTCGTCCGACCTACCTCTATGTGGGGTAGCTGAGAGGAGGACCACGTTTACCGCAGGGTTCCTCCCTATCAACTCCTCCAGGAACTCGTACCTGAGGTTCTTCCTACCCCCGACGATACCTACTCTATGAGCTTCGTCAACTACTATAGCATCCCACCTAACGTCTAGAACTGTGGGTCTATACGTATCCTTCTTGACTAGGTCTATGGATGCTAGGTACACCCCCTCGGGGAAGCCGAGGTCCTTGAGCCTCCCTACGGTGTCCCTCTCAATCCTATACGGTACGATGCCGAACCTCCTGAGCTCGGACTCCCACTGCGCAACGAGGACTCTGGGAACGAGGACTAGGGCCCTCCTTACCTCCCCAACCTCCTGTAGGTACTTGAGTACCTCTATAGCCTCTATAGTCTTCCCAAGCCCTATCTCATCGCCTACGAGTACCCTCAGAGGCTTCCTAGGGAAGAGCTTGAAGAGTAGCTCTACCTGGTGGGTGTATGGGTATACGGCGTCCCTACCTATCGGGCTGTGCCTGAGCATGAAGATGTATGGGTGGTGGCGGAAGCCCTCTAGTAGACCCCGTACTAAGGGCTTCAAAGCCTGGTTAGAGCCTGTAGAGGGTCCAGATGGACTTAGCAACCCTGTAGACACCCCAGTAGCCGACCTTCTCGTATAGGTACAGGAACTTCGTGTACCAGAATAGGATCTCCAGGTCGCTCATAGTACCTACGAGCTCCAGCCAGCTCCTAGCCCTAACCCCATTACCTAGGAACTGCCTAACACCGGAGAACACCACCACCTTCTTGAAGTCCGCGTCGCTGTAGAGCTCGATTACACCCTCTCCGCGTTTAGTGAAGGGGATCCTCAACTCCTCCAAAGCGTTAAGTACCACATCCCCCGCAACCCTGGCCTCGAAAACGGGTTCCACCTTCGGTGCTAACGAGGTACTGAAGTAGAACCTCGATACGTCGACGACCCTCCTGCACTTCTTACCGACCCTTCTGGTACCGAAGGAGATGAGGCCTACGGGTTCCTGAGCCATGGGTCAGCCCCGCTAGGTCTGCGCTAGCCCTCTGCTGGTTCGTACCGGACCTTACACTTGGATAGAGCCTTGATTTCCTCCCCACCTAGCTTAGGCATCCTAAAGTCTCCCCTATCTGCAGGTACTAGAGAGAGCTCCAGCCTCATCCTAACCTCTCCGAGGCTAAACCTCTCGAGCACTCGAGTAGCTATGGTTAGAACGTCCTCTAGGTCTACATTATTCATAGAGACAGTTACCTGAGACCTCCTCCGCTCACTCACCGTAATACTCATATCTAGGCTCATTCCAGCTACGACTACGGACTTACCCAATCTATCCCACAGTACCTTGACGGGCCTTAGGTCGCGACCCTCAACAACTATCGATAGGGTCCTCAGTGGAGTACCCTCCTGCGGCAGCCCCTCGACTAAACCTATCTCCCTTCTCTCCCTAACGATTACGCTAATCCGCGCTGTAGCCAGTACCCTACCGTCCTCCGCTACTAAGCTAAGTACGTAGCTGTAGGTACCGGGCTCTCTGGGTGCTCTAAGAGTCCACACTATGGGTGCTGCGGTGAACTTCTCATCAATAGTGATGGTACCGGGCTCGACGGTACCTGCGTCCACCTTTACACGCACTACCCCCCTGAACGGCCCGCTCCTACTTACGACCACCTTATGCTGAACCTCCTGCTCGGGTTCGACGTAGAGCGTGCGCTCTCTAGGCTCTACATCAACTACTACCCTCCTAATGACCTTTACTAGAGGTGCGTCCACCAGTACCTCTACCGGGTACTTATCGAACTCCCTTAGTACGTCCTTAACGTTAACCAGCCTACCTTCGTAGACCAGGTAGTACTCCTCAACCCTCTTAACGTTACCCTCAAACACCTCCCTACTCTCCAGACCCTCCATCTGCTTCCTCAAGGCTTCGGCAACTGGTAGAACCTCGCATCCGTCAGCTACAGTACTAGCCTGTAGCACCTCCCCGGTAGCCCTCGAGGTCTCCAGACACCTCTCATCCTCGCACACGGTGATGTACTTGAAGTACACCCTATCCCCACACTTAAGCCCCACCCTAAGGTTCTTCACGCCATCGGCGATAGCGCTCCTTACAGCAACCTCAGGTACCGCCGGTAATCTCGGGTTAGAGTAGAAGTAGTCCACGATATCGCCGACCCTCTTCGGCTCCCTGAACTCCACGCCAATACTCCTTAGGTAGAACTCCAGGGTATCGAAGTCCAGCTCGAGCTTCACCTTCTCGGGCTTCTCGGCCTTTAGGGCCTGCTCAACTGTGTATAGGATAGCCGTCGTCGGGCTCAGCCTCGTCTCCTTGGAGACCGTGATGCTGTCCTGGGTAGCGGGGTAGGCCAGCCTCGTAAACGCTCCCAGTAGCGAGCTGTAGAAGTTCCACGCAACCCTATCGCAGTACCTCTCGAGCTTCTCTCTGTAGAACTCCCTCAGGATCTCGGCCTCCTGCTGAGCTAGCTTCAACCCACGTAAGATCTCGTCAAGTACACCACTACTCCTGACCTCATCACAGGCTACGAGCCTCTTAGCAAAGCTAATAGCCGGCTCCAGGAGCTCACCCCTCTCCGGGTAGACTACGTATATGGTATTAGCGTACCTCCTCCTACCACCGCTAGTAGTTCTGTACATAACCTCCTCGAGGGTCTCCAACCTTCTCGTCGGGTCAACGTCTAGACATACGTAGACTAGGTATTTCCTAGTGTCTACATCTATAGGTCTACACTCCCTACTTACGCGGGATAGCTCGACGTCGAATACCCTAACCTCCTCCCTCCTACCACCCCTCCTTCTCTCGATAATACTATCTGGGGGCTCCGTCAGCAATCTCTTAGTAGCCTCCAGGATCCTCTCGTAGGCCTTGGGGAGCGCAACCCTCTGCGCCGCTGTCTCAACGTACTTCACCGGCGACGATAGGTACGTAAACCACAGCCTACCCGTCTTCTCGTCCTTCAGTACGTAGAGTAGGTTACTGGAGACCCAGTCAACGGCCTCCGCAATGTCCTTAGGCTGTAAGTCCCTAACTCTAAACACTCCGGGTTCGTAGACCAATACGGCCAACTCCTCGGGTGTCGGGAAGAACTCCGGCTTAGGTACTATGGTATTGCTGTAGACGAAGGTCCTTATGAAGAGGGCCTTGGATACTGCCTTTGCTAGCCACGGTCTTGAGTACTCACCGCACCTCCTAACGATATCCTCATCTACCGGTAGCCTAAGGGCTTCGTACCCGGATGAGAGTAGTAGGTTCCTTATGTCGTCCCTCTCGACGTCTATATGCCAGGGCATTATGAGGTCGTAGGCGTTCTCCCTATCGTTAACTACGTACCTCACCACCTTACGGCTAATCTTAAGCAGGTCCCTAGTCTTCTGCAGCCCCCTGTGCTTATCGAGTACGTCCAGCAGGACCTCAACGTACTTCGGGTGGAAGGGGTACGTAACCCTAATACTGGAGACGAGCTCAGCGCTTACCTCACCGAAGACCTGCCTATTCCTATCGTACTCCTGCCTAAGTATCTCATCAACCTCCCTAGCTCTAGTGCTATCTACCTTATCGAACAGCCTCACCCTTAGTAGCATCGGTATATCGCGGGGCTTAACGGGCTCTACCGGTTTAGCCTCAACTCTCCCGATTACCCTTAGTAGCGCCCTAACGATCTCACTCCTGTACACCTCCTCAACCTCGACCTCCCCCTCCTTCTTAATGTCACCCCTCACCGGTAGGGAGATCACTAGGACCGCGTTACTCAGCGCAACGACGGCGCTGGCGAGTCTATCGAAGAACGTAACGACGTTTTTGGAGTAGTTCCTCGCGGTTTCGTCCACAGAGCCGTAGAGGGTCTGGAGATACTGCGCTATCTCGTCAACTATTATGACTATCCTTCTACCTGACAGTAGCTTTACGATATCGTCTACCTGAGGTGGTATAAGCGTCTGGTCGAACCTCCTGAAGTCCTCGTACCTCCCGATGGAGTGTGCGAGGTAGCCCCAGAGGCTCTGAACCGTGTAGGTTCCGGCGTTGAGTGGGCTGATAGGTGATGGGGATAGCTTAGCCATGCTCCCGTCGATTACCACTACCTCAGCACCCCTAAGCCTCTCGGCGACCTCCCCCAGCCTCACCCTAGCCTCGGAGGTCTCGGTAGACGCTAGCTTAAGGGTCTCCGGGTTCCTCACCGCGTGGTACAGTGCTATTAGGGTATGCGTCTTACCGCCGCCGAAGAAAGCGCTGAGCACTAGGAGCTTAGAGCCCCTACCCTCGGTAATGACCCTAGCTATGTTCTCCAGGACTTCGACCATGGACTCGGTTACGAGGGTCCTCCTGAAGAACTCGCTGGGGTCTGTGTATATCCTGTGCTCAGTACCTACGACGACCCCTCCTAGGGATGGTGCCACGCGCTCATCCAGGGACTCGTCGAGTACGTCCTCCCTAACCTCGTTACGCCCCGACAGCATCTACGTCACCTCCCGGCGTGCTCGAGGAGGCCCCCAACCCTTATACCTAGGGCCTCCAGGACCCTGAGTACCAGGCCCCTCTCTACGTCGTTCTCCGGCAGGGTTGTCGCGAGGACCCTCGCGAGGTCTAGGGCCTCGTCAACAAGTACCGGGTTCCTACTCCTCAGCTCATCCACCCTCCTCCTCAGCTCCTCACGCCTCATAACGAGTGCCAGGCTCTCGAGGACGTGGAGGACGTCGACAGCTGTGTTGAACGTCGTCGCCTGCGGGTTCAGCCCCCTCTCCCTGAGGAGCTCCTCGATAGCCGTCCTAGCATCCCTCAGAGACTGGGGCTCGAGGAGTACTAGATCCCCGTCGGCTCTATCGACGATCCTTAGAGCCCTCAGGCGGTCTAGGTCGGTCCTAGTACCGATAGCCAGGATCACGGCCGTAGACCTATCCAACCTCCTCCTCAACCTCCTCCCCCTGTCTACGAGTACCTTAGCCAGGGCGTAGAACTCCGAGGTGGGCGACAGCCTAGCCTCAGCACCGGCTAGAGCCCTAGCTATAGCCGCCGCGGTAGCCGGGTAGATGTAGCCCCTAACGAGCTCCTCAAGACCCCCCACCCCGACGACCCTCCTGTACTGGGTGAACTGAGATAGTACACAGCCGAGGGTGGAGACGAAGAGGTTCACCCCCTCGTACCCAGCCCTCCTATACCTACCAGCAATCTCGGAGCACACCTCAACAGCCCTAGCGTACACCTCATCAGCGAGGGCCTCACCACTAGCCCTACCCCTCCAGACGACAACTATGGACATATCTAGCGTTGTAGCACCCCTAGCAGTAACCCTCTGAGGGGACTCAGTAACCAGAGCATGGGTAGCGGAAATCCTCAGACCAGCACCCTGCCAGCCAGCCTCCAACAAAGCCTCCCAAGCATCAGGCGAGGTATGAGCATAGTAAGTAACGAGAACACCATTATCCTTAAGCCTAGCGGTCATAGCCCTAAACGACTCGCCAAGCAAATACTTGAAGTAGTCAAACGAACCGACAGGAACATTTTTACCACCAACATTCACAGAACCAAACACATTGGCTCTTCCCTCGACCTCACTAACATCTCTGAGTGCAAACCTCTTCCACTGAACCTCAACCTCATTACCAAACTCATCAAAGAACGCCTCAGGCAAAAACCTTGGTCTCCTAACCAAAACACCACCAACATCAACAACCTCACTTAAAGCCCTCTTCAACCAAACATAATAGAAATCACTAAGCTCAGCATAAGCAACGTCATCCCTATAGGGCGGGTCGGTAACGATAAGGTCAAACCTCTCATCACCAAGCCTACTAAGCGAGGTAGCGTCATCAAGCAAAACCTTAACAACGCCAGAACTACTGGAAATAACATTAACTAGGTACGATAAACCTTCAATAACATTCTTGCTCATAGCTTCCCACGTACCTCTATAGTTTGAGAATGGGTTGTACTCACCCCAATTCCATACCATAGCTATACCTCTCATGGCAAGTGTATGAGCTGCTATTAGATAAGACAGCTGCCATCCTGATGCCATCGAGTTCCAATCAGCTTGTTTACAAAGCACTATCGCTAGGTATGTTGCTACTGCTTCTGCGTATTTGAA
>Ga0326760_1001262_pt1 | contig 11471 bp, 11 predicted proteins | sample GCREP_S_FD_207668 | JGI IMG/M metagenome (GOLD analysis project Ga0326760, IMG submission 207668) | Hot spring sediment microbial communities from Geyser Creek Basin, Yellowstone National Park, WY, United States - GCR.EP_S | ecosystem: Environmental > Aquatic > Thermal springs > Near-boiling...
GCGGAAAAACCCAACAAAAAATGTTATAATGTTATAGTAAGGGATTGCGAAGGGCCAGACCTTAGAATATAACCACTCGGCGAATAACGGATGCAGAAGATGCAGGGAAGCTTTCAATAAAATTTATAACGAAATTCACGGCCCAACCATCGCTTAAATCCTTCCCCACACCTCCTACATCCCTTGAAGTTAGTTTGGAAGGCTTCACAAGAGGCGGTTTGATCCTAAACCTCGAAACTAATAACTCATTCAACCGAGGCACTTCCATAGCTCCCAATCCAATTATCTTCAATCATAGGTCATACTTAAAGAAGATCGATCCTATTTTCTTAAATGCCTCAACAAAGGCTAAAAATAATACGATAAAAGGTAACAGGATAATCCACAGACTATGCCCACCACAAAACAAATCAGATAAAATTTTACTCAGTCAACATTCACCCCAAGCCAGACAATTCTTATAAACCAGCACCCAAACTATAAAACAACGAGCAAACTGCGGCGGTGCCCTAGCGTGGGAGGGGGCAGGCCTGCTAAGCCTGTGGCCCGGTTGGGCCGCGCGGGTTCAAATCCCGCCCGCCGCGCATTCATTTTTGTTGTTTGGGTGGTTTTTGAGTGTGTTAGTGGAACTATGTGATTATTGTCTTGGCTTGTTTTTATGGTTTGTTAATTCTTCGATGCTGGGAGGCAGCTTGTAGTTTTGGATGTTTTCTTGATGGTGTAGGGTGAGGCTCTGCTGGTGTGAGGGATGGGTTTGAGGTTCTTAATTTTTAGGCGGGATTGTTTAGTTTTCTTGTTAACGCTTAGACTTTGGGGGAATATCCCTTGAGGGGGCATTGCTGGGGGGAAGGATTGGTTTATTAATGATTGATCGAACATCCACTTGCTGAACAAGTAGTTTTAACACAACTCTGCTAATCATTGTAAGCATTGTTACAATTTGAATTTGAGTAAAAGCTACATAAGAGCAGGAACAAATTGGTAAAGTAGTTGTGGTAGTTCCTCTCAAAGTGGTTGTAGTTCTTCTACCACTAGGAATCATTAATGTAGTGGTAGTAGTACCTCTACCATCACAGTCTGGACAGGCAAAACAGTTCCAGCTAGTGTTATAGCGATAATAAGTACCGAATGAAAAAGATATAGGATTGCGAGAGAGTAATCATAACCAGAAGAACAACTCTTCCAATTATCATTGCTTCCAGATAATATTATTGAGAAATGGAAAGAACTAAAATTTCTCATAGTTTTTCTCTAAAGTTTAAATATTTATAATGGGTTAAAATTTTGATTAATATGGATTTAGAAAGGATGGGAGAATGGCTTTATTCAAAAAAATGAGTAAAAGAGATGCTTTAAAGTTGTTGGGTTTTATGGGGGGTGCTTTAGCTTATCTTGCTTTCGACATTTATGTGGGAGGCCCTATTACTAGTTTAATTTCTGAAATGATTAGAGATAAAGAAAGGCCGATTATAAAGAGGGTTGCTTATGAAAAGTATGCAGTAAGAGGTTTTCCTCATTATGTTGATATAAACGCTACAGACAATGTTGGTATAGAAAGTGTTCTTCTCGAAGTTATCGATCCTAATGGAAACTCAAGCTATTATAAAGCAAACAAAGTTGATAAAGATATTTATAGAGTAAGCTTTACTCCTTCTCTTAAAGGAAGTTATGAAGCTAGAGCTATTGTAAAAGATACTTCTGGCAACGTTTCTATTAGCGAGAGCTTTAAAATTATTAGCTTAACGGAAACTGAGGATAGATTGAGAAGGATTTGCTCAAATGAAAAAATATTTGAAAAAGGTTATGAGTTGGTTAATGATTTAGAGTTAAGCGAGAGGAAGTTGAGAGATGAAAGCTTAGAGGCTTTGAAAAATTATTCTATTTCTTTGGTTTATTTAAATCTTCCTTATGAAAAGGAAGGTTTGTCAATGTTAATTGAAGCGAGTGAAATAAATCCAGCTATAGTTGATTTTGAGCCAATAGTTTTTAATTCTATAGATGGAAATAACTTTGTTTTAAACCCTAATATGTACAGAGAAACCTGGATGCTTGCAAAACATATGAAATTGATTAAAGATTCTGGTTTTGATATTTTAAACCATCCTGAAATGTTTGAGGGATTGAATGGAAAGATAATTGCAAACGCTTATTCAATTTTTGATGCAAAGTACGGGATAAATTATGCGGAGCAAACTCTCAATGGAAGAACTCTTAAGCCTACAGATAAAGATGTTTGGGATTTGATAATGCTTCAGTGGAATTTGTATTCTAATAAAGCTCCTCAGCTAGGTGGAGGAAATAAACTTTACAATAGAGATTTTCCTTGGTATGATTCTGATAAGCTAGATGCTTTATACCAAGATGCTAACACGAGAAGGCAAGCTTTATTGTTTTTCTTCTATTTGGATAATGCGACTTTTGATATGGAAAGGGCACAAAAATTTGGTTTACTAGTGGATACGCTTTCGCTTCCAAGAGATGTGGAAACCGATTTGTATGAGCTATTGATGTGGGGAAGAACTGAGCCAAATGAATACTATAAGCCAATTTATCCTTATTACAAAGCAGAGTCCATAGACGATATTTTAAAATGGGTAGATCTCGTCGCTCATGAAAAGGGACTAATAGATGAAAATACAGCAGAAAAACTAAAGAGCGAAATAAAGACAATACCTCCCCGATTTACACCTGTTGGGATTGAAGGGGCAAAGACAGCTTTGATACAAGCTGAGAGAGAGTATGAAGCAATAAGTAAGTTGTATCCGGGTGGGAAAATAATACTCCCATATACTGGAATTCCTGCAGATCCGAGGGCAGTGTACTATAGTTGGGTTAACGATAGGGGATTTCACGGATTATGGAATACACATATACAATTTCTTGGGATGGATCCACAAACTCTATTAGATATAAACCGTAATTCTCCTTATGAGTACTGGGGCAATCCACAAAAATATGTAGAAAATTTCAATAGTGTAGACCAATACATCACAAAGAACTGGAAATATTGGGATTTGGTTAAATTTGCAATGGGGTACGAAAGATGGAATAAAACCAACTTCCCCGGAATGTATGAAAGATGCACAATTAACTATACTATACCGCAAACTCTAAAGGCTTTTGGTTTTCCAGCTTATTGGGTTGGAATAGAACCAACTCCAATAGGAGCAGCCAACTATGAATGGGTCGTTTCGCTACCAGATTACATTGTCAATAAACTAAAAAGCGAATTTAATGATAAAATAATAATTGGGTCGGCAAATGGTTTTGGATTGTATTTTTGTAAAGACGGATTAATTAAAGATGGAATAAGTGAGATCTTTGGATTTAGCGGAGGAACAGGCTTGTTAGCAGATAAACAACCTTCTCTTGGTTTAGGTCCGAACTTTATATTTTACCTTTTGAAAAAATAAGAAAATGGATTGATTAGCAAATCTAACAGCGTTAATTTTTTATTAGTTTGAGTATTAGTATTGATGTTTTCATTCGAAGAATTAACAAATCCTTCTGGCGGATCGCAAATATATTGGTTATTGCACATTATTGTACCTTTAGCCGCACAACTACCACTTCCTTGGCAACCTGATGGTATTTTAGGATCCTTATTACAGCACCATCCACTTTCACATTGATCATTTGATGAACAACTTTGTATTGATTGTTTTGCATGTGTGTATTAGTATCGCAATACATCTTCAAATGAGTGTTTGGATCATAACTTGGACAATCATTATTGCTACAGCAAAAGTTGCTTGGCTTGCTTGTTGACCATTTCCATCCATTATCATAAACACAATAGTAAGTTGAGCCTCCACAACTTATAACAGCTCCGCAGCTAAAAGAATCGCAAATATATGTGGCTGAAGAGTATTTTACAGCTGCTAATATGAAATGCCAAAGAGGACGGCTTCATGTGCTCTTTCCTTGATACGTGATTTTCAGACTTAACATGAGAGCCTTCGTATTTTCTTGGTTTTGTAATATCTTCCATCTAGGCTCAGATATTTTACCTCTTTAATTGAGAGTATTGAGACCTCTTAGTCTCTTAGAACGCTGGTTTCTCCAACATGTATGACTATATGTTTCTCACTAATGGTTGGAGGTGTGGGGATAACAACCGCTGTAACCGTAACGGTCTCTCCATTCATTCGGTCGAGATAGTTTCCAGGAGGTCTAATTTTTCTATCGTCATAACTTGGGGTAACAGTATAGAATAATGTCTTTTCTTGAATGGTTATGGGATTTCCAGATTTGAGAGCTTCTACACTCTCCTTAAAATCTTGTCCTGCTAATCCAATCCTCATGCTGGCATTGTAAGAGATGTACAAATTCTTCATAACTTCTCGATTTAACTCTATGTATGTGTGGAATCCGTCGAAAACTTGGAGGTAGTTGGAGCTCCTAGTATCTCCCACAAGATATGTTGAGCCCACTTTCTCTTCTAGGCTCCTTCTTATCTGCAGTCAGAATTCAGGTCTTCTTTCATGGGATTCAACGGCAAAGATGAAGATTAAAAGCTAAACATTCTCTCAATATATTGATGCTATGGATTTTCTAAGAGAATTTACTTTACCTCTAAGATTGTAATGCAGATGGTTTAGTAAGGCATCTTCTTATGTGAATATTATGTCCATGTCGTTAATGAGAGCGCTCGGCTAAGTGGATAAGATATTTGTAGAAGGTTAGTGATGAAGCTACTAATGTCAATGTCTTCTCTATCTCTGGAAATATGTATGCTCTATCAGATAGAATGTTTCTAGCTTGTTTTGAAGCTAGTATAGCATTATCTTTAAATGAATAGTAGTAAGAAAGATGTTAAGTCTACCTAAATAGTAACTGACGCCAAGATAAAATGCTTTTGAAAACATCTGGAGAGATTGTGAAAAGTCTTAGGGCGATAAGGAAGGCTTTAGCCTAAAGTTGATACTCTTACATGTGCCTAGCCCTGCCTCGTCTCTTCTTAGTTAATAATGCTACAACAACTCCGGCTAACAAAACCAGAGTGATTACCAATCCTATTGGAAGTTCCTGGGGTGTTGGTGTGGGCTGAGGTGAAGGGGTAGATATTGTTACTGGCGGTATCTTCCCCAGATATCATATGGGGAAGATATCTGATGAGGGAAATCGAGTTTAAGGGAGTCACAGTGAAGTTCTCCAGAAGCCTCTGCTGCCAGATATCTGATGGTTCTGGCTCAAATTTTCCAAATATTGCTACATTAACAGTATTGTTGGCAAAATTATTTTTCTCCATAACCCACCGATATGGATTTATTTCCACTCCTACATTACTGCAGTTAAAGAAAGTGTTATACTTAACGATCGCTCCAAAGTATGCATGAAGTATTAACCCACTCCCGTTGATGTATTTGATGTATCTTCCCCAGATATCATATCCCTCATATTTAAGAGGGGGACCCCCTTCTATGAAATTATGTTCGATCGTCGGCTTAGCGAAGAAATCGACACCAATAGCGCCGTATTCAAAGCCAGGGAAGCTCATGTCGTTCCTTGCATAAATGATATTATATGTGATAATAGGGGAGCCTGACCTCACTGTTATGGCCATGTGACCCGAGTTGTAGATATAGCTTTCTGTGATAATTGGGTTTATCGTGAGGAGTTCATCCTCACTGCCGATTATTACTATGCCTTCCATCATGTTCCTTAAGAGACTTCTACTTATCCTAACCCCTTTAGAGCTTATGCCGAATACGCGGAAATATTCCATTAGCACCCGCTCAAACTCCAGACTTCCACTTCTGTGCACTATGATTCCCATCCAATCATCGCTTTGTGGGTTCTGAGCAGAAGAAGTTATGATTATAGGGGACTCATCGGTTCCTCGAGCTATGAGATTCCCTGAAATCTCTATCTCCACTCTATTTCTTACGTATTCCTCCGTCTTCACGGGATCCTTGGGATTAAACAGATCAGGAGGGCTGGGTCTACCCGATTTTTGATCATCAGTCCTTGCGGCGACTAATATGACCGTACCAAGTTCAATCGTGAGGGACGCGTTTTTGTCTATCGTTATGTCTCCCGTAATTAGGATGGTACCTCTCCACGTCTCACTACTACTTATCCTTCCGCTTTTCCTTTCTGCTTGAGTCAACTTTGCCAAGAGTTCCTCTCTTGTCAGATTGTTTGGATAGAAATCTTTAGGAAGCTTTGGAGGAAATGAATGAGTGCTCCAATCCACTATATTTATTTCGATATCACCCCATGGTGCAATGGATGGATACCATACAGCAATACAAACTTTTTTTGGATAGTTCAGGATTTTCAGCGGGATTTCTAGCTCTACTACATGGTTTTTTGCGACTTTAATAGGCTTAGGAGCAATGTTTTCTGGATGGTAGATGTTACTTAAATTTTTATATACTCTTAACGAGATTAAATGATGCTCTAGATCAACTAAAAATTCCTTTCCACTTTCATGATTCCACTCTCCTGAAACATCCATGATTATATAGGGTAATGAGCTTGGTAATTTGTCATAAAATTCAAGTAGCAAGTAAAGATTCTCCTGGTCGTTGGCCACATAGATAAGCTTGAGATTCCCTCCCCTTTCGCATTCTTCCCTTTCAATAGAAAGGTATCTGCATTTGAACAAATTATTAGCTTGATAGGGGTTAAGGAACAAGGGGTCTAAAAACCACCAATCATCATCTTCTCCATCCAACCTTACGGGAAGAGGATTTCGAATATGATGAAGAAAGTGAAGAACCTCCTGGCTAGTTACAATAGAGGTACTGTAATCCCTCCCCCTGTATGCATTAAGTGATTGTTAGATCTTGTTTTCCATCCAGTTTAAGAGGGCAGAGTTAGATGTCTCATTGATGACTCTATTACCTAATAAAGAGGCGTATCTAATGGCTGCTAAGGCACTCTCTCCCTCCTCATTAAAAGGAAGTATAAAGTATTCTCTGGCTATGTCAAGCGTTCTTCTGCTCTGCCAGTATGGATGTAAGTTTTCCCACTTTCCATGTGGTAAAAGGGGCATTCCAAGGAAATGCGTGCAGTAGATAAATATCCCATCTACGCTTCTCTCTAGGGACTTCTTGATTATCAGCTCAGTCAACCAATTCTTCGCTTCTTCATGGTTATTAAATTTCTCGAAGAATTTTTGATAAATCGAGTAATTTCCACCAAAAAGATTGAAATCACTCAGCACTATCGGCACTAGGAGTACTTTGTACTTATCTTTCAAATACACTCCAAAATCTAGAGCTTTATCAATAGCCTTCTCCAGTTCAGATTTAGAGTCCGTAAATAAATCAATAGCAAAAAGGGGCGTTATCAGATCCAAGCCCGAATAATTAAACTCATGATTATAGTGTAGGAATTTACCATTAGCAATCTCTTCTACCTCAAAGGCAAAGGAAGCTAATTTGCCGCTGAATCTCTTTCTCAGTTCTGGAAGGATCTCCTTATATATGGAAAATGCTTCTGAAGGATAGCCCACAAGTCCAAGCATCGGCATAAGAATGTCAATATTCCATTTTTCAGCAAACTCCGCTAACGAAAATGCCTCTTCTCGCGCCTGTTTGAGGAATTTCTCCTTAGCCTCGTCGGCAGTAAACTGTGGAGGAGGGCCTCGTACACCTGGTAAAGGCTCAGCATCAGCAATTAGGAGCACTTTTAGCCCCCATGCTCTGGCTAAGCGAATTTGTTCACCCAATTCTTCCCTTTGCAATTCTTTCGGAACTTTCTGAAAACCATGAGTTACAATACCTGGGTATATGTTTCCATCTTCATCATACAAGTAGTATACTTTGATGAAAACAAAATTAGCGCCGGCCATTCTGAAAGCAGTAAAGGTATTGCCAACTTGCTCAGCACCTGCCATGAAGCCTCTTAGGGGGAGCTTCTTATTTCCCTTTGGAAAAACCCAAAGTAAAGTCGAGTTTGCCTTAAATCCTTCCTTCTCTGCTGTTACTTTAAATGATCCTGTGAAGTCTACTTGGAATGTTGCAATACCCCTATCATCTGTCTTCTTCTCGTATCCAGCGAACAGTACAGTTGCATCTTTTACAGGTAAACCTTCCGAGGTAACAATAAAGGATATAGTTTCATTAACCTCAGCAAACGTTGGGCCATTTATCTCCAAAGGCTTGAGCTGAGCTTTCGACCCTGAGTATAACAAGATAAGTTGACCTCCTCCAGCAATAGGCAGAATAAAGAGCAAACTAAAAAGTAAACTTATGATTTCCATCCTCAACTCTTAATCTTCAGCTAGATAGTCATCCCGAGCTATGCTTAAGCTTTTTGTTCGTAAGGAGTAGCGTCCAGATAAGAGTTATGTTTAAAGGTTAGGGACGCCGCTCTCTGCATGGTATCGTGGTCATGTATAAGTTTGGGGTCGCTCCACAAGTGTGAACGCATTTTTCGAAGGGTCTGAAAAACTTTTAAAGTATTATTTCTATATTACGTTGCTAATACGCGAGGGGGTACGCGAGGGGGGATTACATGGATTTACATATTAATGGCTTAGAGTATGAAGGTGAAGAAATGATGGAATTTGAGCCAACGTATGTTCAAGAATTTAATTTATATTTAGCGTTAAAAGACTTGCTAACATATAGCCTCTGTGGGATAGATTTGCACTCTAAGGGCAGACGCTCCGAGAATTCTCTGATAATTCGTTCCGCCATCGCAGCACTGGAAAAATTTCTGAATAACCCAAATGATGATAAACTTTCAATGTTAGTAAAAGTTAAGGAAGAGGCGGAAGGATGGTCTGGTAGCTTGAGAGAAGGTTTACTGGATTTTTTGAAGAAAGTTTTATCAGTATTGAAAGATGAAATACAGGTCCAAGAAAATGAATATTCCGAAATGTACAATAAATTAATGATCCTTCTTGATAAGCTCACCTCGATGAATAAAGAAGTGGAGGAGAGGATGCTTGCAAGATATAGGTATAGAAAGTCCTATCAAATATAGACTACTAGAGATGGAACGTGCAGTTAGACGTACCTTAGATAGAGTCAAAGGACATAGATTCAAATCGCCATACGAAGAGGAAATTAAGCAGACCATTGAATATATTTTAACTGAATTCAGCTATTCTCTTGAAAAATGGTCAAATGAAGTAATCGGACTTAAACAGGAATCAGCGGCTAGATTTGTGGATTATGTTCGCATTAATTTAGACCTCTTGTTAGGAATGATAGAGGATATTTTATCGCAAGAGGCTGTTACTGAATTGTATTATTTTTTAGATTTTTACTTAGACATTCTACTAGGTGAAAAAATCTTAGAAAACAGACCTAAGATTTTGATTACTAAGGGATATGAACTTAAGACGTACTTATTCCCTCAAAGTGAGGATTTATGGGTAATTGAAGTGCCAGCAAAGATAGAAAGTAATGTTTTTGAGTGGCCCACATTACTACATGAGCTAGCTCACATTGTTGAGAATAAATTAAAAATAGTTGACGAAGTATTCAAGAGAAGCTATATTCCTAAAGATGTAGAATCAGGAACCGTCGATGTAATGGATTATTTCCATTGTAAAGAATATTTATGTGATTATATTGCTTTACTGCTTTGTGGACCAATATGGCTTTTTATACTTTATGATCTTTATCTACTACCTACTTATAGATTACCAAAAACGCATCCTGAGTGGATTAACAGAGTTATTGTGCTCAAAGAGAAAATTTCATTCGACTTAAGAGATCTCAGACAAAAGATCTTTACCTATGACTTTATGCCTCTATCTAAGGAAGATAAAGAACGGTTAGCAAGATTTATTGATAATGTAGAACAATTAAAATTGGAAGAACCTCAACTTAAACCTATATATCGTAGGCCCCCACTTCTTGACTCCATTCTTAATAGTGTAGAAAGTAAATTAACTAATTTTCGTTTCAAATTTGACCTAGAAGATGTAGCGAATAGTATAAGCAATTTAGTTAGATTTAAGCCATACATAAGTAAGAAGGTATACATAGTTAGGAGAGAAGAAGGAAGGCTGGAATGCGGTGACATAGACATAAACATAATAATTAATGCAGGCTATTTGATTTACAGATGTAACATTTTTAGTCAAGAGATTAAGGAATACTTTGGATTGGATGAATATAGAATGAAATCTGAATTTATGTACCTAGTTACGGAGTGTATACGATCAGCGAGAATTGCTATGCTCGCTGGGCAAGCTTTATTATCTTAAGTCCTTTCCCAGTAACCTGAGAAGATCTTCATCAGGTTTAGGAGGTTTCATTCTTACTTGAAAATTGAACTGTCCTCGATATCCCTCTTCTAAATTAGAGATCATTGCTAGGTGTAGATTCGCTATCCTTGTGAGTGGGTAAATTTTTAATGGGATCTTACCAATATTCCCTAATTCTAAGGTTATGCGCCCATGAAAGCCTGGCTCGATGGATCCAGCTGTTGCATGTATCATTAATCCTCTTCTAGCAAGAGAACTACGTCCATCTAAAAACCCTATTAAATTATTAGGCAGAACTACATATTCAAATGTCTGTGCTATGATGAATTCTTTAGGCTGTAAAATGAGGGGCTCTATATTCAAGTAAATCTTCTCTTTATTTTCTTCTTTTATAGCTTTCCTGCTTATCTTAGTTTCAATAAATTCATACACTTCCTCTTCAAAGACCTCTTCGGTGATATCCAACATCCCATGTATATATTCACGAAAACGACGAAAACGTGAGTCTAAACGAAGGTCTATGCCTACTGCTGTGATCTGCTTATCTGTAAGTAGAGGCTCTACTCTTAATGATCTCTCCTCAATTAAACGACGAATCTCATCTTTACCTAGGAACCTATATTGGTCCCTGGTAGGCATCTTTAAAAATTCGCAAAAACATTTTTATAAAGTTTAAGAAAGCAAGGCTGAGGCTTGTTGTCCTTTCACTTTAAGTTTTCTTTTTTTAAAGTCTATGATATTATCCGGATAAGCGTTTCATATATTCTCTTGCTCTCGAAGCTTGTAGTATGTCGTGAACTTCTTAAGCCGCTTAGACCACTGAATAGCTACCACTAATATCATTCAAAGCTTATCTAGACGCTGACACTATGCAGGAAGGCTAAGTTTATTACCTGTCTACCTACATGTTAAATTTACCATGATTTGTATGGAAGAATGGGAGAAGAGCCGTATCGCGGTCGGCTTTGGCCCTTCTATGGTATGCATGAAAAAGAGCGAGTGAGGTCTGTGTGTTTTGATTCAACAATTGAGAAGAAAATTGAAAAGAAACGAAGATTTTTGAGAAGAATTGAAGATGCTAGTAGTTATTCTAGGAGGCTATTCACGCATATGTTTGATGAAATCTCACCGTTGAATTCTCTTAGCGATATTATGGAGACTTGGATCTTTCAGCCCAATGATCTTTTCAACTATGAATATTAAAAATGGGATCATGAAGACATAAAAGTTGCTAGAGAGCTTATTACTCACGTGGAAGATTTAATTGATGATCGCTCCTAAACTGAACAATTCT
>Ga0326760_1001263_pt1 | contig 11461 bp, 9 predicted proteins | sample GCREP_S_FD_207668 | JGI IMG/M metagenome (GOLD analysis project Ga0326760, IMG submission 207668) | Hot spring sediment microbial communities from Geyser Creek Basin, Yellowstone National Park, WY, United States - GCR.EP_S | ecosystem: Environmental > Aquatic > Thermal springs > Near-boiling...
TGTTGGAGAAGCTCAGAAGCGCTGCCTAAGCGCGCGACCCGGGCTGACAGGCCGCTCCCACCAGTGGAAATCCCGTTGGCGGAAACGCCCCACCGCGCCCCTCGAAAGGGGGCCGCGCATGCGCGGCGGAGGGCTCGCCCGGGTAGCCGGCGGGCTTCACGGGCAGCCGCTCGGTGGGCATGCTCGTTCCAGAGGGCTGGCGCGCGCACGGGCGCCCAGGAAGGCTTCAAGCTCGCGGCAAAGTACAAGCTCATCCTACAGCGAGCGCGCGAAGACCCCGCAACCCTCCTCCCCCTCGCGGCGCTGATACCCCTCCGAGCAGCTGCGATGAGGATCGGCTACTACGCGGGAAGCACACCATAAAGACGATCATCCGAAAAAGAGCGCAACAAAAGCCCCAAGGCAAACCGGCGGCGAAACGTGGGGCAAAACTTTAAAAAGGGAGAGAAAGGGGGTGATCGAGTATGCTCAGCCCCTCCGGGCTCGCCTCCACCCCAGCGTGCATCGACGGCAACGCCGTTCGCGCCGCCTACAAGCGGGCGCTGAGGACGGGGCTGTACTGGAGGCTGAGCCCGGAGGAGCGGGCCATCCTCCGACTATCCTGCTCGTTCTCCCTGATAAAGAGCCCCACCCTCGTCCCCATCCTTTTCAGGATCATCTCGATCGTCCTACCCTCCCTGGCGAGGATGGCTCAAGCCCTCGCCCTCGGCACGCGGGTAGTCGAGCAGCGGGTGAGGCAGGCCCTCTCGCTGGGGTACTACCAGGCCCTGGAGTGGCTGAAGGACATCTCGCTCGCGGTGAGGGTGGGGCTCTCGCTCCTCAACACACCAAAAGCGTACTGGCCAGAGGTGACGTGAGCGCGCAAAGCGGCGCGGAGGCGCCCGACGTCACGTTCATCTTCCCCGCCAGGAACGAGGAGAAGACGATCGGGGAGGTCATAGAGAAGGCGAGGAGAGCGGCCGAGCGCGCGGGGATGAGGTGCGAGGTGATAGTCGCGGACAACTCGAGCGACGCCACGCCCCACATCGCGAAGAACATGGGCGCGACCGTGGTGACGCCCGACCGGCTCGGCTACGGGTACGCGTACAGGTACGCGCTCCAGCGCGCGAAGGGCAAGTACGTGGTCATCGTGAAAGGCACTTACAACTTGGGTCTCTGCGGAAAGCCGTACCGCGTCGGAGCCGATGAGCCGGCTAGCTAGGCACGCGCTCACGTACTTCGCTACAGCCGGCGTACTGCTGCTGGCGGTAAGCGGTATTCTGCTGATCACGCTGGTAAGCAAGTACAATAGGGCGCGAGTGCTGGACGTGCCCCACGCGGCAGCCATGGTGTTCGCGCTGGCGTTCGGCCAAACCCTCCTCGTCTCCGGCGCCGTAACCTACGCGATGTCTAGGAAAGGGTACACCTCACCGCCCATCCCGCCTTTACCCCAAGCCGAAACCGTGGCGCTGATACCGGCCTTCAACGAAGAGGGGAGCGTCGGCGCCGTAGTGGAGGAAGCCAGAAAGCACGTCGACCTGGTGATCGTCGTTGATGACGGGTCCACCGACAGAACCGCGGGAGAGGCGCGGAGAGCGGGAGCAATCGTGGTGCAGCATCCGCGCAACATGGGCTACGGCGCCGCGGTGAAGACGCTGATGAAAGCGGCCCTAGCCGCCGGAGCGAAGTACGCGGTGCTCCTCGACGCCGACGGCCAGCACGACCCCAGAGAAATCCCGAAGTTCCTCCAAGCGCTAAAAAACGGAGCCGACATCGCCGTAGGAAACAGGTTCGCCCACAGCAAAGTGCCGCTCCACAGGAAGATCGGCATCTACGCCATAAGAGCGCTCCTAAGGCTGCTGGGAGCGAAAGCCGGAGACCCCGAAAACGGCTACAGAGCCTTCAACAGGAAAGCTCTCGAGGTCCTAGACAGGGAGATCGAGGAAACGTGGATGGGCATCTCCTCCCAGACGGTGTACATAGCCGCGAAAAACAAGCTGAAGCTCGCCGAGGTGCCGGTCACGGTAACGTACGGGCCGGGCACCTCCAGCGAAAACTTCCTCGCCCACGGGCTATCCATCGCGTGGACGCTGATATGGACAGCGTTCGCGAAAAACCCGGCGATACCGCTCGCCGCGGGCGCAGCCGCCCTGGCGCTCTCCATCACCCTCTTCTCCTACGCCTGCTTCATCTTTAACATCTCGCGCTACATACGGCTAGCCTACACCGCGCTAGCCATACTCTCAGGGATCATGGCAACCCCCCTAATAGCCGTCGGAACCGCGCTAGCCGTTACGAGAACGCGGAAATCGACCTAGGTTGAAGGTAGCAGTCGTCCTCGGCACGAGACCCGAGATCATCAAACTGGCACCGGTGATCAAGGAGCTCGAGCGGAACAGCATCGACTTCTTCATCCTGCACACGGGCCAGCACTACACGTACAGCATGGACCGCGTCTTCTTCGAGCAGCTGGACCTGCCCGACCCCAAGTACAACCTGGAAGCGGGATCCGGCACACACGCCGAGCAGACAGCCAGGATGCTGGTGGGGATCGAGCGGGTACTGGTGAAAGAGCAGCCCGACGTGGTCGTCGTGCAGGGCGACACGAACACCGCGCTCGCAGGAGCCCTCGCCGCAGCCAAGCTCCAGGTATCGGTCGCGCACGTGGAAGCCGGCCTGAGAAGCTTCGACGTGAGGATGCCCGAAGAAATCAACAGGACAATAGTAGACCACGTCTCAACCCTCCTCTTCGCTCCAACACAAGTGTCAAAGAGGAACCTCGAGCGCGAAGGGATCACCGAAGGAGTCTACGTCACGGGGAACACGATCGTGGACGCCGTGCAAAGGTACGCACCCCTCGTCGACGGAGCGGAGCTGCCTGTAAACCCGCCCAGCGAGTACGCGCTCCTAACCCTCCACAGGCAGGAGAACGTCGATAACCCCCAGCGCCTCGCCAACGCCCTCAAAGGCGTCGGCATGGTCGCGGAGAAGCTGGGGCTGCCCGTGCTCTTCCCCGCCCACCCCAGGACCAGGGTCCGCATGGCCGAGCACGAGATCAAGGCGCCCGAAGGCGTCGCGGTGCTCGAACCCCTCGGCTACTTCCAGTTCCTCAAGCTCCTCAAAGGCGCGAAGGTCGTCCTCACCGACAGCGGCGGGGTCCAGGAGGAGGCGTGCACCCTCAAAGTACCGTGCGTCACCCTCAGGCACACCACCGAGAGGCCCGAAACCGTGTACGCAGGCGCCAACGCGATCGCGGGGCTAATACCCGAGCGCGTGCTCGAGAAAACTCTAGAGATGGTAAACAAGCCGAGAAACTGGCCCAACCCCCTGGGGGACGGGAAAGCGGCCGAGAAAATCGTTAAAATCCTACTCGAAGAAGTAGCTGAAAATGGGAACGATGCCTATGAAATCATCACGAGCGCTATCCTATAAAGAAATCCAAATCAAGAAAGTTTGGTCGCTCGAACACGTGAACTTGCAAACCCTTGTCAGCAAAGATAAAAATACTGAATCAAAAGTTTTAGTATCGTTCATTTTCGATGATGGATACTCATCCGTCTATGATGTAGTTTTTCCATTATTCGAAAAATATGATATCGTAGGAGATGTAGCTATAGTTGGATCGTACTTAAATAAGAAAGGTTATTTAACATCGGAGCAAGTAAAAGAGCTTATCGAAGCAGGATGGTCACTAGGAGATCATACTTTCACTCATCCTGATATGAATCTAATCGATTTAGATAGGCTTGATAAAGAAATAAAACTAAATCGACACTTTATTAAGGAATTTTTTAATCATGAGCTTTCATATTTTGTTTTTCCCAAAAGTAAAGTTAAAAGTGAGCATCTCTCTTTTGTTTTAGGCAAGTACATTTGCGCTTTCACTGGGGAAAGCCGTATAATCGCTAATTCACCTCCCTATAGAGGTCTTTTGAAGAGAACACAGATAAGCATTTACGAGATTTTTAAATTTTCGATTTTAGGACAAAACTTCCTAAAAGAATTAATTAAAAATATTTATGCATCTACGCATCTTCCCACTCAAAGATGGTTCATACTGTTCACGCATAATGTGAGCAAAACGCCAAGTATTTTTGATACTCCTTTGAAGCATTTTGTCAACTTGATAAGAGATTTAACTATGATAAAAAATATAGAAATAACTTCTATAAAAAATGTTCTATGCAGATGAACTAAAATGATAAAAATAGGTATTGTTTTAGGGAATCCATTATCTGAAGGTTTAGGGTTCGGCTTGCGACCGCGTATGCTTATAAAATACCTCGCACTAGTAAACGATGTCGAGGTGCATGTATACACACCTTTTCACGAGAATATGGCCGATTTCAAAAATGTTTACTTCCATAAATTGAAAACTTTGTTTGAAAATGACTATATTGGAAAGGCATTTTATAATATTTCTAGAAAAATGGTTAAAAATCCGTTTTTTGCTAAAAACCTGATGTACAGATCCTTCACTTTAAACAGAATAATCAGGGGGCTTGCACAATCGCTGAAAAAAGAGCTTCAAAAGCATCCTGTTGACGTGCTCCAAGCAGAGCAAGATATAGTGGCAGCTGCAGCAGTGTTAACTAAGAAATCGGTAGATGTCCCCGTAATCGCAGATATCCTCGACCTATGGGTTGACGAGGAGATCCTAGCTGGAAGGATTAAACCATTTAGCCACGCTTTTAATGCAATCAATGATATAACTAAAATAGCATTATTAGAAAGTGATTTAGTTTTAGTCGGAAATAATATTATAAAGAATATCTTGTTATCAAGATATTCATTAGATCCTCAAAAAATAGCAATCTCACCTAATGGTGGCGAATTATTAGATATTAATTTAGAAAAACCTAGAAAAAGAAGGGTTATCTATGCAGGTAACTTTGAACCATATGAATATGTTGATTTATTTATACAAGCATCAAGCTATATATTGAAGGCTGATAATTCGATAGAAATTTCAATTTTTGGAAAAGGTCCAGATGAAAAAAGGTTGAGAAAGCTGGCTAAAGAAATTAAATTACCAAATTCTATATTTAAAGGCTATATTCCAAGAGAGAAATTGATCCCAATATTAATGGAAAGTTCTGTGGGTGTTGTTCCAACAAAAAAAGAATATGCAACACCAATGAAACCCTTTGAATATCTTTCAGCAGGATTACCAATAGTTTCGATAAAAGGTATGTGGTGGACAGAAGTCATAGAAAAATATAACGCAGGTATATCATCAAATTTTGAACCGGAGGAATTCGCTGAAGCGATATTAACATTGATAAACTCACGAGATATAAAACATTATAGCAAAAATGCTATAGAGGTTATTCGAAGAGAATACAATTGGAATATTATAACTGAAAAACTTGTTTCTGAATATTTTAAATTAGTGTAACTCTATGACGTATAAAAAGGAAAAAAATGATAAAAAGCAAAAAGGAAGAAAATCCGTATGCCTGATAACATTTTCAGATTTCGGGCTCGGCAGAGCAGAGCCAATCGCAAGAGCCATGAAAAAAATGAACTTAGAAGTTCTGGTAGTAACTAATAGACCAGTTTATTCAAGGTCTTTCAAGCCAATTAAAGATTCCTTAGCTAGTTACGGTATAGATGCGCTAGAAGTGCCTCTGCCGAGGTTACCATACAACAATATTGCATCAAGACTGATTTACTATATTCTTTTTACTTTTCTATCAGTGTTGGTGTTATTTAAGTCATGTAGGAAATTCGATTTTTGTTACTCAAGAGGTCCCCAACCGTTTACAGATATTTCATGTTATATACTAAAGATTTTCAAAGGAAACAAAATAATAAGCGACATAACAGATCTTTGGCCAGATGCATTGGAATATGTTCCATTGAATACTTGTGTAAAACGTGTTTTAGTTCTATTAGGACATGGAGTTAATTCGTTAATGTGGAACAAGATTGACGTTATCGTTACGCATAATGAATTGATGGCTTATATACTTTCTCAAAGAAGCGGCAAGAAAACTCATGTAATATATGGTGCCATTGACTTAGAAAAATTCAAACCTATGCAGAAGCAAGAGGCATTTCAAAAATTACCAAGAAACATTAGAGAAAAATTGAATATAAATAGCTTTATAATACTTTATGCCGGTTTATTGGGTCCATTTCAGAACCCAGAAATAATATTAAAATTGGCACAATATATAAACGATGCATCATTTGTTGTAATAGGAACTGGACCATTAAAAGAAAAGCTAATAAAAGAAAAGGAAACACAAAAAATATCTAATGTAATTATACTCGATACTGTGCCTAATTCTTTGATGCCTTTTGTCTATAATATTGCGGATTTATTTCTATTCACATACGCACCCTCAAGTTTTCTGATAACAGGTTTACCTAAAAAATTCATAGAATATGCTGCATGCGGTAGACCTATCATATGCATAACGCCAGATTGTGTTGCATCGATGCTATGTAGCAAGTGGAAAGCTGGTTACACAGTTCATCCTGAGAAACTTGAAGACGCCGTGAAAATAATTCGAGAGCTTAAACTGAATGAAAATCATAAAATCACGCTCGGAAACAATGCCAGAAGGATGGCAGAGAAGCTATTTTCCATTGATAACATTGAAAAGATGTTACGAGAAATTCTCAATTGAACTTGAAAGAAGTTTTCTTTGCTAAATTAGATGTCTATTTAAGACCTTGGCATCGCGCGCGGAGATCATGAATTTTTTGAGGCATTCTGGTCACAAAATGGCGCCGTTTTCTTTGCTTAGTATTCTGTTTATTTTTTACATTACTTTTTTGTTTAATTTTACTGCCTCAATACTACTTATGCTTTTTATTTTAATCTCAACAATATTGTTTTTTGATGATAAAACAAGCATTGATTTAATATTAAAGGTTCCTAAAAAATTAGCAATATTCAACGGATTTAGAGAGATATTTATAGTTTCTATGCTTCTTACAATTTATTTGCTAATGAGAATTTGGGGATATGAGGGGTCATTTGCTATTTTTATTCTTGTTATTTTACTAACTTGCTTAGGTAAGTTGATCATTGATTTCATGAAGCTTCTCTCCAAGGAAACTTACATAATAAGATTTCTTGCATCATATTTGATAGGGTTCTTGATAATGAGTTTCCTAGGAATGCTTTTTACATTAATAGGATATCAAAATACTTACAATTATTTATTTCTTTTTGTTATTATAATAACCTTTATTACGTTAGCTTTCCTTTATTTTATTTTAAGAAGAAAACAAATGGTTTCCATAACTAATATAAAACTTTCTATAAAGTTTTTCGATCTTCTATTGCTTTTCAGTATTTTTGTAATTTTCGGATTAAGCTTTTTCCAGTTTTATCCGAGTCTTTTAATGTTACCTGGGCTTGATATAAATTTTCATTATGCATATGCAAATACACTGTTCTCTACAAAACTAAATAAGCCTATTACTCCTTATATTTTGTTTCATCTTTTCCTTATTTTTGTTCAGAAAGTCTCAGGCCAAAATGATTTTGTAACAATATTCCAGGCATTATATCCCTTTGTTGCATTGCTTCCTTTAGCTTATTATGAATTTAATAGCATACTTCTTGGAAGTAGGAAGAAAGCTTTTATATCTACTATGTTTTTCATTCTTTATTCTAATATTTTCTTTCTGATATATTATGAAAAAATTTTTATATCTTCCGCTGAAGCATTACAATCCCTTTATCGTCTTGAAGCTTCTCTATTCAATTCTAGGTTTAATTGGGTTCATATTGTTTATTTATACTTTTCTGAATATATTCCAGCTGTGACCTCTTTTCTTTTATCTCTTTACTTAATTATAAAGGATTACAAGCAATATAAGGCTGTAGAAAAATCTTATCTAATTCTCTTCATTTTGTTTGTCTTTATTGCTTTTTTAAGTCACCTTATTGAAGCAGTTTTGCTGGGAATACTTATTGGTGTTCTCATTTTTCTCAAAAAAATTCGGAGATCATATGTTATATCCTATATGTTATCTTTAGTTATAGTTAACATCTTTATTCTTTATAGCAATGGTGTTGTCACATTCAAATTTCAAGTTTTTGTTACAACAGTAGGCATAATATTTTGGTTATTTTTGATAACTGGATTGCGGAAATATATTGATAGAAAACTTTCCATAAAATTGCATCTGATGGACAGTTTCAAATACATGCTTGCCATATTTTTGGTTATTATTTACTACTTCCTTACTTTGGTGGGTCTCATTGTTGTCCAAGACTTCAATTTTTGGAATATTTCCCCTCTTGGATTTGTTCCTTGGTATTTATATCCAGGTTTTTTAGGCTTTGTAGGGCTTCTGGCGATAAGTAGTATCTCTTCTCTAGATAGCATATCATTTGGTGACTTTTTAGTTTTGACATCTGTTCTACTTATTATTTTGGGAAGGTTTATTTCTTTTATCAATCTAAACTTAATATATCTAAGTATCCATGAAGGAAGATTGTTGGGATATATTATTATGTTTATGAGTCCTTTGGCTGCTTATGCGTTAGCTCAACTCTTGGATAATCATCAAATAACCAGCTATCATGCAAGAGTTCGAGCAACTCAAATTATTGCTAGTTTCGTTATTTGCTTTTTGACTGTGTTTTACTCTTTTGGAGGATATGTGCTCTCTTTTACTTATTGGAAAAACATGATCCAAACGTACAGGATGGATGAGCTTGATTTTTCTCTTATCAACTTTGCTCGTTCTCTTAATGGATCTTTTGTCATACCACCTACTAGGACAGAATTAGTAATGACACACGTGGGATTAATGTTTCCAGATGATATTTTCAGCTATTTTCTGTTTTTGGATAGATCTCCTTCTTCTTTATTAAGCTTGTATAGAATAGGTAACATATCAAATTTATATTTGGTTTTATCAAAAAATGATTTGAATACTTTTAAAGATAGCTTTATAATATCGCATTTGCAAGAATTTTCGACGTTAGTTTATACAAATAATAAATATTATGTTTTTAAAATAAACTATTTGGGGATAAATGAAACGAGTAAAAGTTTGAACTACCAAGAATTCAGAGGATGGATGAAAAGTTTTGAAGTCAACGGATCTCTTCTTATGAATTTTACAACATCAGAACTAAAAATAAGCTTCAATAAGACTAATATTAAGGTAATATATTTTGTTAACGGAAATAAAATAGAAGAAGTAGCACAAGATCTTGAAATAGATGGTAATTGTAGTGTTTTAATATATGGCAGAATCGTTGCTGATGTGCAAGATTACTCAGCTCTAACTCTAAGAATAATTAATGTAAGTCATTTTGAAATTGATAATAATACCAAGGATTTGCTGTTTCTAAAAATCCAAACTAACAATATCACTAAGAGAATAAAAACTGATAGAATTTTATTGCATAGTTCAATGCCATTATACGTGCAAATGGGGTCTTTTTCTGATATGCTTTCGATCTCTATGAACGGTCAAGCGAAATTATATGCGCTTTATGACCGCTATCTTCTCCTTCAGAATGGTCAAGATCTTTACCTATTCGGTAAAGCACAAATGAAGCTTCTTCCTATAGGGGGGTACATATTGATAAAAAGCTTAGCTCTAAAAGCTACCGTAGAACGCATACCACCAATAATAAAGGAACCTAAATTCTCGTTGTCAATTCTTATTTCAAAAAATGCTTTCATATCGTTCTTGTTGTTGTTACCTATGCTCTTTCTACTAATGAAAATAATAAATAATAGTCCAAAAGAGAAAAGGAAAATTGTATGATCAAAGTTTTATTAATTCCTGGGCGTCTTCCCAGGGATCCTGAAAATCCTAGCCTGAGTTTTGTATTTGATGAGATTAAAGAATTGGTAAAACAAGGCGTAAGCATTGACATTATTCGTCTCGGAATGCTAGGTGAAAGCAAAATTGATAGAGTAAAAATGTATGGAATGTTGTCTGTCTTTAAAAATATTCGATCATTTAATGAAATTTATAGAGAATTTGAGAATACTAAAGATATTCTTAACCAAATTTATGGATCTATTAAATCTTTTTCAATCTTTTTCTATTCAATCGCAGCAAATAATATAGCAAAAAGAAATAATTTTGATATTATTCATTCGCACTTTGCAGATTACCAGTCTTTTGTGGGAAGTATTATTAAAAAAATTTATAGAAAACCATTAGTGATTACCGTGCATGGATATGATGTTTTAGTAGAGCCCTCTGTTAAATTTGGGCTAAGATTAAACCCACATGGCGATACCTTTGTTAGGAATAACCTTTGTTATGCCGACGCTGTAATTGCTAACAGTAGAATTTTGTATGATGAATGCGTGAAATTAGGTGTAAAAGAGGAAAAACTATACTTGATACATCAGGGTGTAGATACCGAAAGATTTAGGCCCGATTTAGATGCATCTACATTAAGAGAGAAATACAAAATAAATGGTAAATTTGTTATTCTTTCTATGAAAGCTCTAGAACCGATTTATGGAATCGAGTATCTTATCCAAGCTATTTCTTCAATTATTCATGATTATGGATACAAAGATATTGTTTTGATGCTAGGAGGTAAGGGTTCCTTAAAGCCATATTTTATTAGATTAATAAAGAAACTAGGAATAAAAGAAAACGTCATTTTCACGGGTGTAATTTCTCGAAAAATGGTTCCATACTACTATGTTGCGTCGGATGTTGTTGTTGTGCCCTCATTGATGGAGGGTTTTGGAATTGTGGGTTTAGAGGCTTTAGCTTCTGGAAAACCCGTAATAGCCTCAAGGGTAGGAGGATTCCCTGAATATATCATTGATGGAAAAAATGGTTTTCTAGTTTCACCAGCCAATACCAAAGAATTAGTTGAAAAAGTTTTATTTTTAATAGCGAATCCTAAAGAAGTCAAAAAAATGGGTCAATATGGGAGAAAGATCGTTGAGGAAAAATTCGATTTGAAGCTTAGAGCAAGCAAAATAGCTGCTATCTATAGAAGCTTATGTAGTTGAGAACAACAGGCAGAAATGATGAAAGTTGCATCAATAGTTGGTGCTCGTCCAAATTATATTAAACTAGCGGCTGTTTTTGATGTTTTTCGAGCAAACTTTGTCCATGTAACGGTAGATACTGGTCAGCATTACGATTACGAGATGAATAGGGTGTTTTTCAAGCAGCTGGGGATCCCGGAGCCGGACTACTTCCTCGGTGTGGGGAGCGGCTCTCATGGGTACCAGGTGGGCGAGATCGTCAAGCGGGTGGAGGAGGTCCTGTTGAAGGAGCGTCCCGATCTCGTGGTTGTGTACGGTGACACAAACTCGACGCTGGGCGGGGCGCTCGCGGCTGTTAAAGCCGGTTTCAGGGTCGCTCACGTGGAGGCTGGCTTGCGGTGCTTCGATATGTCGATGCCGGAGGAGGTGAACAGGAGGGTTGTGGACCACGTTTCGCACCTGCTCTTCGCGCCGACGGAGAGCGCTCGGAGGAACCTGCTGGCGGAGCGCGTGCCCGGCGCCGTCTACCT
>Ga0326760_1001264_pt1 | contig 11460 bp, 14 predicted proteins | sample GCREP_S_FD_207668 | JGI IMG/M metagenome (GOLD analysis project Ga0326760, IMG submission 207668) | Hot spring sediment microbial communities from Geyser Creek Basin, Yellowstone National Park, WY, United States - GCR.EP_S | ecosystem: Environmental > Aquatic > Thermal springs > Near-boiling...
GACACCTACTCATCTCGTGAACTTCTCCGGCCACTATGCCGTCTATTACCGTCAAGCTCGGCCTCAAGACCGACGCTAGGTCGGCTATGTTCTCGTGGAGCCTGCCGTTGTGGAAGCTGCCCTTGGCCTCCAAGGCGCCCATCATGTTCTTCAAGCCCAAGGTCACGGTCGCGAGCCTGTGGATCTTCAGCTTGGGCACGCTTATTATCGCCCTCTCCACGGCCGTCTTCGCTACTCTAACTCTCTTGAGCGCCAGCGGGTTTGGAGGATGCACTTCGATGAACTCGTCCCTGTTGAGGTCCACAAGCCTCACGCCCCACCTCTTAGCAACCTCATCCACGCCAGCTACCTTGAAGGCGTGAAGAGTGTCGGCGAGGCCGCTTCCCTCGCCTATGACTATGTCGTTCACTCCCCGCTCCTTGAAGAACTTCACCACCCCCTCTATCACCCTTGCGTTAGTGGTCACGCCAGTCGATGGATGGTCGGCGGTTATGTAGTTCGGCTTTACCAAGACGGGCTTTCTGCTCGCTATGAGGTGTCTCAAGTCGTCCTCTATGGCCTTGAGGGCCTCGACTGTCACCTCTATCGGGTCAGGTCCCTTGAAAACGGCAACCCTGCTCATATGTTAGTATACCCTAAATTACGATGTAGAAAACCTTTCGTATTCTCGAAGTTCGCGAAGCAATGATTAACGAAGGCAACCTTGCGGCCTTGCTTTTTTAAGGCACAAGAATGAGCAGGGGATCACGTCCTTGTACCAGTTACAAGACGGTTCTTAGACAAGGTGCACGATATGCGTTAACGTAGCTCAAGGTGTTAAACAAAGAGGCCGCCGAGGACCAAGCAGACATTGACCCACGGGTAGAGGCCGAAGTCATGACCTTCACTTTCTCCTAAGAGGACTCTTAGTATAATAATAGTAAGTTTAGGTAATGAGTAAATACTGTCCGTTTCAAAGATCGGGGCGGACAATACATTCATTGAGGTCGCAGATGCGCGCGAGTAAGGTGCTCTGAGAAGTAGCGAAGCACTTTTTTCCGAGACGTGTAGCGGTGTCGAGCAACAGCGTGGGCGACGCCATCGTTCTAAGGTCGACAGAGACGTTTTACGAAGCTCATTGTAAGGGTTCGTGACTCGTCGCTCGTTAAAGCTCTTGAATTGAGTGAAGATTAGAAATCTAAAGCAGAGTCGATGTGAGCTTTTTGCTATTGCCATCACTTCACGATTAAGCCTTCTTTCTCCCAACTCGCGAGCTCGTAATCTTTACCGCGCTTTATGGCTCCTCGAGGACAGACCTCTTCGCACTGATAGCAAAATATGCACTTGCTGAGGTCTATTACCGGGAAAGTCCTCTTCTCTATAGACATCATCGTGATGGCGAATGCTGGACACGTCTTGGAGCAAAGCCCGCAACCCACGCATTTTTCTCTTACTAATATGTGGCGTCCACGATATGTTGAAGGGGGGGTCAACTTTCTAAACGGGTACTGGATCGTTGCGGGCTTCTTGAAAAGATTCGACCATGCTCTCCTCAAGAGCGAGGGCAAGGTCATTTCTTGTACCTCCTAGCCAGCGTGTATATGTCAATGCTAATCTTTTCACCAGTCCTAGCATCGACGAGAGCAACTCTGTCCGTGCAAGAGAAGCAAGGGTCTATGCTCACGAGAGCCGCCGGTATGTCGGCTACGTAACCGCCCTTGAGCATTTCGCATACCGAGGGTATGTTAGCATAGGTCGGCGTTCTAACCCTGTATCTCAGCGGCTTGTCATCGCCCTCCTTCACGTAGATGTGATGTATGAGCTCCCCGCGGGGGGCCTCTGTAACGGAGAAGCCCTCAGAGTTTTGAGGAGCGACCATAGGCACTCGCCCTCTAATGGGACCTGTGGGCATCTTGTCGAGGCACTCCTCTACTATCCTGATGGACTCTAAAGTCTCGTCCCATCGAACCATGAGCCTAGCCCACGAGTCCTCTTCATCGTACACGATGACGTTAAATGCTATTTCATCAAAAGCAGCATAGGGCTCCTCCGCTCGGACGTCTATTTTAACTCCAGACCCTCGTGCTGTGGGCCCCACAGCCCCTAGTGCTAGGGCTTTAGGCCTGCTGAGGCGACCGACGTCAACGAACCTGGCCCTTATGGTCGGATCTTCCATGAACACTTTCTTGTACTCCTTCACCCTCTCGGCTATGGTATTGAGTGCCTTCTTCGTCTCCGAAACCTCATGGTCACTTATGTTCCTCCTAACACCGCCTATGACGTTGTAAGCCGACATTACCCTATTGCCCGTGATCATCTCCACTATGTCCATCACAGCCTCTCTATCTCTCCATATGAGCATGAATAAGGTATCGAACCCTATGAGCTCGCACGCCACCCCGAGTATCAATAAGTGGCTATGGATCCTGTTAAGCTCGTGGACTATCGTCCTGAGATACCTAGCCCTCTTGGGCGGCTCTACGTCAAGGACGCTCTCAATTGCTTGAACGGCTGTCAAGGTGTGGGCGACGTTGCATATCCCGCAAATCCTCTCGATTAAGTAGAGCCCTTGGACGAAGGTCCTCTCGCTCAAGGCTTTTTCTATGCCCCTATGTACATAGCCAAGCCTAGGCTCTACGTCGACGACCACTTCGCCATCAACTTTGAAAACAAATCTTTCGGGTTCGTGTAGAGCTGGATGTACGGGCCCGATCACTATCTTAACTGACGTCATATCACCCCCTTCTCAAAGGGTAAACGCCCTCTGGCCAGTCCTCAGGCAAGAACAATTTCTCTAACTTTGGATGTCCTTCGAAGGTCACTCCGAGCATCTCATACACTTCCCTCTCGTAGAGGATGAGCGCTGGAGCCATACCTACGAGGCTCTGGACCCTTGAGTCCCTCTTCGGCACCCTAGTTTTAATAACTACTCGTAACCTCTGAGGAAGGAGCCATGAGAAGTACGTGAGTTCGATCTCCTCGCCACCCAAGTCGGCACCTGTAATCGTTGTGACATGGTGCTCTCCACCGCAAATTTCGTTTATGAGCCTGAAGAGCTTTGAGAGAGCGCCTTTTTCAACAAACAGCTTGAGTACCCTCTTCTTAGCGTCGTACTCGTAACCTAAAAAGCCCTCTTTAAGTCCCCTCTTAAAGGCCTCGACTAAGTTGTTGCACTCTTTGGCCACCTTTCGTCACCTTTTCAATCAACTTTATAACCCCATAAATTATAGCATCGGGCCTCGGAGGACAGCCAGGGACATAGACGTCTACTGGTATGACCTTGTCAACTCCGCCCAGTACGCCATAGCATTTTTGGAAAACTCCGCCACCACACGCGCAAGCACCGATGGCCATTACGAATTTTGGTTCAGGCGTCTGCTCATAAACCCTCTTGATCCTCTCGGCAGCCTGCCTCGTCACGGCCCCCGTCACTATTAGCATGTCTGCATGCCTAGGAGACGGCTTGAGGAGTATGCCAAAGCGTTCAACGTCGAACCTCGGCGTCAAAGCCGCTAAGACCTCTATGTCGCACGAATTACATGCACCAGTATTGACGTGCAAAATCCAAGGAGATCGGAGTCTCGACCACGTCGCAAGCCTTAAGAGCAACGACAATCTCTACACCTTACCTAGCCTTTGGTATCTTAAAGACAAGACCCTTTAAGCTTTTCCCCCTCTCCGTTTTTCTGCAAAAGCGCATTTGATCCTCTCAGTCCCTTGAGGTTCAAAGCTTCGTTCGACCCTCATGACCCTAAATTCCCTCTTTGGCCTTAGAGCAATAGAGGATGGACCCAAAGATGAAGGATAAAGGATAGCAAAGCGGGTACAACGAGTAAAACTGCTCTAGGGTAAACTTAAAAAGGCTTAGCGAGACCACTTTCCTCTGGTTCGGTGCGTGGGAATGCTTGTCGAAGAACTCGTAAAGATGACGGTCATGGCAATAACGCCAATATTCACTATCGCGATGGTCCTCTACACCGTAAGGGCGGTTAAGGGGCCTACCGTTGCCGATATGGCCTTAGCCATTGATTGTCTGGCCTTTGACGTCTGCTTTTTCATGGCGATACTGGCGGTGTACTTCAAAGCACCATTCCTCATAGTTTGCTCGATATGCTTGGCCCTTTGGGCCTACATCTTCGACTTGTACATAGCTAAGTATCTCGAGCGTAGAGAGCTAGGTGAATAGCATGTTGTGGGTAATCGAGCACGTCTTGCTCTACATAGGCATAGCCTTAGTGGTGATTGGGGCGTTGTGCGACTTAATAGCGGCTATAGGCCTTAATAGGTTCCCCAACTTCTTCGTCAGGCTCCACGCTGCCACGGTAGGGGTCATCGGAGGAGCCGTTTTACCTCTCTTCGGCGTAACGCTCATGACATTTGCCTGCGACTTCCTCGGGTACTGGAGGTGGTTCCTGGCAGGGGGCTCCTTCTTAACGGCCATCATCATCATGATAGTGGCTCCAGTGGGCTCTCACGCGCTGGCTAGAGGAGCACATCGCCATGGCATCCCCGTAGAGCCTAAGGTATGTGACTTCTTAGAAGAAGACAGGAAGAAGGGGGCTCATTGATGCTGGGAATTTCGATGGCTACCTTCGTCCTTTCGATAACTGCCCTCGCCCTCACGCTGGGCGCCCTCTTCACCTATCTCGCGATCAAAAGTAAGGACCTGATTAAGGCAGCAATATTCTCGGCTGGCCAGTCAGCGGCCTTCGCCCTTGCCTTCTTCTTGTTAATGGCCCCCGACATAGTCTTAGCGTACGTCGCCGTGGCTGTGGGGATCTACACAGTAGTCCTGCTCTACGTTATAAGTAAAACTGAGAGGTATGAGGAGGGCTAGCATGAATAGTAAAGAAGTAGTCATAGGGGTGTCGACGGCTCTCCTCCTAGTCGTTTTAGTAGCTGTCGTGCTGCTTGGAGGCACTGCACATACGCCTTCGAGTGAGATAAGACCTCTAGCCAAGTTTTACTTAGAGAACTGCTTGAACGTATTCGATAGGACATGGTGGACAGCGAGTCCTGAAGCGGTTACATCGATGCTGTGGGACTACAGGGGGATAGATACGTACTACGAGACTTCCGTGTTTTTCTTGGCAATAATAGGGGCCGTCGCGCTCTTCAGAGTAGTCGAAGTGAAGCTGAAGGCCGAAGAGAATGAAAGGAGAGAATCGGGGCTTTCGATAATCGTCAAGTCCTCTACTAGGATAATCTTCCCATTGATATTGGTAGTGTCAGCATCCGTGGCCTTTCACGGGCACTTAACTCCAGGAGGGGGCTTCCAAGCTGGATCGATTTTAGCCGTAGGCCCTCTCCTCTTGATAGCTGCCTTCTCGCGACGCTACTTAGAGGAGCACCTTAGATTTAGCAGGGACAAATTCTTGGTCCTAAGGAGCGTGGGCTTGATACTAATAGTCCTAGTAATAGCTTTACCTCTCGCGGCAGGAGCGGTATTGATGCTGAACCAGCCTAAACCTTGGTTGCCCGCATACATCTTCCCGGTGGCCTTCGACCCCGTCTGGACTTCCGGAACACTCTTCTTCTTTAATGTCGCCGAGTTTCTTGCCGTCGGAGCTGGCTTTACCCTCCTTTTCCTCTTACTCTCGATACCCGAAGAAGAATTCAAGAGGGTCTTAGGGATATGAGTATGGAACAATTCCTCCAAGCCTACTGCTATGTCGCTCTCATCGCTATAGCGGTTATTTCGCTCTACGGAATCGTCAGAGGGCCTTCCTTGATTAAAAAGCTGATAGCGCTGACGATATTCGGTGACGTCGCAAACGCTTTGATCATATATGTTGGGTTCAGGTTGAGTGAGGAAATTTTTGTTCCCGTCTTACCTACGTTGGAGCCCACTCCTGAAAAAATAGCGTGGTTTACTTCGGTGGCCGTAGACCCAGTACCTCAATGCCTAGTCATAACAGCAATAGTCATAAACATGGCCGTAACGTTGTTCCTCGCATTCCTCATAATTCAAGTGTATAGGCTTTATGGGACCACGGCCGTCAAGAAGATAGCCAAGTTGAGAGGGTGAGAAGTATTGTCCAAGGCTCTAAGCTTCATAGCTACGTTCCTCCTGCTCTTCGTAGTGTACTTGATAGCTTCCGCCTCCATTTCCCTGATGGACATAGTGCTGGGGACGATAGCCTCTGCTGTCTTGGCTCTCATCACCTCATCCATTTTGATGGAGAAAAGCCCTCAAAAAGCCTTTAACCTCGTTAGATGGGCTTGGGCAGTCTTTTACTTCTTCTACTACTTTCTATTAGCAGAAACGAGGGCTCATTGGGACGTGATCAAGAGGATACTCCACCCCAAGATGCCCATCAGGCCGGGGATAGTCAGAGTGCCCTATACGCTGAAAAGCGATTATGGTGTAACGGCGGTAGCGTGCTCTATCACCAACACCCCAGGGACGGTCGTCGTGGACGTGAGCGAGGGCGAGGAGAGGAGGTATTACGTCCATTGGATAGACGTCAAATTTACCGACGAAAGAGCGTGTTATGAGGCGATTTCTAAGAACTTTGAGAAGTATTTGAGGAGGGTGTTTGATTGATGGACCTAAACGTCGTAGCCCAAGTAGCGGCAATCCAACCATTTTTGGCCATAGCTTCGGCATTTGTTCTGCCGCTATTGAGCCTAGTCGTAAAAAAGAGGACTGCTTGGGAGAGCTTTGCTCTGACCATAGCTGCAATAAACTTTGCTTTCTCAGTATTTTTAACTTACAACCTTTATACGTCATTTACGCGACCTTTAGTATACGCTTTTGGTGCATGGCCGCCGCCAGTTGGCATAGTATACGAGATAGACCGAGCTGGCGCTCTCATGGGCTTGCTAATCACTGGACTTGTACTGACCGCCACGATATTCAGCTTACGTTACATGGAGCACGACACGGGCGTGCAGTACTACTACGCGCTGTTGTTGGGCTTCGAAGCTGGCATGCTGGGTTGCGTCTACACGGGAGACGCATTTAACTTGTTCGTCATGCTCGAGGTTATGTCCGTACCTGCGTATGCTTTAGTGGCTTTTAGGTACCACATTCCTGAGGCCGTGGAAGCGGCCGTAAAGTACGCGATCATCGGCACAGCGGCCACGACCGTCTACTTCATAGCCATAATATTTGCCTATGGGGCCTTTGGGACGCTCAACATGGCCGACTTGGCTTTGAAGCTCAGAGGATCGACGTTGCCAGTGACGGGTCCTCCACTCGGCAATGCCTTCTTGAGCTCAGCCGTCTTCCTAGCCTTGACGTTCTGGGCCTTCGGCTTAAAGGCTGCGATAGCCCCAAACCACTTCTGGCTTCCCGATGCCCATCCCGCAGCCCCGTCGCCTATATCAGCCCTCTTGTCAGGGGTCATGGTCAAGGTCGCCCTCTTTGCATTGATGAGGTATTTGCTCACGGTGTTTAGGGGTGGCAATTCGCTGGCTGCCCCAATAGTCCAAGCGCTTGACTACGCGTTGATAGCCTTGGGGGTCTTATCAGCCATAATAGGGTCAACCCTCATGCTCCTGCAACGCGACATAAAGAGGTTGATAGCCTATGGGACGATACTTAACATAGGCTATATAGCCATGGGAATGGGCTTGGGGAACCAAAGCGGGTTGATAGCGGCCCTCTTCCACTTAGTGAACCACGCCATCGGGAAGGCCCTCCTCTTCATGGCGGCTGGGGCCATCATACACGTCGCAGGGGCTAGGGACTTAGACGAGCTTGCTGGCGTGGGCAGGAGAATGCCACTCACGAGCGCTGCCTTCCTAATAGGGGCCCTAGCTCTAGCGGGGGCGCCGCCGCTAAACGGTTTCATGAGCAAGCTGTGGCTTTTCATGGCCTATCTAGAGACTGGATGGCTGGCTCCGCTGGTCGTGGTCATAGTGGTGACTAGTGTCTTGGGCTTGATGGGGTACATGAAGGCGTTCTACCACGTGTACGCTAGGCAACCGATCAAGGACTTGTCCTCGATTAGAGAAGCGCCTAGATCGATGGTCGCGCCATTGCTTGTCTTGGCTGGCCTCTGCGTCCTGCTAGGCCTCGTCGCCCCGCTTTTCGTGGAGGGAGTGATATGGCCTGCGGTTTCGTCCCTCTTCGACTACCAAGGTTACATCTCTGCCGCTCAAGACTTCGCTCAAGCATTTTTTGGAGGGGGATGATGGAAGATGACGTCCTTGCTGGTCTCCGTGCTGGAAGCGGCCTTTGTAGTTTTAGTGGTCTTGGTGATCCTGTTCATAGCGTACGGCTTGTCACTAAGGGCCACGAAGGCAGTGACTAAGAGCTCTGGAGAGAAGCGAAGGCCTTTCGCATGTGGCGAGCTATTGCGGCCCTCTGAGACCGGAGTTCCTGACGCGAGCATATATTGGGCCGTTTGGAAGAAGCTATTTCGATCGTTCTACAACACTGTTCGAGACAAGGTGCACACTGGGATATTAAATGACTGGCTGTTTTGGATGTTCATTTTCATGGTAGTCTTGGTGATAATTTTCGTGGTGGTGATTAAATGAGATTGCTAGAACTATTGTTCGAGACGATAGTCTATCCAGGGGCCCTCTTCCTGAGCGTGGCTGTGTGGCTGACGCAGTGGTATTATCGGAAGTTATGTGCACGCATGCAAAATAGAATGGGCCCTTCATACACGGGCCCCTTCGGAATATTGCAACCAATAGCCGACTACCTGAAGCTGTTCTTCAAGGAGGACGTTTCGATCGAGGGCTCCAGTCCAAAACTGGCGACCGTCTTGTTGTCAGTAGCAATAGGGTCTGTCGTCGCTCTGACACTTATGTTGCCGATAGCGCCTTGGCCAATAATGGCGAGCTACGATGTCATGCTAGCCATGTACTTGCTCGTCTGGCCAACGATAGCGCTCGCACTGATAGGGGTGCTGACTCCGAACCCCTTTAGCGCGATTGGGTCCTCGAGGCTCTTCAGCATGACCCTTGCCTACGAGGTTGCCTTTGTGGCCTCGATCTTGACGCCCGTGGTTTTAGCGAGCTCGTTCTATGGAGCCGAGTACTCGCTTTACCTATCGTGCCTCAAAGCGTGGGAGCTATGGTTTAACCCGCTTACTGCAGTATCCATGGCGTTATCCCTACTATCGGCTCTACTCGCGTTGCAGTGCAAGATATTGGCAAAACCGTTCGACATACCGGATGCGGAGACAGAGATAGTAGCTGGCCCATTCACGGAGTACTCCGGTTTCAAGCTGGCCCTGATATTTGGCTTGCATGACGTTGAGGTCGTTGTCGGCTCGCTCCTGATAACCATGCTCTTCTTCGGAGGCCCTGTACCATTTGCTCAGCTCCCGTGGTATGTAGCCTTGATAGTGACGGTCGTGGAGTACTTGATCGTGATAGCAATTATAACGTGGATCAGAACTATAACTGGGAGATTTAGAGTGGACCAAGCGTTAGCACTATTTTGGAAATACGTGTTACCTATAGCGACGATTGCCCTCATAGCATCAGTGATTATATCTCAAGTCCTTTAATCTTGGTGTTGGCGCTTCTTTGGTGCAAGCAAGGTAATCGTCTTAAGACATAATTTGAGCTTACATATCGATGACATCCCCAGCGTTTTCGACGTCATCAGAATGCTAATCGCTAAGGGAAATTCCATGACCCTTTCATCCTCATCCTTCACGAAAAAGTGGAAGTAGATTATCACGAGAGATTCAAGGCTTAAAGTCCAAGGAGGGATGAGGCTGTGTACCGTTAATTAGTGGAGCGCTCTAACGTTTTCACGACGACATTTTGCTTACTACTACCACCAAATGCTTCGTCTTGGCCCATTGTCACTTAGGAATTTTAGACAATGCACAAATGAAGCGGCGAGGCTGTGTGTCCAAGACATGTAGCCATGTACGCTAAGGCCGCCTCTCTAAATGAGAAGTTCATAACGTCTTTGAGCACCGAAATGCTCACGGCCAGACCTCCAGAGGCAGAGCCGAGGCAGAAGCTACACAGAGTCGAAACGACTACCGCCAACAGAGGGCTAGGGCCATTGCTGGGCATTAAACCCTTTAGTGACTCTGAGAGGTCTGAAGCCTCTACAACGCTCTTGAGCAGAAAAGCACCAAGGGTCGCGAAGGTTACGTCGTATATGGCCGGGCCTCTGAGAGCACTGAACAGATCCCTAAAGGTCACCTTGGTTGTAGCCGCCAGGGTCACGAGCCCCATGAGCACCGCAATTAAGACGTCGAGCCCACGCTCCGTGAGCTTGTGACTTAAAAGACTCAATCCGATGGCTCCAACTATCGAGGTCGCGATGGGCGAGAAGGCCCTCAAAAAGATTTTGAGGCTTGGGCCCTCGCTCAAAGGCCCTTGTCCTCTTAACGTCTCCTTGACCCCCCTGAAGCTGGCTACATAGCCCACGATGGCCATGATTGCTATGGCCGGACATATCATTAAGAGGAGAGTTGTAGAAGTAACCTTGGTCAGAGCTATGGCGATTATGAACGTGGGCGCTAGGGGATACGCCGGAAATATGAGGTGTCTGAACCAGAGATTTACGTAGACCTTCTTGGGCTTTGAGAACCCCAGTCTATCGCCCTCAGCGTCCACCATTGGTGCTGACATCAAGGCTCCGCCAGCTACTGGCAGAAGCCCTATCACCATCGGGATCACCGTTAAAATGGCTTTGGGACTTCTTAACACGCTCTCGAGTGACTTATTCAACAAGTCCATCGCTCCTGAGTCTTTATAGAGCTGGCTGAGCAACATTATGCCGAAGGACGTGATGGTTATGGACAAGGTGAGTTGCCCCTCGATCGTCAAGGGGTCAACACTAGAGTACAGAACTCTAGGGACGTCCTTGAAGTCTATGGAGATGAACGCCAATACTATCGTAGCAACGTTGAGCGCCACCCCTAACCTCACATGCTTGATTAACATTAAGACCAATACGCTTAAAGATACTACAAGCGCCGCGAGAGGGTCTATAAGCCCCAAAGCTCATCCCCGCTTGGTCCAAGCCTGAGGTAACAAAGGTTCTTGCAAGCCTCGACGTGCCTCTACCTTTCAATCGCACTACGATGACAAGTTAACCTCACCGAGTAGCTTAAAAAAATGGATCAGATGTGTGGTTAAAGAACTCTCGGCAGGAGCCCTCCGTCTTACGATCTTCGTTGCAACATTTTCAGGTACCCTATGAGGCCTCCGGCCTTTAGTATCTCCAGCGCCATTCCGCTGATGCCTTTACCCTTTAAGACCCTCCCCCTGATCCTGACCTCGCCCGTCTCTACGTTGACGGCTATCAAGTCCCCGTCCTTCACCTCGCTAGTTATGCCTGGGCACGCTATCGCTGGCAAGCCGTTGTTTATCGCGTTCCTGTAGAATATCCTAGCGAAGGACTCTGCCACGACAGCCCTCACGCCAGCGGCCTTTATAGCTATGGCGGCCTGTTCCCTCGAGGAGCCCATCCCGAACACCTTGCCGGCGACTATTATCGCTCCCTGCGCTTTCTTGTAGAACTCGGGGTCTATCGGCTCGAAGACGTGC
>Ga0326760_1001265_pt1 | contig 11454 bp, 14 predicted proteins | sample GCREP_S_FD_207668 | JGI IMG/M metagenome (GOLD analysis project Ga0326760, IMG submission 207668) | Hot spring sediment microbial communities from Geyser Creek Basin, Yellowstone National Park, WY, United States - GCR.EP_S | ecosystem: Environmental > Aquatic > Thermal springs > Near-boiling...
TATTTAGTGTTAGACAGAAAAGCCGGGAAAAGGGTGTCTAACACTTGAATACGCCTGAGACCCCGCTCGCGCTTAGATCACTACTCGGAGATATATCTGTGAGCGTGGAAGACTTGGGTCAACTAGAAGAGGCCACTAGTAGATTTATGAGAGATTACGATACTCTCATTGAGCTTTTACGGCGTACTGGTCTACTAGACTTGGTCAGAATCTACGATAAGATCAAGAATTGCGCTGAGCACTACAGCTGGGTCTTAAATAAAGCAGGCAAGAAGTACTACTATTACTACTTAAAGTGTAAAGAGCAGAAGCCTATGACTATTTACATTGGGAAAACACCAGAAGGATATAACGCTATTAAGCGCGCAGCGAGAGCAGCCATTGAGTTAAAACAAGTATTAGATAAACTACGTGGAGACTTAAAAGAACTAGAAGTAGCTACAAAGACATTTAAAGAGAACATAGAAGCACTTGGAGTAACAAGGAGTCTAAAACACTAACATGCTTCAACAGGCTTTAGCCCTCTCAGGATTTAATGGTGTTAGACAGAAAACTCTTGCTTTTTCTGTCTAACACTCTCCTAGCAACCTGAATACGCACAAAACACGTGGACAACTTTCTCTCCGGTTCACTCGTTTTAGTGTTAAACAGGGAAATTGCAAGTGAGTGTTTATGTAGCTATTTTCGAGTGCAGATTAAATCATTATTCCTCTGGGGTTTCTCTGAGGCAAACACTGTGAATAGCTGTAATTAGTTTTTAAATATCCTGCCCGGGATTCCCGGGCTCCGTTTGAGTTTTTACAGTATCACAGCCAAGGCTATCAGGACTCCACTTAACTCACGAGGTTTCATCTATACTGGAAGTCGTAATTTAAGCTCCAAGGGTTTTTCTAGGTTCATCACTTAGTAGTTGAGTACACTCATTAGAGCTAAAAACACGAACTCGCAACTAATCACAATTATACTGTAGATTAGTCACAGGCTTGTAGTGGAGTCTACAGCTCCTCGGCGTTTTCTAGACTGGTATTCCTCAGGTGTTTTCTCGACTACTACTTCGTATAGTTTCGCGTAGCCTCCGCGTGTTTTAGGCCTTAGGAGTCTGCCTAGGCGCTGTATGAATTGCCTTCTAGAGCCTGTTCCAGAGACGATTATACCTATATTGGCGTCTGGGATATCTATACCCTCATCGCCCACTGTTGTAACTACTAGGATTCCGCGTGGACTCTGCTTAAATAGTTCTAGTACATGTTTCCTCTCGCTCTCAGGCATTTCACCTACTAGTAGTAAGCCCCTTGTCCTCTCTGCTATTTCTCTCGCCTGGTCTACGTACTGAGTAAACACTATGACCTTGTTACCCAGCTCGAACTCTCTTAGTGCGAGCTCCACAGCCCTATTGATCTTAGACTTAGAGTACGCTATGAGCTTTCGTAGCTCACTGTGAACTCTGAGAGCCTCTATGGAGTCTGGTACTCCTCTACGTGCCTCCTCGAGGACCTCTGTGAAGGGCTTGTTTTTAGCGTACTTATAGTATAAGTCGCGAAGCCTCTTATACTCTACAAGCTCTTCTCTACTCAGTTTGACTTTAACTGTTACTAGCTGATATGGTGCCAAGTACCCCTGCTCTACTAGTTCACTAGGCGACTTATAGTACACTATGCCCCCCATTAGGGGAAAGAGCTCTTCGTGTTTACCATCCTCTCTCTCAGGAGTAGCTGATAATCCCATTCTATACTGAGCTAAACTGTGTAGAGCTATATACTTAAACTTCTCAGCTGGTAAGTGGTGCACCTCATCAATTATAATCATGTCAAAGTAGGGTGATATCTGGTTAATGTACCTGTACCCGCTCTGGTAAGTTATAATAGTTATTGGTGAGAGCCTCTTCTCCTCACTATAGAATAACCCAACCATACTGGGGGGTATAGTAGTATACTTTAACACGAAGTCGCGCCACTGATAAGCCTGCTCTTTAGTATAAACAACTATGAGCGTTCTCACAGCGGTGTGCGTAATAGCCTTTATAGCTATAATGCTCTTACCAGCACCAGTTGGTAGGGCTATAATGCCTTTACCACTACTACTAATCCACGCCTTAAACGCCTCTTCTTGGTAGTCTCTCAGAGTAATGTTCTTTAACTCTGGCTTTAAGGCAAGTGGTTTAGGTGCGAGTAACCCACGTGGATCTCTGACTTGTAGCCCGAGATCTCTCAGCTTTGCGAGTAATTCGCGGGCGTAGTAAGGTAGAATCCCCAGTGTAGTAGTGCCTCTGAACTGATCTACGCTGCGAGTAACCTTTGCACTGTGTGGTATAAGGGTAAAAGCGCCCTTTACGAGGCTGCTCACGAGTAATGGGTACTCTACTTTAACAACCCCCCTAGTAGTATCCCAGTCTACATTGATGGAGTAGTCGCTAAAGGATCTCTCGGCTTCACTCCACGACCCCTCAACTTCTAGCTCCAGCTCTTCAACTAGGCGCTTAACATCGCTTAGCGTGTAGCCGTTTTGTAGGGCTTTTTTCGCATTTAACACAAATACTCTAAACCCCTCCTCTGAGCCTGCGTAATCCGCTATTTTCAGTAACTCAGCGAAGTCGTCTTCTTCAAGCCAGTGTCTAGTTTTAAGCTTAATCATCTTCATCACTCAGATACGCTAAGACCCTGCTTGAGGGGTAGTTGTAAGTACTCCAGGTAATACTGCTATCCCTACACACAGCGTAGTAGACACCTAGTGACCGTGACTTATCCACGTAGAAGTGCACTTTACCTCCCTCTTTCACAATGTAATTAGCGTGTTTAAAAAGCAGCGTGGTTTTCCAGTCTACGACCACGTTCTCATCTAGCTGGACATGTAAGCCCTCAACGTCAACGAGTAGACTTCCTGACTGTACTGGGCTTAATGAGAGAACTAGGCACAGTTCTACATCTCTACAATTACCACACAGCTCTAGTAGATCCCAGCCTAGAGCCACTGCGCTATCTAAGGCTGAGAGTACTAGTGGTGACTTTAAATTGAACTTCCCGGCCTTATCGCTGAGAGTATATGAGGACGTCACAATTATCGCCGCGTGGGTTTTTCATCAGGCTTTTACTCAGTACTTAAAACCCCGCTCATCTAGGAACTAGATTTGTCTTTGTCTCTTTTAATTATTACCTTTTTAAACATTTAATTTAATTTAGGGAGAGATTAGTGATGAGGTCAAGGATTATGAGAGTTAAATCTAAATATAGGCAACTAGTTGTGAGAAAGCCGCTTGAACACGAGGTTTCAGTGTTTGCGGAGAAAATAGTGAAGGCTTATGGTGGGACTAAGGCTGATAGGTTAAAGCTTAGACTACTAGCTAGAGATGTCTTAAGGCTACTAAAACCAGTAATGTCGTACAGAGACCTCTACAGCCTAACTGGTTTACCAGAGTCTGTTCTGTGTAGATATGTTAAGGGCTCAATACTCCCAAGCTTTGAGCAGGCTGTTAGAATACTAGCTAAAATAGCACTCTCAGTAGACTTAAACTACCTGTTAAAAGATCTAGTTGAGCAGGAGAAGAGCCCAGTCATAGATTTGCTGCGCGTCCTCAAAGACCCCTATATTGCGAGGCTTTTAGCCACTATTGTAATACTGGAGCTCGTGGGCAGAGAGATAACTAAGATAGTAGCTACTGCTGAAGCGGTACTGCCCATTGTCTCTCTCATTGCAGTAGAGTTTAACGCGCCTATAGTGCTAGTTAAGAGAAGGAGCTATCCCGGTGTACAGTACTACAGTACAACTGTCATGAAGAGCCCTAAGGACATAGAGTCTCTATTCATTGACAGAGACCTCATTAGCAAAAAAGATAAGCTACTAGTTGTAGCAGACGTAGTGTACACAGGGAGAACGCTAGAAGCCGTCTTACAGATCCTCGAGAAATCTAAGGCAGAGGTAGTAGATGTAATAGCAGTACTGGGTCTAGGTAGACACTGGGAGGAGAGACTAAAACCCTATAATGTTAAAGTGCTCTCAACTGTGCCCTTTGAGCTCTAGCCAGGATACCCGCTATAAAAGGCATTTTCTAGTTATTCTAAATAGTAGTCTATAAAGAGGTGTTTAGAACGCTATCTATTGAGGAGACAGTTAAAGTAGACTCTAAGGGCAGAGTTACTATTCCAGCATCTATTAGAGAGCTGTTTAATATTAGAGAGGGTATGTACCTCTTAATAGTCGCTGATAAGAACACTCGGGAAATAAAGCTGATCCCCTTACCAGTCGCGGCGAAGCTTATGAGAATAAAAGTACTGGTGGAGGACAGGGTAGGAGTACTAGCTGAGTTAACAAACTTCCTAGCAGGCCTAAGTATAGATATCGTGTCAACAAAGTGCGTAGTATTAAAGCGCGAGGAGCTAGGTGAGTGCGAGATGATTGTTGATACTAGTAGGAGCACTATTACTAGCACTGAGACCCTAGTGAGCAGGCTTAGAACACTTGAACCCGTCAAAGAAGTAGAAATATCAGTTTTAACATAGGTGTTAAGGTCTTTGAGTAGGAGACTATACATTGGCTGCTGCGGTTTTCCCTGTGCGAGGAAAAAGTACTACGAGTACTTTAAGATAGTAGAGCTCCAGAACACCTTCTACGAGTTACCATCCACTGAGTGGGCTTTAAATCTGAGGTCTGAGGCACCAGGAGACTTCGTGTTCACAGTTAAAGCATGGCAGGTGATAACTCACCCTAGTAAATCACCCACTTGGAGCAAGATGAAGAGGCGTGTTGAAGGTAACTTAGAGAACTATGGCTACTTGAGGCCAACACGTGAAAACTTAAATGCACTAGAGAAGACACTGGGAGTAGCACGTGCCCTCAGATCAGAGTTCATAGTTCTTCAAACACCTGGAGGCATGCCTTATAGTAGTGAGAGCGTGAAATGGGTTAACGAGTTCTTTGAGCGCGCGAAAAGCCTACTACGTAGTGGAGAAGTCTTAGGCTGGGAGCCGAGGGGTGAGTGGCTTAGGGCCCCAGAGTTGAAGAGTATACTAGAGAAACACGAAATTGTACATGTAGTGGACATATTCAGAAATAAGCCGCTCTACAAGCATCAAGGCGTCTTATACGTGAGACTACACGGAATAGGACCTGGGGAAGTAAACTATAGTTACGTGTACACTGAGAAAGACCTAGTAGAGCTGAAAGAAATGATCCTACGAGAGGACTTTCAAGCGGCATTTGTGCTATTCAACAATGTGAAAATGCTGAATAACGCTCTTGAGTTCAAGAAAATACTAGAGGCTGAGAAGAGAGAACTCGTGGTTCTCTAGAGCATTGTAGACTCCTCTAGCTCTTAGAAGGTTTTTCCACATCTGAGTGTGGGTTTTTACCCATGGGATTTAGGGTGAATACTTTCTACTCATAGTTCTAGGTATTGTCTCGTTGTAGGGGGGTTTAATTACACCTAGCTCTGTTATAATTGCAGTGACTAAGTCAGGGTCTGTTATATCAAACGCGTAGTTGTACGCGTCTACGTTTTCTACCGTTATTAGTTGACCCATAACGTATTTTACTTCTCTAGGGTCTCTTTCCTCTATTATAACCTGGTCTATTCTGTGCTCCGTGTCAATAGTGCTTGTTGGAGCAGCGACATAGAATGGCACATTGTTTCTGCTAGCGACTAGAGCGATCATGTAAGTCCCAATCTTATTTACAACATAGCCGTCTCTTGTTATTCTGTCAGCGCCGACTACAACTAGATCAATCTTCTTCTTCCTCATTAATAAGCCCACAGTGTTATCTGTTATGAGTGTTACTGGTATTCCCTCCTTAACTAGCTCGTAGACTGTTAATCTAGCACCTTGGAGTAGCGGCCTAGTCTCAGTTGCTATTACCCTGATTTTCTTCCCCTTATACCACGCTACTCTAATTACACCTAGTGCAGTGCCGTAGGCTGATGTTGCTAAAGCACCCGCGTTACAATGTGTTAGAATTGTTGCATTGTCTGGCACAAGCTCAGCTCCATACTCGCCTATTTTTAAATTAGCTTCCACGTCCTCTCTATACACCTCTAATGCTGTCTCTACGAGTTTTCTAGCTATAGTGTGTGTATCACTTGTCTTATTTACAGCTTCTCTCAGTGATCTCTGCATTTTAGTGAGCGCGTAGAATAGATTATAGGCTGTAGGCCTCGTCTTTAGCATTGTGTGTATGGCGCCGTTAACGAGACTAGTGAATTCTTCAATGCTTCTCTCAGCTACCTTCAGCGCGTAAGCTCCAATAGTGAGAGCAGCTGCAACTCCTATAGCTGGAGCTCCTCTAATCTCCATGTCCTTGATAGCCACGGCTACTCTAATTGGGTCACTTGAGCACGTGATTTCTTCTTCGTGGGGGAGCTTCTTAGTGTTAATCCAGCATATTTCCTCCCTATTCTCATCAAACCAGACGGCTTTAACTACTACTGGGTAGGGGTACATGTGTAGTACACCGCTTACTACTATGTACTCTCATTATACTCTCTCAGCTAATAAAACGCGCAGGAGTTTAATGTGAGGAGTAGTTTTAGCTATATAGAGGACTCTTCTAGCTTTTTGCTGATATTAAAAATAGTTATAGTTATCAGTCTGTTTTCTTTTAAGCCGAAAACGATATCGTTATCTTCGACTAGTAGCTCTTCATCAGGTTGCTCTTCTACACGGCCTATTACTATGTGGAGCGTATCTGTCTGACGATCATACTCGAGAGTGACCGTTGTGGGTAATTCTACAGTGCACTTCCTAGTAGAAGCCATGCTTACTCTCCTATAACGGGGAGAGAACAACGTCTTGGAAGTCGAGTGGTAAAGGCTTATTTTTAGACTTATATTCGTCGAATTTCGCCTCTAAGAATGACTTGAAAACAGAGCAAGCTTCAAACTTGCCCTCTCTCTCACATTTAATACCCATGCCAATAAAGCACATTTTAGTTCTCTTATCGAAGTATGGGCAGAGCTTATGATACTGCTTAGCGCTCTTAAGTATCCTATTAACCCATCTCTGCTTCTCATCAGTCTTCTTCTCGGACTTCTCCATGAGAGCCTCCATTAGGTCTTTTTCAGAGATCTTAGTAGACATCATCCCACCTCCTTCATTAATAATCAGTAATTGTACCTTAAAATAATCCAGAGGAGCAGTGTCAGTGAGAAGGCGTAGTGGAGGGTGTTGTCTTGGACTTAAAGCTGAGTAGAGAAGTTATACGTGATCTAAGCCTAGTGTATGGTAGCCTAGTAGACCACGTCGTTAAGCGCCTCTATACGCCCCCGAGGAGGCTCTACGCTAGAGTAAACACTCTGAGGGCTTCTCGCGGAGAAGTAATAGAGTTACTTAGAAGAGAGGGTATTACGGCGTATCCGGATGAGCGTGTTGAAGAGGCTATTTACTTCGAGGTTGAGGGGCCATTTAGAGTAGAGTGCTCTACGACTAGCAGAGTTATTGTTGACTCGAAGACAGCTGTGTCTCTAATGCTTGGTGCAGACTTGTATCGTCCCGGGGTTGTGTGGGCTACTCGCTTTACTAAGGGGGAGAGATTACTCGCAACTACTAGAGAGGGTACTATAGTTGCGTGTATTGAGGCGGCTGTGTCTTACAGTGAAATGGTGAAGGCGAGAAGGGGGCTAGTAGGAGTTAATGTGTCCTCTCCGTACAGGTCTCCTAAGCTATTGGAGACATCGGTTTATTTAAAGGGCTTAATATACCCGCAGAGCTTACCTAGTATTATTACTACGCGTGTTTTAGGTCCTAGTAAAGGAGAGTTAATTATAGATATGAACGCTTCTCCGGGGGGTAAAACCAGCCACATTGTTCAGTTAACGCGTGGAGAATCTCTTGTGTTAGCTCTCGATAGGAGTATAGGTAAAATACTAGTGCTTCAGAACACACTTCGCAGGCTTCAGCTAGACGCAAACGTCATAGTTATACCCTGGGATTCTAGGTATCTGCACTTAGACATGAATCTACGTGGAAAGGCTGATAGGGTTATAATAGATCCACCGTGTAGTAATCTGGGTGTACGGCCACTTGTGGAGTCTAAGGGGTGGAGAGATGTAATCAGCTTATCCGAGTATCAGAAACAGTTCATTAAATCAGCGAAGGAGCTTTTAAAGCCAGGTGGAGTACTAGTCTACTCGACTTGCACATTGACTCTTAAAGAGAACGAGGAGAACATCGCTTACGCGGTCGAGGAGCTAGGCTTTACTGCACGTGAACCAGAAATAGATGTTCCCTATGCTGAGAAGGTCTCCTATAAGAGCATAATCGCTTATAGGTACTCGCCAATTCTACACGATATGCCAGGCTATTTCATAGCGCTCCTTGAGAAGTAGTGGTTTGACTACTCTTTTTTCGAGTTAGTGGAATACCGCAGAACGGGCATAGCTCCTCTCCCGGATTACTTGGAGTGTAGTAGCATAGGGGACAGTAGACGGTGTATTGCATAAACCTAATTATTCCCCTTGTTCTCAGAGGCTTAAAAGAGACGTTTAACCCGTAGAGAGTGTTCTGGATATCATAGTCATCTGTTATAACTACTACATTGTTGTACCTCTCCTTCAGCATTAAAGCTAGTGCAATTATGTGAATATCTGTTGTAGAAAGCTTGTTAATGGAGCCCGTGTTTCTTGCTGCCAGTAGGGCGTTCTCTAAGTAGTGCTTGTCGGGGTCAATTACGCTGATTACTCCTAAGTCGATCGCCTCGAGGAGAGCCTGCCTGTTATCAGCGTCTTTTACCTCGCTAACAGCTAAGCTAGCCGTGAAGACGTCAATCCCCATTCTAGGTAATAGCCTATAGTACTTAGCTAGTAGAGCGCCTGTGTCTAAAACCACGGCTATTTTTCCACTAGATGTGGGCTCGCTGTGCAAGTATCGCTCTCACCAGGTCTCTAAACAGAGAGAACCTAGCTACTTTAACATATTTATATCCAGCTGTTACTTCAATACGTGAGTTTTTCTCTAGGCTTCCCGCATAGTCTCCGTCAATGTAAATAATGCTTGGATTTAGCACAGTAACGTTGACTACGCTGACCTCGCTGAGTACTATTGGGGGGAAGCCTAGTTGAAGAGGGTTTAGTGGTGTTACTGTTATTGACTCTAGAAGAGGGCCTATGAGTGGTCCTCGAGCAGATAGGCTATATCCAGATGAGCCCATAGGAGTACTAATTATTAATCCATCTCCCTCTAGTGTGAAAGTGCTATTTAATACTGGTGTTTTCACGCTAACCTCGTATCTAGATACTTTTCCAAGGTTACTACTCACAATGGCGGCTTCATTGACGAATAAGTCACACTTTGCACTAGTACAAATAGTGAGTGCCGGGTAGAGTTCAACGAAGTAGTCACCACTAAGAAACTTGTCAATTAACTCACATAGTGGTTTCCCAGGAAACTCATATAGAGCATTCCTTCTCCCACAGGGATATGGAAGAATAAGTGTATTACTATAGAGCAGTGAAAGCCTAGCCGCCTTGAGGAATGTTCCATCACCACCAATACTGAAAATAGCGTCTATGGGCTTCTTTAAAATACGCGTTTTTTCTGATAAGCTAATGACGTCGTCAACAGTATACACTTCAATTTCTACGCCTCGATTTCTCAGAGTGTTAACTAGCTCTCTTAGAGCATCAATACACTGCTGTGTAGGCTTATATACTACCAGAGCCCTTTGTATCAAGTTACTCACGCACTCACCTAATTATTAAGAGACCTCTGAGATACTTTATAATTAGTATAGGTTATTTTCGAGAAATCACACAAGATAGTGTGATATAGAAGTGCCACTGTGCTTGAGCGTTAGTAAGTCTGAGGCTAGTGATGTTTTAAGAGTTCTCAGAGGCTTAAAGCTATTAGACGAGGAGTACAAGATCACGAGAGCAAATAGCACTATTCTAATACCCGTTAAAGAAGTAGATAAAGAGTCACTAGTGAGGCTTCTAGGAGGGTTTTCAGTTGTAGAGTGTAATCCCCCGAGAAGAAGAGGCTTAGTAAACACTAAAATGCCATCTATGGATCACCTGGGCGAGGTGGTTATTGTCCGGAGAAACATCCTAGATTACATTAGTGCTGATGACTTAATTAACAGGGTTAAAGCGGTGTATCCAGGAGTGAGAGCAATATGGGTAAAAGAAGAGACATGTGACTTTTACAGGAAGCCAGTGCTAAGATTACTGTGGGGTGAGGAGATAAGAGAGATTGTGGTTAAGGAGTATGGGCTATTCTTTAAGGTTAAGCTCGGAGATGTGTACTTTAACCCACGTCTCGCTGAGGAACATCACCGAGTCGCAACTATAACTAAGCATGGTGAAGTAGTATTAGATGCTTTTAGCGGAATAGGGGGTTTTGCGATCCATACGGCAGCCTTGAAACAAGTCCTCGTATTTGCAAATGACTTAAACCCCGTCGCGTACGAGCTACTTGTCGAGAACCTGTGCTTGAATAAGAGAAGACTAAAGGGAGCAGTGATACCTCTCAACATGGATACTCGCGAACTCGTAAGTGCACTTAGAGAGAGCAGTGTAGACAGGGTGATAGCAGATCTCCCACATCAGAGCCTGGAGTACGCTGAAATATATGAGAAGCTCCTTAAACCCCGAGGAGTACTCCACATTTATGTTCTCTCTAGGTTTAACGAGAATATTGAACAAGTAATACTCGAGAGGTTTAAAGGCTGGTGTTTAGAGGGGTGTATTAGTGTCTTAGAGCACTCCCCAGGCGCGTCTATATATAGATGTGATCTCCTCAAGGTCTAGGCAGTACATTCTCACCTCGAGTAGAGTATATGGGTCTCTTAGCTTATCAATAAGGTCTCTTCTCAAGTCCCCGGCAGCCTTACTCGCTCTTATAGCAACAGTACTTGGGTCAATGTAAGTGCTTTTCCTTAGAATGATCCTCGTGTTACTAGTGAGTACTAGTTTAGAGCTCCCGTGAGCTAACACTATATCCTGTAAGCCTGAAGCCCCTAGTACAACTATTATAATAGCCTCGTCTCTGCGAGCACACTTCTTGAACTCCCTACTAAAATCTAGTGGAGCCTTATCAGATGAGACCCCTATTATGCAGTCACCACGGGGAGTTAGATTGTGCTCTTTAGTGATCTCGATGGTTGTTCTGTGAAGAGCCCTGATATTTGGGTGTCCACGCGCCTTAATTACCTCTAAGTACACCAAGCTGCTTTAACACCTCTACGTCTAATTACCTGGAGCCTTAAATCACCCTATAGTAATATTTCAACTCGATATAATAGGGGTTCTAAGTGGGAAATTTCGAGGCTCAGAGGAGGAGACTAGTAGAGGCCTTAGTGAACGCGGGCTACTTAAAGAACCCTAGGGTTATAAGGGCTCTTCTCTCAGTTCCCAGAGAGCTCTTTGTACCAGAGGAGTTGAGAGAGTATGCTTACGTGGACTCTCCACTCCCTATAGGCTGTAGGCAGACAATAAGCGCTGTTCACATGGTTGCCATTATGACAGAGGAACTG
>Ga0326760_1001266_pt1 | contig 11450 bp, 11 predicted proteins | sample GCREP_S_FD_207668 | JGI IMG/M metagenome (GOLD analysis project Ga0326760, IMG submission 207668) | Hot spring sediment microbial communities from Geyser Creek Basin, Yellowstone National Park, WY, United States - GCR.EP_S | ecosystem: Environmental > Aquatic > Thermal springs > Near-boiling...
TTGTTTATGGCTTGCACATGGTTCTCGAAGAAACACACCCCCCATCCTACTCCACCACGGGAAAGTGTCCATGGCTTATTTCACACTTGTTTAATACTTGTTTCACACATGCACCATCCACTCTAAAACACTTGGAAACCAGCTCTCCACCATAGACCAGGCATTGACACGTGCCTTCAAGTTGCGTGACTCAACCACGCTATACACAAACCCCTTTCCTCATTTCACCATGCTACACACACGTGCAAACCCCCTAGTCGAGGAGCAATATATCGGGAAGTACTGGTGGAGGGTGGGTACACGCATCAGCCTCGATGCTTAATTTAAATAGCTAACTCTCGGAGAGTGTATCGGCATGGGAGAGGATCTGGGTAATATCTAGTGCTGGGACCCGGGGAGGCCTTATGTATTTAGGGGTATAGTGGTGCTCGAGTATTTACTAGTAGCTCTTCCTCGTCATTCTAGACACTACTCTCTCCCCTATGTCACGCCTTGATGCAAAGTACTCGACTACGTTTATTAGTGTCCCCCGGAGTAGTGGGCGGCTTAGTAGTCTACCGTGTATACTCTATGTAACACGCGTGGTTTTAGTTTGTATACAACACCCATGAGAGGATTCTGCGTACTCACAGCATAGACATCCCTTCTCTATTGGATAGGCATAGATAGCAAAGTTTCTCTTAGACCTCGGCTCCACAACTACAAAACCATAACCCAAACCTTTAAGCATTTTAAGGGCATGGATCTCGTCCTCCTCATCAAAAGTTCTGTGAACCTCGAATAAGATAAAAGGTCTGGATCTCTCAATAGTCCTTCTAGCACCCCTCAAAACCTTTAACCCAAAACCCTCAACATCAACCTTCATAAAGAGGCTATCAACATCCCTAACACCTATAGACTCCAAGACAGAGTCTATAGTTACAACCTCAACAACAATATCAAGCAACTTTAACTCGCTCCTCAAATACTTTGTGAAAGAGCTTTCAGAAGGGCTAGAGGATATCGAGAACCTTGCATAGCCATGAACATCGCCTGCAGCCTTATCAACAACCACAACTCTATCTTCAACACCATGAAGAGCGATGTTATATCTCAAAAGGATCGCGTTTATAGGGTTAGGCTCGAAAGCAACAACCCTCCAACCATGCTTAGCCGCCAAAATAGTGTAAAAACCAACATAAGCCCCAACATCAACAAAAACACCGTGTCTCAATACCTTCATTAAACACTTAAATTGTTTTACCACTTTTTCCTCTCCTTTATAACTACAAGCATAGTCATAATATCTAGATACGTCCACAAGCAATGTCCTTACATCACGATTATAGTCTATGAAAACGCTCCAAGAGCTAAACTCGTAAGGCCTTTGCATTAAGACTCGTCTAATGAATCGCACAATAAACCTCTTAACCGGTCTTACAAAGAAAAAAGTTTTCAGATAATAATTGAAGCCTCTGAATACCCTCCGAGGCTTAACCTTCATGACTTATCACACTTTTAAAGAACTTGATTAGTTTTATTTAAATAATTTCCTCTTCATCAACAGTATATTATAACGCATGAGAATAAAGTTTCTTAAGAATGTTTCAGCGAGAGTCCTTAACATCGAGGAAAGGTGATGTGCATTATTAGTGCTTTATTGTTCTCAGTTAAAATATATGTGAGTACATCATAAGGATCGCTACTAATATGCCGAGCTATTACCATACCTCAAAGAAGCTGTATGCTCACGATAATATGATTATTAATGAAATTCTACTTACTATAAACGTGTTGCTTTTATTAATCCATCTTGTCAACTATATGAGATAATATCCTGGCTGCTATTTTATTGAAATTTGCATTTCTTGGTAGGATAACGTTATATAATTCGCATCCCTTTAAAGACTCCCTGAGTACTTCAAGATGTTTTTGCAAATCACCAAAAACATCCATAAAGCCGAAACTAGTTAATGCTATAGCATCTTGCATAACAGGAGCTAGCAAGTCATATATAATACATAAATAAGCGTGCTTGATTATTACTTCTAAGTTAACAGGCGTTATTTTAAAGCCCGAACCAAGCGAGGTCTTTGTTAAGAGGTAAACTCGTTTTAATTTCCCTTTGCTTGCCAACCTATCTCGAAATACTTGTGACCAAGGTATCCATAATGGTTCTGTAATATTGAGAGTTTTTGAAGCCTTGAGTAAGGGATATTGAATTTTTTAAGAATGTGCGCCATTTTAAGGCGAAAAAGATCCAGAGGGCGTTTCTTAAAATAGTCTAAAAACAGCGATGTGTGATAAGAATAGACGGCAAATAGCCTTGGATAAGGATATGCATCACCACTAGCAGACAAAATAACGTAGTCATCACTAAGCATCATTAACGATTTATCCAGTTTAAGAAGAGCAACGAGTAAGGATGTTTTTCCGGATTCAGGCCATGCTGGGAAAATTGTAGCATCTCCTTTTCGAACAATACCGGAAGCGTGAATGAATGTTGCATTCTGCTTTAATAGCTGATCCCAGAATATAAGTTCTAAAGGAGGATTTGCACGTCGTGGATGTAATATGTAAACCACAATGTTCCCTTCATCATCTTTTTCAATAGCATATTTCTTTGCTGTCGAAAGCATTACCTTTCCGTCGAAGTAGTAGTGTTCTAATATTTCATTTGCCGGTTTAACAGGAGGTGATTTATATAAAATTTTTATTTTAATACCTAGATTTTCCAAGAATGGATATACTTCCTCAAAGATATACATACTCTCAACGCCACAGTACAGATTCTTTCAGTATTTTTAACATCGTTTTATCGTTAAATATTTGGCTAAGAATTTTGTATGCGTTTTCTCATTGCTTTATTTCGAAAATTAATTAGCGTTAATAATATGATCGTCATTGCCATGATTTTAATAATTGAACTTTAAATGAAGTTAGAGGAGCTTCGGGGGATCCGTAAGGAGGTATCCGACCTAGTTCGTATAGATTCCACTTTCGTGTAGATTCAACTTTGGGTATCATTGTGACCGCGGCACTAAATCCTTTCTCTTTTAATACATCTATCACATCGTTGTTATATAATCCATAGGGGTAGGCGAAAGTTCTTGTTTTACATACGTGTTTTTTCATGATTTTATTTACGAAATTTAATGATTTTTCTATCTCCTCGTAAAGCCTTTCTTTATTAATGCATGTAAGTCCTACGTGCCAATAGCCATGACCCCCAACTTCAAAGCCTAACTCTGAAGCCTCGTTAAGTTGCTCAAAGTTCATCATTACTCTTTCAAACAGTTCTCCTAGCTCGTCCTGGTTACTGATATATTCAGATAATTCATTTACAACGGCTCTTATTTCATTAACATCTAATTTAGGGAGTATGTTTAGAAGATATGATAACATCACATCTTTATCATGCTGACTGTTTATGTTAATAAATGCTCTAAGAGTGCTTATCCTTATCGTTGATGGTACTTTGATACTTCTAACTATAAAGCCTATCTGTGGAGCCCAATGAGCTGTGCGCGTTTCTATAAATCCAGCTACAGGGAATATTGTTCCTCTTATTCCATATTTTAACATTATTGGTAGTGCGATCTCATAAACACCTTTATAGGCATCGTCAAAAGTTAATACTGCTATTCTATGGTGTTTTCCAGGTTCCTCGTTTAGCACCTCTAGTGCCTCACATAAGGGTAGAATTTCAAATCGAAGTCTTAATAAAAGTCTTAATTCATCCTCAAATAACTTTGCGGATACACCTCTCTCATAGTAGATATCTTTACATATCTCATGATACATAATAATGAGAAGCACGGGTTCTTGAACTTTTAGCTTAATATATATAAGCTTATCTAAAAGACCTGCTAAGTCAGAATATAACAAGAGTCCTTTTAGTATCCGGCGAACTCCTTTGCCCAGTTTCACTCCCCTACAATATATAATAAGAGTTAAGAAATGTGAATTGTATTGTCTACCTCATCTCTGAAAATCTCAAGATCCTTGCGAAAGCATTAGAATACGCTATTAATAATCCTTAAGAATCGCTCTATATTGCTCTTTCCAAATTTTTGTTCGGAATATTTTCTCATTTCATCTCTATTATACTCTCTTTTCATAATTATTGATATGGCGGATGCAAGGTTTTCTGGTTTAGGCTCAGTAACAATACCATAGCTCTCTACAATCTCAGGTAAAGAACCTCTATTAGTGCCTATAACAGGTACTCCGAGACTTATGGACTCTACTGCAAGTAAAGATCCTGCTTCAGGACATAGACTTGGTATAATTGTAGCTCTTGCTCTAGCCAACATGTTGAAAAATTTGTAGCCAAATAATTTACCAAGCAGTTTCACTCTCTTGACGCCGAGTTTATTTACATAGTTTTCTATCCAACTCCCAGAAGCCCCCAACATGTAGAGCTCTATGTCAAATTCTTCGTGCAATAAATCGAAAGCTTGGAGAAGAATGTGAGGACCCTTAATAATGTTAGCTCCTCCTGCATAGAGTATGTATGGCTCTCTTTCCGGGAAAGAATTAACGTAGCGCCAAGGCCTTAGGGCCCCGGGATTATAAATTACTTCTATGTTACTCTCTATTCCGGGAAAAGACTCTAAGTAAACATCGCGCACGAATTTAGAGACAGCGATGAAAAAGTCAATACTTTCTATAACTTCTTTCATGTTTAGCCTCCATCTAATATAGTCTATAGGAGCCGTTAAGAAAGAGGCTGCTAAATGCATTGTCTTATGGCTCCCAGAGAGTGCGCCTAGCTTGGATATTTCAAGTATCATGTTCTGCTTGCAACTCATTATTTTTCGCATGGAACAGCCATGTGAGCACGCATTTTTATAGCCATAGGTTAAATACATGTATGGGCATATGAATTCATATGAATGAAGATGTGCTATTATGGGCACTCTGCTAATCTTCTTAATACTAGGTGCAAGCCTGAATTCGCTGGTAGCTATCCACACAACTTCTGCCCACTTTATGAATCTCTCTGCTATACTATCTAAGTCCATTGTAACTAGGTTTCCTGTTTTTCTGCAAGGCACTCTATGAACCTCCACCTTAGGAGGTATGTATATGTATTTACCCTCAGTACAACTAAGTACCTTTACTACAGCTTCATCACCGATGTATCTTAGAAATTCATTAGCAGAAACCTGGGCCCCGCTTAACCAAAGTCCATTGCTTATGACAAGCAATTTCATTACCATCAGCCTACTAAGGTTTACTTCTTAATTAATATTTTTAGAAGTTCTATGGAGTTCTTCCTAATACTAGAGCTTTTTACTAAAAGCATACAGCTATTTCTATCAACGGTTATTTCACCTTTGATGTAGCTTTCCACGCTTCTTAAGAAACACGTTAAGTTGTCACATACACGAACACAGCTGTTATTTCTAGGCAAGTATTCGGTTACTCCTGCCATACTGCTAATTACTATAGGAGTGCCTAGAGCCAAGCTCTCTAACGCTACCATATTATAGCTTTCTATAAGACTAGGGATGATGGTCAGCATGGCTTGTTTATAAAGTGCAAAAAGAATTTCTTTGTCTACATACTCAAATATGAGAATCCTTCTCCTAATTTTCTCCTTCCTAATATACTTCTGCAATTTTTTATGCGCTTTAGCAGTATTTCCAACTATAGCAATGGCGTATAGATCATTGTATTTATCCATAATACTATTCATTAATATGAGAAAAGTATCAAATCCTTTTTGCCTCGTTGACCTTCCAATAAACAGGACGTATTTTTCAGGTAATATTAATTGCTTAGAAATAGATCTTCTTGATATGCTGAAGGAACGAAGATCGAGCCCATTGGGTACTATGAATGATGTGCTTTTAGACCTGTACATGTCCCTTGCTATTATTTCATATAGTTTTGAAACATGTATTAAAGCATAAGATTTCTTGACTAAGAGCCTCTCTACACCAATGTACGGAAGTGATGCCAATAGGTTTTTCTCTTCATATTTATATTCCAAAATCTCTAATCCATGTAGGTGATAAAATGTCTTCTTTTTCAATATCACTCCTAGTGTAAAAATTATGAAGCCTATCATTGAAAGCCCACATAGATACACTATTTGAGCTCTTTTCAATATTTTTGGTATTTCAAAAAGCGTAGAAAGAAGATCTTTTCTAGTGATTTTCCCCATTCTGATAACGTACATACTTAAAGGTATTCTGGTATTGATTACAAAAACTTCTAGTATTTCCATATCCTTGCTTACATGTACGAGGATATCGACAAGTTGGCTAAATATTTCTCCCGGTCCTCCGCGACGTAGGCTTTTAGGTAAGTAATTTCCTAACATTAACAAAGTATATACATAGCCCATGTAATCACTCCATTACAGTTTTGTCATAACTTTCATACATATTACACTCCCAACGATTTCCACGTTTAATTGAAAGTTTTAAGTTTCAGCTAGTTTTCACAAATACGTTGAAGCTCTATTTAAGCAATAGCTAATAGCGTTACGAATCTTTATAAAAGTATCTAGCGGAGTGTCCTTTGAAGTATCGATGTAGTGGTATTTATCTAAGTACATGGAAGCTAGTTTAGGCATTAATGCTTTCTGAAGAGTGATAAAGTCTAAAAATTCATCGCGCATTCTTGCAATATGCCTTTTGATGATGACTTCTAAATCAGCATCTAGCATTATTGTACAATCTACACCTTCACCGAGCCTTAAAAAAATGCTCAAGGCTACAAGAGACACCTTTTGGCTAGGTTTATAATCTTTCTTCATATTTATTAGATCAATAGCTGAGTCCAACGTGTATCTTTCAAAGAGTATTACTACCTTTCTTCTACAGATTTTGCTCAGTAACGCTATTAGAAGCTTATACAACATGATCTTAAACGTTAATACGATAACATCAACGAGTATAAAGAGATTAATCAACTTACTGATTATTGCAGGATCGGCATCTACCACAAGTCTATGCAATGTAGGCGTATAAGCAAAATCTCTTCTACCCACCATGATTAGAGTTTTCTTAATAATCCGAACAGGAATGCTCGTCGACCTTACATAACCTCTCAAACATATTATTCCTTCAGATTTACATGCCGCTTTCAAAAGGCTTATCATAGTAGACTTCCCAACACCATCGGGTCCTGTGATCAAGATCATTGCTCCACGAGCATTCATGTCTTCTCCCTTATCTCATTTATCTACTTGATATCGCAAGAGCCCTTAGTCAAATTTTGAAAATATCATAATGTCACTTGAAGAAGCATCATTTATTGGTTTTTAGCTCTATGAAAAAGAATATTCAAAATCTTCCCACGCATATTAATGTCTAAAACCTTAAATCCGTACTGTTTCATTAACAAGTAGACTTCCTTCTTATTCTCCGGTTGAACTTCAATCATAACATACTTCGTACGTTTTAACACTTTATCAGCTCCTTTAAGCACTTCTATCTCTGCTCCTTCGGCATCGATTTTAAGCAAATCTATATTTAGTTCACTTGCGATCATCTCATCTAATGGATATACATCAATATATTCCTCAACCTTAGTATTAGGTATTAAAGAAAGGGTGGCATAAAATAAGCCATCACTATACAATGGTCTTTTTTCTCTAGCAGATCCAACGGCAATCTTGAAAGCCGTAATTTTATTTCCAAGATTATTAATCTGTATATTTCTTTCTAAAAGCTGATAATTACTTTTGCTTGGCTCAAAAGCCAACACCTTAGCCCCCTTCTTAGCCGCCCTAATAGCATAACCACCCAGAAAGGCACCTACATCTACAAACACTGTGTTTTCTTTCACAATTTTCTCAAACCATTCATGATATTCATATGGTTCTGATATAAATGGTAACAGTGGTGCGGATACGTCGTCAAGAGATCTTCGCCGAATATACCAGTAGATCTCATCACCTGTTTTTATCAATAAAGTCTCCTTATCAACAGAGAGCACGTTTGTATAAATGATCAATAGTATTGTAGAGTAAAGGCTTAAGACTTCCCTCATATTCTCGCCCAAGGACTTTACATTAAGGCATTCTAGTTCTTCACTATTTCCTATTCTAAGACATAGCTTATCGTGCACTATGACCATGTACTTACTATATTGATTCTTTCCTCGCTTAACAAATTTATAAAACGCTCTTGATAACATTATCAAAGTTGCACAATTAGCAAATCTTATATTTAAGTTAATAGGATTGGTTTTAACGTAAACAGGCTTTCGCATAATACATAAGGCTGGAAGCTTTACCAAAAAATTAAGGCCGTAAGCTGTTCTAAGTGCATTAAAAGTCTCAATCTTTTGTTTAATGCTCATCATGAGCGCCTTAATTAAGGCCTTGGCGTATATTCGAAACATTCTCCTCCCTAAGCACTATTTATTAGTACTAAGGCACTTCAGGTTATTTGTTGTAACTTTACACTTATAAATAAAATGCTCAACAGTTTCTAATTCAGGATTCTATAAACAATAAAGATAGTGTATCATGTTAAGATATTTGCTGTGAAATATCATGATTTACTATTCCCGCAGAAGGATAAGTGAAAAACTATTATATACTAAATTATAATCACCAAGGATATCGTTAAGATGTATATTGATTGTTCCTTGTGGTACAATAGCCTCTCCAGTTAAAATATTATAACTACTTAGAATCAGTATACCATTAATGTTTTTGTTTTTAAGGAAAGTGGACAAAGCATATGGGTTTATATTTATGCTTGTTGGTTCATATGGTAGTGCTTCGGAATATAAGTCTGATGCTACTGAAATAATAGAATTGCTGATTTTAGTATCAGAGTATAAATCTGTAAGTTTATCTCTTGGGATATTGATGAGTAGGTATTTAAGCATATGATAGTCAGAGAACTCTGTGGAGGAGATCCCACGATACATGCTTGTCTCATCTAAGACTGGGGATGAAGTGTCTAGCTTTAAAAGTGTATCTACTAAGTATGTAGAACCAAGGAACTGTGTTACCAGAAGAACAGCAATAAGCACTGAAGTTAGGAGCTTTCTCATTTTCGCTGTTGGCAGTAAAGTGAAATATGAGTAGATATTATACACGCCTAACGTAAATAATGGGCTAAATACTGAGATTACGTAGGCAAAACCCGTTCTTATAAAGGTCGTAGCAGTAGTTAAAACTAAGCCAAGTATTAACCAAATTAATATCATCCCATTGTTTTTAGTAAGTGTAACCTCTGAGCGAATCTTTTTTTTGAGAGCTAACATGAATAATTCTAAAATTATACCTAACAATGAAACCACGTACGGAAAAATCTTCACTAGGGTTTTAATATAATATGAAAATCCCTGTCTTCCAATAACATACTCGATTCTTTCTTCAGTAATAAGCGAATAACGCAGTAAAACATATATTGTGCTTAAAATATGTTGTCTTAATACCAATGAGAGATAAAAAGTATATAGAAAGGATGAGATCAGAGCTATAGCTATGCTAAGGAGAAATGCCTTCTTTAATGCATCATTCATATTTCTAAAGAAAATGAGCATAAAACATAGCAATAATAAAAGAGCAAGCGAATTTAACCCCAGAGTATAATAACATGCAGTTATCGATGAAGCCATTAGTATAATAGTTAAAAATCCTAAATAAGATGCTCGCCTCATAGCAGTAACTCTAATTATTAGTAATAATAATGCTAAATACGATACCAACCCGATACCGAATCTCATGCTACCAAACATCATGGAAGATAAAAACAAGAATATTGCATAGGTCAATGATAGCTTTAACTTTATATCATTTTCACGGAGTCTTTCAAGTATGAGATAGACCATTAATACATGAAGCATGAAGAAGAATGTATATGTTGCTTTATAAAAAATTAAGGGTTTTATACCGCTTACTATACATACTACAGGTATTAGGACAGAATCATATAGTGCAGCTCCGAAAGCATTTTGGAAGTTTATTTTTCCATCCCGTAATGTATTAGTTATAACATTATATTCTACATAAACATCTTGTCCATATAGCGTATATGAGGCAAATAGCTGTATACTGGCTACCAAAAGAGCTTGTGCTATAAGAACCGATAAGAACCACCATATTTTTTGTTTTCTAAAAACAAATAAAAAGCTGAATATAAGAAGCACGAAAGAAATTAAATAGAAAATTAATGCTAGTGTGAACATGGTGCAACCCTACTTCTACATGGTCTCGGCATAGCTCAAAATAGTCATCTAAGAAGTTTTAGAATCACATATTTCTAAAACATTTTAAGTAAGCATTTGATATATTCTTTTCGTCAAATCTTTCCCTTATCTCTTTTGCAAGTGTTTTACTGATATCAATAAAGCTGTCTAGGCTTATTGATAAAACGTAATCGAGCTTCTTAATCCAATCACTATGATGATCATTCAAATTAATTAGAAATTCTTGTCCCACAGTCCCTTTTAATATCTCTAGCACGCCCCCCACGCTAGTAGCTAGGGGTAAAACTCCTAGAAAAGCTGCTTCATATACTGTGTAGGGAAATGGTTCTTCTATTATTGATGGAAATAGTAATGTCCATGAAAGTGACAAAAGATATAATGTCCTATCATGAGGCAACTTAGGGTATAAGAGAATTTTCGAAGAGCCCATCTTTATCACTTTTTGTTGCGCACTGATACCTAGCATGTATGCTTTAAATTTGTATTTCTTTGCTAGTAAGGATACAGTCTTTAAGGCTATGGAAAAACCTTTAACTCTGCTCCTTCCTCCTGTATATATAATAGTTGGGGTAACTGATTTATTAAAGTTTTTCGTATTTAACACTGGCGGCGGATTCGGTATGGTAAGTATTTTTTCTGAAAGTTCTGGGATTTTAAAAGTGATTATTTCTTTCTGTCTTTTTGAAGGGCATATTATAGTATCAGCTCTCTTTATTATCTCTTTGTTTAATTTATTAATTAAGCTGAAAATGAGAGACAAAGCTCCATTTATCCAACTGCCATATTCAAGTTTTCCCATGTAATAGTCTATTATGGGGGTTCCAATGATATTGATAAAATCTTCGTAGGGCGCTGGTATAAACTGTGTATATTGTATCGGTTGATAATTGTGAAGATGAATCACGATTTTTCTATCTTTTAACCCTGTGAGAAGGGGGTACGAGATCCCAGGTATGTACACTATATCAGCGTTTTCTACCAGTTTTCTAAATTTGTGTGTGTTCTTAAGTAGTAGGCAATTCATCCATAATTGTATTTTCCTAGAAGCTCGTAGGAGAGGTTCATATACGTATTTGATACCGCTTATACTGCTTGGATTAGGTGTTCCAGTCAATACAGTTATTTTAAATCCTTGCGAGTTCAAGTATTCAAGAATTCTGTGGGTAGCTAACTCTGCACCCCCGCCTTCTGGCCAATACTTCTCACTTATTACAAGTATGCGAGTCATGAGGTTATAGACCTCAACGTATGTTGTCTAAGACTACGGATAGAACCTCTGCGAA
>Ga0326760_1001267_pt1 | contig 11437 bp, 12 predicted proteins | sample GCREP_S_FD_207668 | JGI IMG/M metagenome (GOLD analysis project Ga0326760, IMG submission 207668) | Hot spring sediment microbial communities from Geyser Creek Basin, Yellowstone National Park, WY, United States - GCR.EP_S | ecosystem: Environmental > Aquatic > Thermal springs > Near-boiling...
ATTTAACCTCATTCCATCGCTTACAGTTCTAGAGAACATCGAGTTGCCTATGGCCTTGCTGGGGGTCGAGAAGAGGGCTAGACGTAGGAGGGCGGCTGAATTATTAGAGAGATTCGGCATGGGGAGGTTTGCCAACAGGTTTCCAGCAGAACTAAGTGGTGGGGAACAGCAGAGGGTAGCAATCTTAAGAGCTATAGCAAATAACCCGGACATAATCTTAGCGGATGAGCCCACATCAAGCCTTGATGAGGAGAATAGTCAGCTGGTGTATGAGCTGTTTAGTGAAATCAATCGTGAAAATCTAACCACGATCATCGTAACAGAGGTGAGCCTGGAAGAAAGGTTGCCGACGAGCGAAGACTATTTGTTGAAAAATGGATTATTATACAAGTTGAACCCATGAAGAGATGTCGAGGGCTAGATCCCTATATGTCATGCTGGTGTAGAAATCTCGGAAATCCTTCTTGAGGCTTCTCTGTAAAACATCACGCTGGAGCCCGTCTTCTGTAGAGCATCCAGTATCCTATTATACGATAGGTACATTATGTATGCTTCATCCAGCTTATCCAAGTCTGCCCAAGGCTTTTCAGACGTTAACACTATTAACTCACCATTACTGGCCTTAACCCTTCTCGATAATTCTAGAATAAATTCGGAGTCCAGAACCATGTTCCCAACATAGTATATAATGGATTCCTGTAGGGTTAGCTTTGAGATTATCTCGTTGAGGGTGTTCATCTTAAGCTGTATGGTCTCTAGAAGGCCTGAGGTCTCCAGCTCTCTAATCATTGAAAAGACTTGGCTGGCTGTTTTAGGCTCTAGAAGCTCATATACATCCCAATTACTAGCGATGTAGTTTTTAATGGAGTATGATATTGCTATCTTGAGAGCAGTATCCGGGTCTATTGAATGGTATTCTGAGATAAGCGTTAGGCCGTTCTTCAGTATCATGGTTATAGGTAGGCCATGCCTCGCGGCTGATATCACTGATGAGAGGAATAGAGCATTGACCTCATCGCTTGTAATGGGCCCAATTGCCCTGATATCATAGACTAATCCAATGGCTTTATAGGATTCCTCGGAGAAATCCTTCACAATAAGCTTCTCAAGTCTAGCTGAGGCTTTCCAATCAACCGAGCTTAACGAGTCTCCTATCTGATACTCCCTGCTCCATAGATATTCTGTTCCACGACCCTTCCTTGGGCCAGCCACTTCCCCACCATAACCTGTTTTCCCGATCATCCTTAGCGCCTCTATTATGAGGGGCAGAGCTCTAGGATACGCTGTGACCTCCAGCCATAACGGCATCCTAAAATCTTCACAAAGAATCTTTAAGGGGTCTGCGAAGACAGCAGTTATATAATCAAGCTTATAGATCTTGCTCGCTCTCGGCGAAATCGTTAACTTAACATTATTGACACCTTGTTTTAGAGTTTCGGTTGAGGCTTTTATCCAGTCTGGGGGGCTTGCCAGCCTTAATTCGACAGGCGCATATATGATTAGGCTTAAACTCTTCTCCTCACCCGCAATCATCTTCACCTTAACATTCTTAGGCTCACATACTATTTCCCCCGACCTTATCCTAGCCTTGACTATTATGTAGATTGAGAATAACATGGGCAAGGATGCTAGCAATGTAGCTATGAGGAGCAGGATATCCCTGTAGATTATTGTAAATGATGCCAAGAGAAGTTGGATGAGTAGTAATTTGAGGCCTCGGCTGGTTAACCTCAATATTTTGGTACCTCTACTTCCCTCAATGCCTTATCAACTATGGCCCGTGGGGTAATATTGTCCGCCTGATACTCCAGCTTCACTTTAATCCTATGTGGGAGAACATGGTATGCAATTTTCTTTACATCATCCGGTATGACATAATCTCTTCCCTCTAGGAATGCGAGAGCCCTGCTACCCTTAAACAGCCAGATACTCCCCCTAGGACTGGGGGCTAAAGAAACCTCATCAAAGCTTCTAATACGCGCTATAATGTCGAGTATGTAGTTCTTAACTTTCTCAGCCACCCTAACTTTCTTCACAGATTCTATCAATTTCATGAGCTCAGATGTGGAGACGGCCTGAGTAATCTTGGGTTTCTCAATGAAGTCTATTGAGGAGATTATGGCGAGCTCCTGCTCCCTACTTGGGTAGGAGACCTCAACACTATACGCGAATCTATCCCTCTGGACATCCGTCAATGGATATGTCCCCTCTCCGCCGTAGGGTAGCTGTGTAGCGATTACGAGGAATGGTCTTGGAAGCTCATAGGGCTTCCCCTCAATGCTTACCTGCATCTCCTGCATTGCTTCCAGTAGGGCTGCTTGAGCCTTTGGCGTAGCTCTATTAAGCTCATCAACCAATACAACATTCGCGAATATGGGCCCCTTCTTTAGATTCCAAGTCCTCGATGCGATATCATAGTAGACTGTTCCTATTATGTCTGCTGGAAGTAGGTCTGGCGTCATCTGGATTCTGCTAAAGCTTCCACCAATCGCTGATGCAAATACCTTCGCTAGATGTGTTTTACCTACCCCAGGGGGCCCCTCTATGAGGATGTGGCCTTCCGTCAACATTGCAGTGAGCATTAGTGTTATCACATCCTCCATTCCAACAATGTATCTCGATATAGCCTCAACTATCCTTTCTATAGTCGAGCTAATCATGCCTTATCTCCCTCGCCAACCTCTCTAAAATATCCTTATTCCATGATGGGTTGAGCCTCAAAACATCCTCAACCGTTATCCTTCTCACGGCCTTCCGCCTCATCGGAGTCAACCTGATTATGATTATAAGTGCAGACAGTATAAGAACATATCTTGCCTCTAAAGTGCTGAGAATGTTGATGAAGTGCATCACGGCACCCTTAGCAATTGTGAAGGTTGTTTGAGACCAGTGTATAGAGTCCACCAGAACCATTCTATTCCCAACGATCTTGAGCAGGAACTCCCTGTTTGAGCCCAGATTAATCATCGAGTTTATGAACAGGCTTGAGTCCGAAAATACTATCAGCTCTCCATCCCCCATCTTTAAAGCACAGCCAACAGTGAATGGCCCCTTCTCCTCCTGTGGATCCCATTCATTATTCATGTTCACGTCCAGATAACTGAAGCTCGATGTTTGGAGAATGGGCCTATTACATCCTCGGATAACGGATGCATAATTTAATACGATATCAGCAACATAGGTATCGGAAACATAGCGGGCCTTCGGGAGTTTGGCATTTCTCTCCTTGAAAAGTGGGTCTAAAACAAGGCCTCCACCAATTCTCACGGATAGATTCAGGCGCTCTAGTAAACTGTTCCCGAATCCTATCTCATCCGCTAATATCACCTGCCCACCACTGTGAATGAATCTGGCGATTGCTTCAGCTTCCTCGATCGTGAAATTCCTATCCGGCCCAATTAATAGTAATGTTACATTGCGCCCGACCGGAGGTAGCTCAGCATATGAATTTAATAATTTAGGCTTGAGGATCTCACCTACCTCCGACATCCCGTTCCAGAATGGGTTTCCCAGCCTAAAGTCGGCCCCCTCCGGATACGATGCTATCAATGCGAGGCAGAATACAACACTTAATGTTAAACTAAGCAGTATGACCTTCTTCATTTCCGCAGCTTTCTCCTGAGCCTCCTTAGAAGTTTCGCAACAATAGCCCTGTCAGCTCGTTCTCCACCATATAGTTCCCTCTCAGCAAGCATGCTAATCTTTTCAAATATCTGATAAGCTTCTCCAAGACGGTCTTTAACCCTTGCGAGATACTCTCTCATGGTTTCATGTTCTCTAATGTATATGCCTGTTGCCTCACCCACGATCGAGGCAGCCTTTGTATAGAAGAATTTACTCCTCGGAATCTCTAGTATGAATTCCTCAACGTCCTCTTCCATGGTTTCAAGTATTCTTCTGCCAGCTATGCTTGCTCTAATTTCTCTAACTATCGGAACAGTATAGACTAAGGCTATAGCGAAGGCTATGGAGGGGGCGATTATTGTTAACGGATTTATCACAAAAACTTCTACAGAGAGTATATGAGCCTTGTATAGCTGGCTTGGGGGCTCAACAAGTAGAGAGAGGTTTAAACGCCCCGTCATAGTAGATATTGGAACGTCTATTGAAACTGTAAATACCCCATCCTCATCGGAGTATGTTGTGAATTGGTTGCCGAAGCCGCTTATCGTCACCCTTGAATACGCTAATGGCATTATTAGTGGGCCGAAAGAATCAGTAACTCTACCTGTAACAACTATTTTCCCACCGCTTAAAACAATAGCCGGAGCCGAATACGTAACATTTAACGGGATCTTCTCTACAAATATTGTTAGCGTTTTCTCAGATGGGGCGATTATCCCAGAAGCCTTAGTATATAGCCTTACATTATAAAATCCCTCCTCCACGTCTTCTGGGACCCTAAATGTGAAATCAAACGTCCCATTATCCTTTAAATTGCCTGAAAAAGTTGCCCCGAATATGGTCATGTATATTTTCTCGGGTAATCTTCCCAGAGAGGTATTCACCCATCCATAGACGTGTACCAGCTGATCAGGATATGCCCTGCTCCGGCTCAGCTTTGCATAAATTACCGGCTCATCATAAAGTATGTAGATTATTATTGTATTCGATTTTGAGGACTTGTATCTTCCCACATCCTCCCCGGAGGGAGTATATTCTACGTGGACCTCTATGGTTGGTTTGTAGATCCCCCCCGTCGAGAGCTTTGTCGAGAAGAATCCCCTATTATCAGTCGTCAATAGAGTAGTCTTCTTGCCATCTAAGAACATGGAAACTGCTCTACCCTTTAATGGGTATCCTCCACCACTCCTCAAGAAACCATTTAACTGTACCGTTTCACCAGTCCATACGCTGTCTCTATCAACCCATATGAATATCTGGGTCTCTTCCAATCCAGCTCTCCTTAAAGCCTCCAGCCTATCCCACAGATCTCTTATCTCATTAGAATATTTTGTTAAGAGTTCCCCTAGAGATGCGAGCTTTGATGCAAGCTGGTTCAGAGGTATTCTAAGCATCCTCTCAAATTCGTTTACAGATCGGCTAAGCTCGATATAGGTTAAGTTTGCCTCAGCTAGAGTATATGCAGCCGAGGATAAATTTCCTCTAGCATATTCCAATTGTCCTAAGAGCATGTTCAGCTTAGCATTGTCGATATATATCCTCGTGGAGTTTAGTTTATTGAGCTCGTCTCTCAGCAGCTCATTAAATCTATTATAAACATACTTGACATATTCTGGGACATGTATCCTCATTGATTCATTAAGATTTCTAAGAGATTCTCCAAAATCCTCCAATGATGCTTTGTCAATTATGGTTGCATATATTGATAGTAGATCTATGACGTTTGGATATTCTTCCGGGAGCTCACTTGGATTTACATGCCTAGTAATATTCTGCATAATGGGGGATGAGGCTAACATTATGGCTACCAAAGAAAGTATTGCCAGCTTATTCATGCCTGGAGTATTTCCCAGATTCTAAAGCAGACTATAATTGAGAATATTAGGAGAAGCGCTAGACCGAGTATATCGAGGAATCTCCGTCTGGGCCTTAGGACAGCCTTGGCAACAAAGTATTCTAGGGTGTACATGCTGATGTATACGTCGAGCCTCATCTCACCTAAGCCGCTGAGGATGACGGCTGTAGATACGATCATAAAACCTAGAACTATGTTGAAAAGGATATTCTTATCCATGCTGGAATACCTCTAAGGTGATTATCCTTTCACCTCCCATATCTACCTCATCTACAATTCTCGCGACCCCATACTTTTTCGCAAGTAATGATGCGGCTATCGATGCCTCGAGGGAGCCTAAAACATTTCTAAACCTCCATGATGCTACATGCCCCCTCGGCTTTCTAATCTTCACAACGACATATTCTCCAACAGTAGATGTCTCAACGGACTCCGCTAGCTCCGATAGATCAACAATTATATAATTTAAGGCATCGTCGAATCCCGCTTCCGACAGCTCTTGGACGTAGATTATCTCTGATGATGGCGGGATTATGGTTAAGTATTTTCTGTCCTGAATCTTGGTGACAAGCCCTTTGATTTCAAATTCCCCTATTGGAGGGCCGGTGTCTCTGCCTATTGGGATGAGCACATAGACTCTACCGTCAGCGCCCTTCACATAGTAGCCTCTATTGGTAATGTTCAGCTCCTCCAGTAATGCCTCTATGTTTAGTGTTGAGCCCTCCAATAATGCTCTAACCGCGTGGGGTGGTATCGGGTGAGTCGGCGTTAATAGTATTGAGATTCCGAGGATTAATAGGCCGATCCCGAGAGCTGTCAAAGGGATGTTCATGAGGAGTAGGTAGCTCCATATAGTTAGCAGGAAGGCGAAAACAGTTAGACCGGCTCCAAGAACGCCTAATCTATCCATATAGACCAACTTTTTCCTAGCGCGCGGCTGTATGAACCTTGAGCTTGAAGATTATAAACTTTCTGTAGACAGCGCCACATGCCAAACCAATTGTGAGAAGTGATAGGGCGGCGAAGACGGGATCCAGCCTAATACCCCAAGGAGTATAATTGAGTATTAGCCCGACGAGCGGGACCAATGCTAGGCTTAGACCTATTGAGAGAGCCAGTCTCTCAAGCTGGCTAAGCTCCTCCGGCTTAGGATAGAGTAGCTCAATGAGAGACGAGCCTGGAAGATATAGTACGAAAACAGAGCCGAATACGTATCTGAAATAGATGTATGGAGGTGAGCTTGGTAGAGCATATATCGTCATGAACATTAGGAGAACCACTAAGGCTATCAGCCAGAACCAAGTACAATAGGTGCTGAAGAAGTATCTTATCAGGGTTCTTGGAGGGTTTGGATCGATGAGATCTATCAAACCATTCTCCCTCAACTCATAGATTCTCCTAGCAACATCATGTCTCTTGAGTTTCAGTTTTTCCGATGTTTTCGATATAATCCAGTCTAGGTCTCTCCCACTAAACTGCCTAACTACATCATATACCCTCTTGAGGCTGTCTTCTAGGTTGCCATGGGCGCTGTTATGTTTAGCCATAATTGAGTCCACCTCCCATGATATCTTGGGGCGCGAGCCTCAGGATCATATATCCACATTTCAAATATCAGTCTAGCATTTGTTGCAAGCTTACTAAATTTCAACGATACTGGGATTGTCGTATTCATGCCATGCGGCAGGATTACCTCATATGTGTAGAGTATTGGCGCGTCAGCTGACTTATTCTCGCTAATCTCTGTCAGTTTATCGCCGAGCTTCGCGTGGATTATATAATATATTGTGCGTCCTTCATGATTATCTATGTATAGGTAAAGCCTTATTGTCTGATTTACCAGAACGGTCTTTGGATAATCTCCTATCTTCATGTTTGGCCCAAGTAATCCTAGGGCTGAGAAAGGCTCTGAAACCCTTCCAGACATAGCTATCTGGGCTATTGATAAGGCTCCTGCAACAATCACTATCGCCATTATTACTGCTTTAACCTCGTCGTCTATCACTCAGCCTCCCCTCACCCATGTTTGACACCTTAACTATCCAGTGTTTTCTAGCTTTTATCCAAAGGCTCCAGAAGATCCTTGGTGTGAGAAGATATGCCAGTATAATCAATGAGATAATGGATGCTATCGCTAAGCCGGTGTAAAGGTTCTTGAGGAATGTTGCTTTATGTCCTTCCTCTATAAGCGTTGGAATCATCGAGTCTACTTCCTTTATTATTGAGATGGCCTGCTGGAGAGCCTCTTCTCTATTCGCCTGGCCCTCCTCTAAAGATTTTATGAGTGTTAAAGCCTTATTCAGCTGCTGAGATGCATTGCTTATGTCGGCTCCAGCCTTCTCAGCCTCTACGAGTTTAGAGTAGACTTCTCTCAATAATGTAATGGCCTCCTCCTCGGTTTCACACGTAGTGGCGGAAATAAGAGACAGCATCGTGAATAAGAGTACTAACAATATTAATGATAATGTTGGAAGGTGGGAGTATAATGGCTTTGAGCCTTCCATCTTCATCTATAAAGGAAAAGTATCCACCAGATTATAAATGGTGAAAACTCCATCCAAATCTAGTGTAGGCTTCATTGTTTAGCGGATTTTGGTGATCATTCATCTATTTCTCAATGCGAGATAAGTTAGTATTCCTATGACGACTATGATCAGCGTGTAGCTAAGGTCTATGTAGAAGTATATTGGAGGGGATGCGATATAAAATGGTAATGGAAAAGGCTGACTGTGCTTTGTCCAATCCATGGATGTTCTCACTACTTCCCAATTCATCCAAACAGATACTACACCCACTATAAGCGCAAAGATTATGAGCGCAGTTTTGTAATCTCCCTTAATCACGTCTTTTCAACACCCAATATATAGAGGTGCATTTATTAAGTATTCCATGTTTTACCTGCATTTATTCTCAATTGCCTAAATTCTGGCGGCCTAGATTTATATGGCGGAGCGCTCATAACGGCGCCTAGAGCCTTTTTAAGCCTCATCAACATCTTATCCTCTCCATAAGGATGGACTCGTATTTTAAAAATAGCTCTGCAACCGGCTTCAGCATGCCTTGATTTTGGAAAAGATTTCTGAGGATGTTGATGTCAGTTTTCTGCAATGCTTCAACTATTGGAAGCATGGTCATATAGATTATTAGGTATAGTATTCCTCCCATGATCAAGCTCACATAGTTTGGTATTGACTGATTAAGGCTGAATGGCAGGATTAATAGGGTTGCAACCCCAGATGCGATCAATATTCTTATGGAATTGTTGATGTCTATCGAAATTCTAAACCTCCTCCTAGCGATAAACAGGCCATATAATACTTTGAGGATCGATGATACGAGTATCGATGTAATAAGCCCTACAACACTATGAAAATATGTTAAGATCACGGATAATGGTATGAATGAAGATACATATATCATGGTGGTCTTGAGATTTATCCTTGTTTCACCTATTCCGTTGAAGAAGTTGTCTAATACTATTGAGCCGAATACCGAGTATAGGTAAACTACTGTATAGAGCGAGAGGAATATTGGGGCCATTGAGTATGCGTGTCCATACACTATTTCTACGAATATTCTAGACATGGAGATCGTGAAGAGGGCTGCAGGAGCTATCAGAATCCCGGTATACTTAACTGAGTATTGGAAGGCCTTCTTAACCTCCTCTCCCGTAGGGTCTAGTTTTGAGAATGCTGGGAAAAGCGCAGTAGCTATGGGCGTGGATAAGATTGCTAAAAGTGTTGCAAAGTTTCCAGCCGCTTGGAAGTTTCCTATCTCAAAGTCAGAGACTCTGTGCGCTAGCAGTATGAGGCGATACTGGTCTACGAGTAGAAGTATTAGAGAGGAGAGGTATAGGGGCATACCATAGCCAATCATTAACTTCAAATTCTCAATGAAGCCATTCTCATATTCTCCACAATCTTGTAGGTGTCTTCTTAGATCCTTGTATGGGCCCAAGTATATTGCTAGCGCGCCAGCTATCACGGCTACAATGAATCCTAGAACATGGCCTAGAACCGCGCCAGCAACACCTAGGCCTATAAACACTAAGAGAGGAGCTAAAAATGATTTAACTAGTGACATGAATATCTTCGTAGTGGATCCAATGCTATAACTATCCAACCCCACGGACATGCTATAGAATAGATTGAATAATGCTTGGAATAATATGAGAGATGATGAAAGCTTGATGTAAAAGCCAATCTCAGGCCTATTAAGGAGGTATGATGCTAATATGTCTGATGATAGGAAGCATATCAACCAAGCAGCAATAGCTATGATGATTCTGAAAATGATGGAGGCCTTCATAAAGCTGATGGATAGGGCGGCTTCATATTCGGACCTAAATTTCGCTAGGAACCTTACTGCAGCGGAATCTACCCCAAGACTTATTAGAGATATGAAAATTGCTGGGACAGCAAGTGTTAGCGAATAGACTCCATAACCTTCAGGGCCGAGGAATCTAGCTATCAATATCGAGCCCAAAGCCAGCACAATTGTTGAGAGGGCATCGCCTAGGAAGAGGGTAAAGCTGCCCTTAGCGGATTGGCTGACAATATCGGTTAAATCACTCGGCATATCTAGGAGGTTAAGGGCATGTTTAATTTTTCACAGTGGAATGTTATTAGTAATAGGAGAGTTAAGATTATGTGATGAGGCTTCATATTTAACGAACTTCAGCTCATATTCATTGCTTGTTTTTATTTAATTTTTGAATCAGTTATACCTCGTCACTGGAAAAGGATCTTGTCATTGGGAGGGCCTTGGTTTACTCATGAAGAGTCTAATCAATCTTCTCTCGAATCTCTTCAGCATCAATGTAATTATCGCTATCGTGAAGGATTGCAGTCCAAGCATTAATAGCGTGAGTCCAAGCCATGTCCAACCGACACTCCACGCCTTCTCCCCAAAGATATATCTCATGTATAATTGCCAGAGAAGTATGGCTAGGCCACCTAACCCCAGTATAGAGCCGATTGAGGAGAAAAGTAAAACAGGGCTGTAAAGCCATGAAAGCTTGAATGCTGTTAGGATTATTCTAAAGCCTGCGCTCAAGGTCTTTAGCTTAGCTCTTCCGATACGTTTACGATATCGGATCGGGACCTCGCCAACGCTACCATGTGTAAGGGCTTGGCATACTATTTCCGCCTCTATGTCGAAGCCTGTGGCGGTTATCTCGAGTTGCCTTGCAAAATCCCTTTTTAAGAGGTACATCCCGCTACATGGATCCTTGATTCTCTGGCCCATCAGTAAACTTATCACCGTGCTGATAATCTTATTACCAAGCCTATGAAGCAGGGGGATGTTCCCCCTATCTGCACGATATCCGATGACTTCATCATAATCCCTTTCTAAGGCGATCTCCAGCAATCTATCAATATCCCTAGGGTCGTATGTTCCATCCCCATCCATCACTAGTATATATTGTGTTTGAGCGGTCTCTATGCCTGTTTTTATGGCCATTGATTTCCCATGACCTATCTGGTATACTACCTTCGCACCCATACTCCTAGCTATCTCAACAGTTTTATCAGATGAGTATCCATCTACCACGAGTATATTATTGTAGCCTGCTTCTCTAACTTCTTTGATGACCCTGCCTATCGCCTCTTCTTCATTTAATGTGGGTATTAGAATGGTTACATCATCCTTGTTGAGAAGTGGCTGAGGGGGGGTGGAGGCATTCTGGTATTCTCCTATATCGTCTACATTGATTACTTTCTTTAACTGGCTATCATAATGGTTCTTTAGCAGCTTCTGAGAGCTAGTGTATCTTAAAGTTCTTACAAGATAATATATTATTGGAGAGGCTACGAGTATTAGCGACGTTATGAATCCTACATCCGTAAATATTGGTGCATCTAGGGATTGGAATCTTGTGAAGCTCGTCTGCTCAAAACTTACCTTAGCGGAGATTTCCGGAATAATCCTCTCAGATATAAATACATTCATCTTGAT
>Ga0326760_1001268_pt1 | contig 11432 bp, 5 predicted proteins | sample GCREP_S_FD_207668 | JGI IMG/M metagenome (GOLD analysis project Ga0326760, IMG submission 207668) | Hot spring sediment microbial communities from Geyser Creek Basin, Yellowstone National Park, WY, United States - GCR.EP_S | ecosystem: Environmental > Aquatic > Thermal springs > Near-boiling...
AGGCCGTGAGGTACACATTCGAAACTTGCCAAACCTTTTATTGCGATCCGTCCTTACTTATCTCGGATGCTTGTGGTGCTCATCGTAACTTCTTGCTTTGTCCGGAGGTCCACGACTTGAGCACCTTCCTCGAGTCCCCCAACTTCCCGATAAACGAGGTCAACAGGTTCTCGGCCAGCGAGAAGAAGGGAGGCGGAAGGCCCGACTTCTGGGAGATGGTCTTCTGGTGGACTAGGAAGCCCCTGATAGGCGCTAGGTCGGTCATAGCCGGCGCCCTCCTCCCAAGCAACTTCAGCCCCTTCGAGTTCAAGAGGCTCGTGAAGCTGTGGCCCGAGGCCAAGTCTCCCCACAGGGAGAACCCCAGCGTTAGCCCTCAGTTGAAGGAGCGCTTCTCGAAGGTCAAGCTACTGGACCCGTTCGCGGGCTTCGGCAGCATACCCTTCGAGGCCATGAGGCTGGGCATAGGGGAGGTGGTGGCGGTCGAGCTCTTGCCGACGGCCTACGTCTTCTTGAAGGCGGTCCTCGAGTACCCGAAGGAGTTCGGGGAGCGCTTGATAAAGGACGTGGAGCGCTGGGGCAAGTGGGTCACTGAGAGGCTCCGCGAGGACCCCGACGTGAAGGAGCTCTACGACGAGGACGTCGCCGTCTACATAGGCTCCTGGGAAGTCAAGTGCCCTCACTGCGGGCGCTACACGCCCCTCGTCGGGAACTGGTGGCTCGCTAGAGTCCCCAAGAGGGCTGAAGAGAGCGAAGAGGGGGAGGGGGAGGAAGGGGTCAAGAGCGGGGTCTTCCGAAGGCTCGCCTGGATGGTGCCCTATACGTCTTCAAACGCCGTCGGTATCAGGGTCATCGACCTGAACAAGGAGCTGGGCGTGAGGGAGGTAAGGGCCAAGGTCAGCGCCAAACAGGGGAGGGTCGAGGCGTCGGGCAAGGCCTACAGCGTCCCCAAGCCCAACATAGACGCTAGGAGGGAGACGGCGACATGCCTGCTGTGCAACAACGCCATCAAAGGCGTCGGCAAGGAGTGGTACGTCAAGGAGGCCTTGAAGGAGTACAATGAGAACCTCGAGAGGTGTTTGAGGGGAGAGATAACGCTTGAAGACCTCCTAAGGAGCAGGGCTAGGCCGAGGATCTTGGTGAGAATAAGGGTAGTTAACAAAGAGCTCGGATTTGAGCCGGCGACGAGTGAAGATAATGAGAAGATTTGGAAAGCTCTTGAAAGGCTGAGGCAGATGTGGGGAGATCCCGACATACCAACGGAGCCAGTACCAATTTATGATGCGAGAAGCATTTGGGTGATAAATTACGGAATGATCAATTGGTTCAAGCTCTTCAATTCTCGCCAGCTCTTGACCTTCGTAAAGCTCGTTAAGCTGATACGCGAAGCAGGCAAGCAAGTAGAGCAGGAAAAGATCAGAGAGGGATTAGCCAGAGAAGAAGCATTAAGGTATGCAGAAGCAGTAGCAACGTACTTGGCAATCGCATTAGCAAGGCTCGCCGATTTCAATAATATAGTCACTTTTCTACAACCATCTAATCCTATGGGCATACAAGTGACACATGCATTAGCGACAAGGGGTTTAGCCATGCAATGGAATTGGGGGGATATAAGCCCCTTCATAATCACGAGAGGCTTGCCTATGAGGACAGACTCTTGGAGCAAATGCTTAGAGAAAGAGATCGAAGGATTGAAATACCTTGTATCGGCTGCGTTTGACAGTTCTAATAAGATTAAAGTTAAGGTCGTACTCGATGACGCTACTACCCTAAGCAAGCTCGCAGATGAGGGGTTTGATCTTATCGTTACTGACCCGCCCTATAGAGATGATGTTCCTTATGTCGAACTTAGCGACCTTTACTACGTGTGGCTCAAGAGGGCTTTGAGTGACGTTAGAGAGATCTTCGGGGTAGTAAAACTAGCCCCTGTGTTTCACAAGAGAATATTTTTTGACGACTTCGGCAACGAGATCGAGACTCAGTGGAAGGCCTTTGCCTTAAAGGAAATTAGCGAGAACGAAGGAAGGATACGGTACTTTAGTGTGAAGATGAATGCACTTGATTACTTTAAGTCCCTTCTTTCCGAGTCCTTCAAGACCATGGCCTCCAAGCTGAAAGATGATGGCCTGCTCGTCACCTACTACGCCCACACGAGCCCTGAGGCTTGGGAGGCCCTTCTAGAGGCTGGCTGGCTCAACGCTAAGATGAGGATCACAACAGCCCATGCGATTGCTACAGAATATGCTGAGAGCGTCGTCGCTAGGGGCAAGATAAGGCTCGACATGGCGATAGTGGCCGTCTGGAGGAAGGGCGTGAAGGGCGAGGCCCTCCTAGACGAGGTCTACGCCAAGGCCGTGGAGGTCTGCTCCAAGGACGCTCACGAGTACCGCAAGGCCGGGCTGGAGGGGGTGAACCTGTTCGTGGCGGTGCTGGGCAAGGTGCTCTCTCACTTCACTCAGCACGAGCGCTTGATAGGGCTCAAGGCGATCGACAAGCCCTTGGTGCGAACTTTGGTCGAGAATTACATCTACCCGGCGACGGCAGAGGCCATAGCTAGATCCTACGGCGCCGTCGGGGCGAGGCTGAGCCCGCCGTCGATGTTCTACCTGCTGTCGAAGGTCTTGATCGGCAGAAGGCCTAGGCAGGCGAGGAGGGTCTTGGACAGGACCTCGGCGGTGGTGCTCTCCATAGGGACTAGGAGCGAGCTGAAGGACCTGGAAAGCCGACGGTTGCTGCTCCGAGAGGAGGACAGCTACGTCCTGTTGGAGCCGAGGTGGGGCTCGAGGAGCCCTAGGGACGCGATAGGCGACGCCCTGACCGTCAGGGGCCTCAGCCCGAGGGAGTCCAGGATATCGACGGCCGTCGACGTCCTCCACTTGCTCGAGTTCTACGCGACCTCGTTGCCCAAGGAGGAGTTCAAGAGGAAGGCGGACGAGCTGAGGGGGAAGGGGCCTGGGCTGTTCGACGAGGCCGTGGCCCTGGCCAAGGTGCTAGCCTCTAGCCTGCCAGTGGAGGACCCCGAGAGGGAGCTAGCCAAGCAGGTCGTGGAGGTGCTTGGGTTGCCAGGTCCCGGCACTTTAGACTCGTTCATTAGGAGGTGAGGGCCGTGGTCTTGACCGGGAACAACAAGGTCAGGAGTGACGTGTACGACGAGGCCTTGGACGAGAGGATGGCCCCGTCGCTCGGCGGGGTCGTCTTGGGAAAGGAGCACGAGATGTACGCGGACCCGGAGAAGTTCTTCGAGAGGACGCTGATAACCGAGCAGATGGTTAGCGTCCTCAGGAACATCTTGAGCGTGCTGAGGGGCGAGAGCGGCAAGAAGGTCCTCGTCCTGAATGCCCTCTACGGAGGAGGGAAGACTCACATGCTCTTAGCGATATACCATGCGCTGAGGGCCCCTCACTCGCTATTGAGGGCTAGGCCGGAGAACGACGACGTCAAGGCGCACGTGGGCAAGCTCGTAGAGGAGATGGGCAAGCTCGGAAGGCCGGACTTGGTGGTGGTCGATGGCTTCTTCTCTGAGCTAGCGCCCTCGCCGATTAGCCCGCTGGACGCGAAGGCGTACAAGGCCCGCACCCTTTGGGGTTACATAGCCCACTGCCTCGGAAGCTACGGCATGTTGAGGGAGTACGACGAGAAGCAAGTGGCGCCGGAGGCCGACAAGCTCCTAAGGGTCCTCGAGAACCGTTGCGCCGCAATCCTCGTAGATGAGGTAGCGCAGTACATCAAGAGGCTCTACGACGCGTCCGACAAAGACCTGCAGAGGTACTGCTCGGCCGTCGAGACCTTCATGGAGGGCTTGGTAAAGGCCATCGACCTGGCGAGGAGCGTCGTCTTGGTAATATCGTTGCCCGCGGAGAGGAGAGAGGGAGAGATAATCGTCGAGGTAACCTATCAAGCGATGAGGCAGGCCATAGAGAGGATGTTCAAGGCGCTTGCGAGGGTCTACACGGAGTACGTCGAGCCGATAGCTCCGAGGAACGTGCCCGCCCTGCTGAGGACCAGGCTGTTCAAAGAGGTGGACGAGAGGAGGGCCAGAGACGTCTACGAGGTGCTCCGCAGGGCCTACGAGGAGAACAAGGAGGTCTTCGGGGCGCAGGCGACCCCGTTGGAGGAGGTGCTGAAGACCTATCCCTTCCACCCGCTCTACGTAGACACGCTCATAGAGATCTTGGACAAGCACGAGAGGTTACAAAAGACGAGGGACCTGCTGAGGATAAGCAGGAAGGTCCTGAGGGAGGTCCTGCGCGAGGGCAGACCCTACGACCTGATAATGCCGTGGCACATAGACCTCAGCAAGGACCCCGTAAGGAACACGCTCCTGGTACAGGAGTACGAGGGCTTCAAGCCCGTCGTGGAGGAGGACATCGGGGGGAGGGTGAGGCGCTTCGAGAAGCCCCTCTTGGCGAAGATTGTTGCTCTCGCTCTCTTGGCTAGGACCTTCGTCTACGGCGGGGGGTGGGCGCTGCCGCCGAAGGCCGAGGCCCTCCCGTCGGAGAAGGACTTGGCTCAGATGGTCTACGAGCCGGCCACATTCCACTCAGAGGGGTGGGCTCCGAAGGACATAGTAGACGCTGTGAGGTGGATAAGCGGGAACCTGCTCTACGTGGTCAAGGATGAGAAGACGGGCAGGCTTTGGTTCACGAGGTTCGTGACCCCTATCAAGTACGTCGAGGAGAGGGCGAGGAAGGTAGACGACATAACGGCTATTGAAAAAGTTCAGTCGTACGTCGAGAAGCTCCTGAGGGAGCCCCCAGCGGACGTCACGAGTAGGAGGAGAGGAGCGAGGGTGCAGCCAAAGGCCTTCGACCCTGAGCTGTCGCGGGCGTTCAGGTCGTGCGAGCCCATCGACGTAGACTCTAGGAAGTACGTGCTCTTGGCCTGCCTCGACGTCCCGGAGAGGGAGGATGAGAGGAGGGGTTCTCTTGAGGAGGTGCTCTACAAGACCAAGAGCGGTGGCATGAGGAGGTACGCCAATACCGTCTACGTCGTCTTTCCGAGCGCCCAGGATCGCGTCAGGTTGGCCTTGGACTTCGCTAAGAAGCTGGTGGCCTGCGACGAAGTGGAGAGGGAGGGCATCATAGAGAAGATGACGGGGTCTCTGAGCAGCAAGGACGCGGAGATAGCCAGGGAAGTGCTGAGGAAGAAACTCGAGGACTACAGAACGGCCGTCTTTGAGGGCCTTATAAGTGCCACGCTGGGCATCTTTGATAGGATCGCCTATCCGCACTACGACGCAACTCGACTGGCGAATACCGTCAAGGAGATGGAGTTTGCCGTGCACGCGGACAGCATAATAACCGCCGCTGAGAGGAGCCTGGCATCGACGGGCGTCGGCAAGCTCAAGACGGACATGGACTTCGACACCTTGGAGTACTTCTTGAAGAGCATAGGCGTGGACGTATCCGAAGGAGAGGAGCCGAGAACCGTTGGGGCTATAGTCGACTACTTCTACTCGAACCCGAGGTTGCCCGCGGCACCCAGGGACGTGATTTTAGAAGCGATAAGGGATGGGGTGAAGAGGCTCAAAATCGGCGTCAGGGCCAAGGGGAGGGTCCACTTCAAGAGGGTCTACGCGATGGAGGCGCCCCAAGCGTCTGAAGGCGAGCTGGCGGCGATGTTGGACGACGGCGACGAGGTCTTGCCTTGGAAGATCGCCTTGGTAGAGCAGATGAAGGCCCTAAAGAAGCGGGAGTTCATCGAAGGAGGGGTGCGCAAGGTAGAGGAGTACGTGCTCAGGATCGAAGGAAGAGACGTGCTCGTCGACGAAGTGCTCAGCGGCTTAAAGAAGTTCGATCTGGAGCAATTAAGGGTCGCTCCAATAGTCAAGGTAGTCAGAGAGGTGTCCGTCAAGCTCGACGTGCCCCAAAAGGTAATTGAGGTAGAAGAAGGCGGCCCCATCTCCATAGAAGTGTACGTGGCCCGCATAGGCCCCTACACGGGAGAGGTGCTTCTAAGGCCGTCGGCCGGAAAGGTGGACGGAGAGAGGCTGGAGATAGGCAGCGCCTTCACGAAGGAGAGGGTCCATTGGACCGTAGAGGTACCTCGAGAAGAGGGGCAGTACCAGTACACGCTGGAGGTCGTGGACCTCCAAGGGACGACTCTGGACGTGGCAAAGGTGCTCGTCAAGGTCTCGAAGGGGGTCAAGGAGGGCTGGATGGAGGGCGTGCCGCCGACTGGCGCTAAGGTCAAGGAGCTGGTCCTGACGATCGATAGGGAGAGGTTCTCGCTCAAGCCACTGGAGGTGCTCAAGAGGAGGCTGGGCGGGGTCGCGGTGGCGTCCGAGACGAGCTTCGAGATGGCGATGAAGGCCGAAGATGGGAGGGAGTCGTCGATTAGGCTGAGCGCGAGCAACGTTCAGATCGACGACGTGACGACGCTGGTTTGGGCGATCCTCAATAGGTTCCAGCTGTTCGTGCGCGGGGGTTCTTTGAGCGTGAGGCTGAGGCCAGCGAAGGGGGACTTCTTCACGATGCCGGAGATGACGGAGGACGAGAGGAAGTCGCTCGGGGAGCACAAGGTAGGCTACTTCGTCAAAGCATGATGAAGCGACCGGGTGGCCTAAGTGGCGAGCGAGATACAGCGAGTGATAGTCTTCGGCAAGAAGAGGATCGGGAAGGTGCATAAGCGCTACGTCGACGTCATGAGGATATACCTTGGCCAGCCCGTCAAAGACGTTAAGCCACTCTTCGAGGCCAGGATAGGCAAGGAGGTCGCCAAGCTCGCTCTAGAGCGCTTCAAGGCCGTCTTCGAGGACAAGGGGGAGTTCTTGATCGTAGGCGGCGAGGACGTGGACGAGAAGGTCAGGAGGCTCGTGGTGTTCGGCGGGGCGAGGCAGACGGTCAACGAGCTCTTGGGGAGGCCCCTCTTAGAGGTCGTCGCCTCGATGGGCGAGGTAGAGGTGCTCTTTTGGCATTCTAGGTTTATTGACGCGTACGAGAGGGGTAGCTATTGGGATGTCCATAGGGTCGCCAAGTCTCTCAGGACCTTGTACAGGATATAGACCAAGCGACGGGGCCAAAGCCCTGCTCAAGTCCGTCATCGAGGGCTTCAGGTACCATCCCCTGTTCTTCATGTTGAGGGAGAGCACGGCCTCGGACGACCCCGTGTACCCGTTCGCCCATCAGCTTGAGCTACTGAGCAAGTTGTTCGCTAGGAAGCCAATAAGAGTGCTCATAGGCGATGAGATAGGCCTCGGAAAGACCGTCAGCGCGATAATGCTCATCAAATACCTCCTCAAGACCGAGGGGGTTAAGAGGACCCTGATCTTGGTGCCCAGGGTCCTGATACAGCAGTGGTTGGCCGAGCTGAGAAGGTTTGGCCTAGCGAATGTCGTGCGGCTGGAGAGGGATACCATTTCGAGATACCACGAGCTGGGCTTCCCGCAGGGGATCTACATAGCATCGATAGACCTCGTAAAGAAGGAGAGGCACAAGAAGAGGGTCTTGAGCGCGACGTGGGACTTGGTGGTCATAGACGAGGCCCACAGAGTCGGCAAGCTGGGCAATCGTGAGACCCAGAGGTTCGTGCTTGTGAGCGAGCTGATCGGGAGGCCGGACGTGAACGTCGTGATGTTGACTGCCACGCCTCACAGGGGCAAGCCGGAGGATTACATCGAAAGGCTCAAACTCGTGGACCCTTGCCTAAAGGCCAGCCCGAGGGAGCTCGACGACGAGAGGTTCTACAGGCTGTGCATGGGCTCGATAATCTTTAGACGAACGAAGCCAGACGTGAACGACGTATACGAGAAGACTAGGATCTTCACGGACTGCAAGTTCAAGGCCAGGGTGGCAAGGGCCTCCGAGGAGGAAGAGGCATTCCACAGGAAGCTCATGGAGTTCCTGCGCGCGAAGCTCTTGCAATACTACAACATGGTCGGCGAGGAGCCTAAGGCCCTCCCCCTACTCATGACCTTGATAGCCAAGAGGGCCTCGTCGAGCCCGAGGGCCGCGATGATAACCCTGGACAGGATTATCCAGAGGAGGGCAGAGCGCTTAAAGCTCCTAGCGACCAAAGGCGTAACGACGATAATGGAGAAGCTCGACAGAGACGCGGACCTGATAGCCGATGCGGTGCTGGGGTACTCCTTCGAGGACGCTGGCTTGTACGAAGACGAGGAAGAGGAAGCCGTCGACGCCGACGAGCTGCTAGACAAGTTCGCTGAGGATTGCGGCGTGCTCCTCGACGAGGACGACGTAAAAGAGCTGAAGAGGTTGCACGAACTGGCCAAGAACATCAAGGGCGAGAAGGACTCAAGGCTAAACTCCTTGGTAAACATAGTCCGCAACCACTTAAAGAACGGCGAGAGAGTGGTGGTCTTTACGGAGTTCAGGGATACGGCCGAGTACGTCTTCGAAGAACTTAAGAAAAGGGTCCCCGAAGTCGCCGACAAGATGGCTCTGATAACGTCGAAGGAAGTCGTGCCACCATCGCCATACGATAGACGTGCGAGGAAGTACGACGTAGAGGACGTGAAGAGGTGGCTCAGGAGAGGGGACGTGCAAGTCCTCGTATCGACAGACGTCGCCTCAGAGGGGCTCAACCTGCAAGTGGCTAACGTCGTGGTTCACTACGAGCCCACGTGGAGCCCGGTCAAGATAGTCCAGAGGATAGGGCGCGTCTGGAGGCTGGGCCAGGAGAAGAACGTCTACAGCTACAGCCTGCTCTTGACCGTTGAAAGCGATAGGGCCGCGCTCGAGATACTTTACGCGAAGCTCCTCTCGTGGATAGTGTCGGGAATAGAGAAGAACGTGCCCATAGGCGAGGAAGTAGAGCTCGAAGTAGACATGTTACCGAAGGACAAGTCCGCCTCCGACATGTTGCAGATACCGCTGACGACCGAGAAAGGAAGGCCGCAGTACAGCGAGTTTAGGGCTTGGATAGAGTTCATAGCCGGCGGCAAGGAGAGGCTGAGGAAATACGTCGAGGGGATAATAGCGGCGCTTGCGAGGTTGAAGGAGCAGGCGGAGCGCTTGGGCTTGACGAGGATAAACACGATAAGGGTTGAGAGGTTGCTCGAAAAGGGCCTGGGAGCCCTATACGGAAAGAGTGCCGAAGTGGCCATCAAGGACTTGCTAATCACATCTGCCAAGCTCAGCAACTGCGACGTCGAAGAGAGGGAGTCGGGGCTCTTCGTCAAGGGCACTCACATGACAGGGCTCAAGACCTCTCTAGACATCTACAGGGCGGTGGAGGCCCTGCTCAAGGGCGTTGAAGTGAAGACCCCGATAGTGCTGGTCGCCAAGAGGCCGTCCTTGCAAGACGCCCCCAACGTAAAGGAGCTGTACCTCTACGAGGTGACGGTAAACGTAGGCGGAAGGCCGGCACACTCGGAGGTCGTCGGCGTCGCCGTCAAGGAAGACGCTTCGACCGAGATCTACAAGGGCTCGGCCCTCCTAGAGATCCTCAGCAAGCTGTTACTCAACGTCGTTGGGGTAGGAGACCAATTCTGCCATGAGGAGAAGTTCGGGGATGCCGTGAGGTCTAGAGTCCTCTACGATTATCGAGACTTGGTGGTCGACGACTTCATAAAATATCTTCTCGGGGTGGAGAAGGGGTTCAGCACTCCGCATAAAGAGTGGATCCCGAGGGAGGGCGAGGGAAGGGACGCCTCGCACTTCATCTCAGCCTCCCAGAGGCTCTTGGGGATCTTAGTCGTGGCGGGCGAGACGACCAAGGCACGTCCCCCACCCATCGCCGTGGAGGAAGTAGAGCGAAGGGCCATGGCATTCGCTATGGAGTTCGAGAGGAGGAACCAGAGAAACCCCGAGGACGTGAGCAAGGTGGAGCACTACGACATCAGGAGCATCGATCCGAAGACCGGCGAGGTCAGGTTCATCGAAGTGAAGGGTCGGTGGGACGTCGACGTAACCGTCGAGCTCACCGAGGCGGAATACGAATACGCGAAGAAGCTTGGCGAGAACTACTGGCTCTACGTAGTCTATGGGCTCTCGACGGGCAACCCAAGGTTGCTGGCGATAAGGGACCCCGTGAACAGAGCCAAGTGGAGCACGGTAGAGGTGAGGCGATATCGCCTCTTGGGAGTCTGAGACGTCATGAGCCAGTCGAGGGTGCTTGAGCGCGAGTACGGCAAGGTAAAGGTGAGAGTCTACGGCGGGCTAGATGAAATCGGCGGTAACTGCGTCGTCGTGGAGGACGGAGACAGAAAAATCGTCTTCGACAACGGAATTAGGTTCTCGATCCTCAGGAAGTTCTACGGCGGGAGGATAGAGCCCCTCGGGCTCTCGGAGCTACGCGCCATCGGCGTGTTGCCGCCCTTGGACGCGCTCCACGGGGCTTCGGCGATCTACATCTCGCACCTTCACTTGGACCACGCGGGGCTGCTCAGCTCGATTCCTCCGGACGTGAGCATCAAGGTCCCGAGCGTGAGGGTCCTCGAGGGCACGCTGGCATCGTGGTACAAGAGGTCTGGGAGCTGGTTGGCCTACGTCCCGCCCGACTACACCGCCAAGGTCGAGGAGATCGAGCCAATGAAGGAGGACGAGAACGAGGTGACGGCCATACCCGTGAGCCACAGCTGCTTCCCGGCTTGCTCGTTCCTATATAGAGGAAGCGACGCGACGGTGTTTTATAGCGGGGACTTCAGGCTTGAGCCCTTGGCCAGCGTCTCCGGTCGACTGGACGACGTCGTGAGAAGCCTAGGCGTAGACAAAGTCGACGCGGCCCTTCTCGAGGGGACGAACTTCGGCGCGGAGCACGCCCTCGTGACGGCCTCTATGTTCAGGGAGTGCCTCTCCCTCCTGCTCAGGGAGTACGAGCTGGTCTCCGTCTCGATCGACCCTCTAGACTTGGAGGCATTCGTCGCAATGCTCGATCTCTCGTCGCTCATGGGCAGGAGCTTGGTGATAGGCTCTGAGAGGCTGTTGTGGGCCGTGGAGGAGCTCGAGAGGCTGAGGCCCGAAGCGCTCGGCAGAATGTGCGTCCTCGAAGAGCTGGGGGTGCCAACGCCCCTCTCGCTCAAGAGCGTTAGCCTAGCCGAAGAGGTTCTCAAGGGCCCCGAGGGCTTCGTCCTCGCCATGGAGCCCGTGGGACTCCTTCAAGTGCTCAGGAAACTGAGGATGTGGGGAGAGGTGTCGAGCTTGGCTGGCTCCGTCGTCGTCTTGATGGACCCCGAGCCAAGGGAGTCTATTAAGGAAGTGGAGGAAAGTGCGCTGAGGGCCTGGCTCAGGTCGTTCGGGGCGCAGGCGCTGAGGCTCAGGCTCTCAGGGCACTACATGCCGCACCAGTTCCGCAGAGTGATCGAGGCTCTCAGGCCCAGAGACTTGATCCCTGTGCACACGGAGGGGGCCGACGTCATGGTCGGGCTCTTCAAGAGGCTCGCGGTTTAGAGCTATGTCTCGACCAGCTGAACACATGTGACGAGGAAAATAGAGGTCACGAGCCAGCAGTGAAAGAGGAGATAACCATATGCGTAT
>Ga0326760_1001270_pt1 | contig 11413 bp, 6 predicted proteins | sample GCREP_S_FD_207668 | JGI IMG/M metagenome (GOLD analysis project Ga0326760, IMG submission 207668) | Hot spring sediment microbial communities from Geyser Creek Basin, Yellowstone National Park, WY, United States - GCR.EP_S | ecosystem: Environmental > Aquatic > Thermal springs > Near-boiling...
CCGCGTCGAGCGAGCGCAACCTCGCGTACTGCTCCCCGAACGACTTGGCGTCGAGCGCGACGGCGTAGTACTCGAGCAGGTGCAGCGCGTCCACCGCGCTCCTCAGCTGCGGCTTCGCCGGGTCGAGGCCCCGCTCGCGCAAAAGCTCCACCAGATCGTCCCTATCGCCGCCCCTCGGCTCCAGCAGGTGGAACGCTTCACCCCTCTTCGCGACAATCCCGAGCCTAACCAGCTCCCTGTCGTCCAAGCCCGTGCCGAAGCCGATGATGTGCACCGTGCTCCGATCCATTACCCGCCTGCCGGCCCTCGGGCTCCTCGGCAGCAGGATCTTGGCGAGCATGTAAAAGAGCGCGCCCGCATCCCCCACCTCCTCGCCCGCCTCGCCGCCGCCCACGTAACGCGAGATCGCCCTCGCCAAGCCGCGAGCGGCGGCGGGGTACGCGCGCTCCCTCACGAACGCGCCCACGTCGTCAACGCCAACGATCTTCTCCTTCGAGGTCACAGCCGAGAGCGTGGCAGCCAGCGTCCCAACGAACAGGTCAACGCCCGAGCGGCCCGCGCGCAGAAGCTCGAGAGCCCTCTCCTCCGCGGCCGCGAGAGCCTCCCGGTAAACCTGATCCCACAACGCCTCGCCCTTCACGCCGGGCCTCCAGACCACCACGATCGACGTGTCCAGCGCGGCCTTGCCGCGAGCCGTGACGCGCTGGGCGGACTCCGTGGCGACTGGGAACGCGGCGGTCACGCGGAAGCCCACCCTCCAGCCGGCGGAGATCAGCTCCTCCCAAGCCTCCGGGTCCGTGTGCGCGTAGTAGGTGACCAGCAGCCCGTCGTCCTTGAGCAAGCGCCTCATCGAGAGGAACGAGCGGTGCAAGAGATCGATGAAGTACCTGCGCGCCTCCTCCTCGCTAACCCCCCGACCACTAAAGTAGCTCAACCGGCCAACGTTAAGCCCAACCTCCCTCGGCGCCAGCTCCTCCCACTGAGTCCTAATCTCCCTGTAGGCCGTGCCGACACGCTTGAAGAAAGCTTCATCCGCGAATCGCGGTGCGAGTTTTCCGTCACTCATATCGCTGAGAGCGAGCTTAAGCCATTTGTAATAAAAGTCGCTGAGCTCCGTGTAAGCTACATCGTTCCTATAAGGTGGATCGGTAACAATAAAATCAAACTTTTCATCCCCAAGCCTGCTCAACAATGTAGCATCATCAATTATCACTTTAACATTGCTGGAACTGTCAGAAACTGCGAAAACAAGATAGGATAATCCTTCAGTAATATAATTTAATGACCTTGTATATGAGCCTATAATATCAGCATATGGAAGTTCCTCAACCCAGTTCCAAGTCATCGTTATGCCTCTGAATGCCAATGCATGCGCAATAAACTTTTGTGTAGGTTCTATACTAGTCATTAAACAATTGTGCCGTACATGATTTGCTAGTGCTGTTGCTAAGTATGTTGCTACTGCTCCTGCATACTTGAACGCGTCCTCCCTGCTCCACCCTTCTCTCAGCTTCTCCCCCTCAATCCTCTTGCCAGCCTCCCTGATCAGCTTAACCAACCTGACGAGGATAAGAAGCTGACGTGAATTGAAAATTTTAAACCATTTATCGAAACCGTATAACAGAATGGGAAAATTTGAAGGAGGAACTAATTGATAAGGGGAAATCTGCTCCCTAGGTATATCAGGGTCTTCCCAAATCCTTCTTAGTTTTTCTAAAGCCTTCCACAGCTTCTCCGTGTCCTGCTTTGTCGCCGGTTCGAACTCGAGGTCTCCCTCCTTCACTCTCACTTTCACGAGGAGGGTTGGCCTGGCGAGGTTTTCGAGGAGCTTCTCCAGCTCGATCCCCCCGCTCAAGTACTCCTCGAGCAACCGGTTCCACTCCCTGAGCGCGTGCTTGACGTACCAGACGGCTTCCGCGCCCTTCGGCTTCTCGACGCTGTGCCGGTTCAGCTTGGGCAGGTAGTAGCGGATCTGGTTCCCGCAGTAAAGGCAGGTCGCCACCTCGCCGCGCGCGTTAACATTCGGCAGCCTCACGTTATACTTCCTGCCGCCGACCTCCACGTAGCCTTGTCTCGCGTTCACCTTCGCTTTGATCAGCTTGGCTTTCAGCTCCCTGTTGAGGTCCACGACCTTAACCGAGCCGTTGTCCCAGTCCATCCACGCGAGCCTGCTGAAGAAGCCGCTCCTAGCCCCCTCCTCCTCTCCCTCCTCGCCCCCCTCTTCCTCCTCCGCCGCGGCTTTGGAGACTCGTGCGAGCCACCAGTTGCCGATGAGGGGCGTGTACCTGCCGCAGTGGGGGCATTTGACCTCCCATGTGCCGATGTAGACCGCTACGTCCGGGTCGTAGAGCTCCTTGATGTCGGGGTCTTGGGCGAGCTGCTCCGCCACCCACCTGCCCCACCTCTCCACGTCCTTGACCAGCTGCTGCCCCAGGCCCTTCTCGACCGCCCACTTTGGGTACTCGAGGACCGCCTTGAGGAAGACGTAGGCGGTGGGGAGCAGCTCGACCGCGACGACCTCGCCGAAGCCGAGCCTCACCGCTTCGAGGGGTATGCTGCCGAAGCCGGCGAAGGGGTCGAGCACCTTCATCTTCGCGAACCGCTCCCTCCACTCGGGCGGCGGGTTGGGGTTCTCCCTGTGCGGGACGTTCTCCACCTCGCCCCTCATGTTCACCCTGGCGCGCAGCACTTGGCTGACGAACGTGCTCACGCTCGCGTCCGCCGGCAGCGCCGCGGCGGCGAGCACGGCTCTAGCGCTCGCGAGCGGCTTCCTCGTCCACCAGAAGACCATCTCCCAGAACTCGGGCCTCCCGCCACCCTGCTTCTCCTTCGCGGCAGCCTGGTTCACGACGCCGACGGGGAAGCGGGGAGACTCGAGCAGCGACTCCATCGCGGAAACTCGCTGGAACTGGCTAATAAGCTTTGATTGCAGTAAACGCACACGAAAGGGCCCGAGCGTTCACCGAAAGTGCACCAACCGGCGCGCCGAACCGCTGCGGAAAGCCCGTCTCTCCCGCGCTCTCGAGGAGGGCTTCGCCGCGGAGCTGCGGTGGAGCCCGTCGAGCTAGCTCAACAGCTCCTTGAACGCTTCCTCGCTGAGCTTGTTGATGGCGAAGGCGACGAGCATGCCCTTCGGCCTCGGCTTCGGCTTCTCGAACACCTTCTCCACCCTGATCTTGAGGCGGTAGGGCCAGATCGCCTTCCCCTCCTCCTTTTCCCTGGGCCACAGGGGCTCGCTGCTCTCGAACTTGCCCTCAACTATGCCGTAGCCGATGACGCCCGCGCCCGTAGCGTAGAAGACCGCGACGTCGCCGGGCTGCACCTTCGCCCACAGCGCCTTCGCTCTCCCGCTCACGCCCCAAACCCCCTTCTCCAGCGCGACCTTCCAGTTCTCCGGAGTCCCGCTAAGCGTCCAGTAGCTCGGCACGCGCGGAAAGCCCTTTCCCTGGATAAAAGGCTAGCGCTCTCTCAGGATCTTCAAGGAAGCGCTCCGATAGCATCGGCGCGCACTCTACCTAGTTCGCGCGCTTGTTGGTTGGGCGCTATCTAAAGTAGCAGCTGAACGTGCGAGGCTTAAACCGATACAGCGCGCGTGGTACGAGCGCCAGCAAACTGGTTTTTAACTCTGTTCTTTTAACCACCAGAATGGTGAGGAATACAGCAATAAGATGATATTCGTTTTTCTATACGCTTTAAGAAATAAGCTGAAAGTTTTGTAAAGTGGATCGTATGGACCGTTAAAATCTGATTTAAGTCTCTTAACTCGCGCTTTCAGCTTGCTTCCAACCAGTTCGTAGACCGGTTTCCCCGTCTCGAGCGCGTAGTTGACCTCCTTTGCCACACCTGGCGTTACCACATGCCTTTTTCTCGCTATGATCTGCTGAAACTCGTCAAGAAGGTTTTTCATTTCATCTCCTAATAGATCTTCGTGACTCTGATACCGCTTTAGATGATCTAAAACATATTTTCTAAATCTATTTGGAATGCGAAATCGTTGAAAAACTACGCAATCGGTTTGATCTACTAGCTTAAAGCAGACGGATAAACCTTCGTATTTCTTTCGCAGCGCAAAATCCGGGTTTTCATCGTAATCACGGGGGTTCACAATTTCAACTTCATCTCCCAAGCACCTTTTTATCGTCTTAATCGCTCGCTCTTCATCCTTCGTGTAATACGTCCATTTAGGATGCGAGTAGTAGACCCGCACCCCTCCTACCCACCGGCACAGAAACCCGCAAAACTTGCATTTAAGTTGTGAGAGCTCCATCTCGCGCGTCCCAGCGCCCTTAGGAGCGTAAACGTGCATGGTACGTAAGCACTTGCCCCACTCCCTCGTGCATCGAACCAGTGTCACTCACAAAGCGCTTATTTTCATGAATTTACCACAGACCTCGCATGTGTGATGGCATAATACTTTCAATTTCATTTATAGTAACTGGAACGAATTCTAAGATTAAATGAATACTTAATTATTCGAAGGTCGAGGGTTGCTGAGGCTAGCGTAACTTATATCCGCCCTGTAGAACGTCGATGCACATGACTGGTCGTAGCAAGCAACGGCGAGGAAGGGGCGCGTGCAGGAGCGACTCACTTACAACTCGGTTGATGCAAGCATTTTCCAAATTTCTTGAAAATTTAGCAGTAACTTTAATGCAGAAAAGTTTAGTTTATCTTCCTATTTCCATATTACTGTTTCTAATATTATCATTGTTGCCAACAACCGAACCTGGAGATTGGGACGGTGGAGCATCGGCTCTGGCTGACGCGTGCGAGTGGCTAGAGTAGCGTGAATAAATTTATTTAACTATCTCATTTATTTTTAAATTTAAAAAGCTCAACGTGAGAATTCGCGAACTAGTCGCCGGCTCTTGCGCGCGCTGCACCGAGTTTTATCTAACCTGTTAAGAAAGGGTACATGCAACAAATGCGTATTAGCGAGCAACATAGGCTGTGGGATAGCTTTTCCGCTGAGACCTCAGTTTAATAGCTGGCGAGCATAAGCCATTTGGGGGTAATAATGAGTGCCAGCAGGGGCTGCGAGCGGCTGCCCCAACTTTTCGTAGCGTTAGCCTTCAAAGACTGGTCTTTGCTGTTCAGCAGCGCGAAGCTCCGGGAGAGGCTTGATGAGTTGATGAGGCTCGAAAAGCAGAGGCTCGGCTTCGAGGAGACGCGCTTGGTTTTCGTGGGGATGGCGAACATCGCGGAGTACCGCTGGTGTCCAGCGAAGGCCATCTTGATGAGCCGGGAGGACGAGCTGAAGATCTTCAGCAGCTACCTCTACGATAGGCTCGCGTACTCGTGTGAGCTCGGCCTCATCAGGAAGCCCCCCGATAGCGTGAGCGAGCTGCTCGCTATTGGAGACGAAATAGAGTTTGGCCACGTTGAAGAGCTCCTGCGCAGGGAAGCTGGGAGGCTCGCAAGGGAAGCCGCAGGGGGGCCTCGGGCCCCTCCACCGCCGGCCCACTTGAGCTCGCTCAGCCCCATAGAGAGGGGGGAAGTGCTCGAAGAGCTCCTCGCGGAGAGATACCCGACGATTAGGTGGAACTTCAGGTGGGAGGGCTACGTGGTGGTAGGCGCGCCCGACGGCATCACCGAGGATTTCGTTTACGAGTTTAAAACAACGCAAAGCAGGTTCCTCCTTCAATACGTTAAGCCTGTAGCCTTCACTCAAGCTGACCTTTACGGGTACTTCTTCAGGAGAAGAAGGAAGAGGGTGCAAATACACGTGGTTGAGGAGGGTAGAACGGAAACCTGGGAGGCACTAATCGATGCGGCAAACGCTGTCAGCGTTCTACAAGCTTTCAAGCTAGCTAACGAGCGCGAGCCCTCTCCTCCGGCTGAGAACTGGAAGTGTAGGAGGTGTAAGTATAAAGGAATATGCTCAAAAAATAAACGAATATATTCGACTATTACACAGGAGGGAGAATGCCCTTAGTTGGCGGTGAGCGCGCTCGCAGGGATTCGAGCGTTCACCGAAAGCGCGCCGACCGACGCGCTGCAGGCTGAGCCGCTGCAAAGAGCCCGGTGCTCTCGAGGAGGGCTTCGCCGCGGAGCTGGGACTGCGGTGGAGCGCGGCTGAGCTAGCTCAGCAGCTCCTTGAACGTAGCGCGCGCTACGCAGCTGTTGCGGCTCCCGCTGCGCGAGGAACTCGTACAAATCTACGAAACCCTTGACCTTCAGCAGCCCGCGCTTTAGGGGCTGCTGAGCGAGCGTACGCTAGGAAAAGGTGGGCGTTCTAAGCCCGCCGCCTTTAGCAGGCGCGCTGGAGGTCTAGTTGTTCCGCTTCAGGTCACGCGCGCATGTGAGCAAGCCGTACGCGCCAGTCAGAGACAGGAAAAGACCAGCGTACCCTCGGAGCACGAGCCCCACGCCCATTAGAGCTGTGAAGAAGAGGGAGGGGGCGAGCCCCACCGCGTTTAAGCTGCGCGCACCCTTGCAGTCTACGTAAGTGACGCGCGCAATCTTCAATCCCTTGATGCGGCATCCTAGAAGCAGGGCCGCTAGGGCGTGGACAGGCTCGTGGATTAAGTACGCTAGAATGAGCGGCAGCACCAACAACTTGAACGCTTCACCGAAAGCGGCTAGCGGCGAAACTGGGATTAAGGGGTAGACGATGGCTATGGCAGCCGCGGGCAGAACCCACGCTAGAAACAGCGCAGCAGCTACCGCTGCAATCGTAAGCGCACGCGCTCCCCAGCTCACGCGCTATTCCTTCGCGCAGGGGTCTTAAGCCTCGCGCACCGAGCATCAGGGCTCGGCGTTGGCGCGCATCTCGCGCGCTAGGACGATCGGGTAGGCGCACTAGGCGGCGATTACCGCGTGAGCGCACGTGGAGATTCAACGCAGAGCTTCCAGCCGGGTGGCGAACAGCTCGACGCGGGCCTCGCTCACAGGGCTCGGGCGGAGAAGACCTTGTTATGGCTAGCGCGCGGGAAAGCAGCGTGTCTCAGCGCTCTCTCCCCCAGCGCGATTCTGCGCGCGCTGCGCTCGAGCTCGGTAAGCCTCCTCTCCAGAGCGGCTTTCGCCTTCGCCAGCTCTATCAGTGCTAGCCGCTTGGTGCCGTCGCGAGATCGAGTTCGAAGTATTTCAGGCCGGCTGGAGGGGGTCTCGTTGAGCTGGCTCAGCGAGGCCCGTTGAACCGGTTCAACGGAGGTTGGTTTCGTTGAGCTGGTTCAGCGGTTTTCGGGTGTGGTAATCGCCCGGCAGTTTTTACCTCGCTCCGGCACGCTTACCGCACCGGAGCACAGAATAAATATTAGGGTGAGCCCGAGCCCCGATGGGCCGGGTGGCCTGGTTCGGCGCGGACGCTTCGCCGCCGGGGAGCGAGGATAGGCTTTGGATCGAGCCGCTCCTCGCTTCGCGCGTCTCGCGGTTCGCGCTCCTGAACTGGGGTGAGGGGCTGGTCGTCGGCGTCCCCGCGGGCGAGGCGGAGCGCTTCGCGGTGGCGGCGGAGCTGGCGGGCTGGAGGCTGCGGAGGCTGGGGGGCGTGGAGGTCCCGCCCTGCGAGCCGTACAAGCCGCCGCTGTGGCCCTTCCCCGAGAAGCTCTGGCGCGGGGGCGTGGTGGCGGTGGCGAAGAGCGCGGGGAAGTGGCTGCGGAGCTTCGGCGAAGCCCACCTCCTCCAGGTCGGCGAGACCCCCGTGGAGCTCCCCGCTTCGCGGAGGGCCCTCCGCTCGTACGCGAGCGCCTACGACTGGCGCCTCGTCTTCCTCTGCGCCGCCTTCACCTTCCCCGGCGGAGACCGCCGCCTCCCGCGCTCCATCCTCAAGCTGAAGCTGCCGCGGCTGCCGTGGAGGAGGTTCGCCGCCACGCCCCTCGACCTCGCCGACCTCACGGAGGACTTGGCGGCGGGGGGCGGCTACCGGCCCGGCTCGAGGGTGCGCCAGCTCCAGCTCGCCCCCACGCTGAGCTTGAGCGTGGGCGAGGGCTGGGACAACAGCCTCCTCCTCTGCGGGGCACCCGGCACGGGGAAGAGCAGCGTCCTCGACCTCCTGCTCGGGCAGCTGCCCGAGGGCTGGAGCGCGCTCGTCCTCGACCCGACCGGCGAGCACGCCGCGCTCGCCGGGAAGGGCTTCGCGGTCTTAAGGGCTGGGATCGACGTCTCGCTCAACCCCCTCTCGCTGGGGCCGGGGGCCGCCTTCGACATCGTGGCGGGGGTGGTCGAGGGGGTTTGGGGGGAGCAGCTGAGCCCCATCGTCGCCCAAACCCTCCACAGGGCGGTGCAGGGGGCTCGGAGCCTGCGCGACGTCTACGAGAGCGCCGAGAGGCTTTGGCGGAGCGCGGACCGCGAGGACGAGCGGAGCGCGGCAGCGGCTTTGGCGAGGAGGTTGAGGCCGATGCTCCACCCCTGCCTCCTCGGCGAGGGCTCGCTGCCGGCGGGGAGGGTTGTCGTCGACGAGAGCTCGGTGGAGAGGGAGGAGGCGAGGGCGGCGTTCAACCTCACCCTCCTCCACGCCGCCTACCAGGCGGCCGTCCGGGGCCTGTGGAGGGGGGTTGTCGCCATCGACGAGGCGGACCGGCTGGGGGATAGCGCGATCCTGAACCGGATCGCCGACGAGCTGCGCAAGTACGGCGTCTCGGTCTGGGCCGCGGGCCACTCCCTGGCCAGGATCGCGAGGAAGCTGGCGGACGCGAAGTACCAGCTCTACTTCGCCACGACCGACCCCGACACGCTGAGGGTCGTCGACCCGGAGGGCAGGATCCTGCCGCGGCTGCAGCCCGGCCAGTTCCTCCTGAGGGTGAGGGGTTGGGGGTCGCGCGTCGCCGCCGCGCGGGAGCTGCCGGCGAGGAGGTTCGAGCCCAAGCCCCCGCTCCCCCTCGACGCGGTGGCGGCGAAGCACGGGGTCGACGGGGTGGAGCTCGCGGCCGCGTTCAGCAGGAGGGCGTGCGAGGCGCTCCGCAGGTTCACCCAAGGCTCCGCCAGCAGGGAGGACCTGAGGGTGCTGAGGGAGATGGGCTTGAGCGAGGGGGGATGGCTGACGAAGCTGGGGGAAGCCTGCCTCGAGCTCTGCGCTGAAGCCGGGATCTAGCGAGGAAAAGCTTTTTATACCTGCCTCGAAAATAGTTCTAGATGAACACGCCGAGCGAGGATGAGCGATGAGCCGGGGAAACGGCTCGGCGTGGGATCGGCGAGGACAAGGGGGGATGAGGGGGGCTGGCAACAGAGCGCAGCGAAGCAGCACTGCAGCGCTCGAAGGCGCGGCGCATAGCGAGCAGCGCTTGAGGGGGGAGAGCCTAGCTCGAAGCCCGGCCCAAAAAACGAAACCCCCCGGGCCTCGAGGCCCGGGGGGCTTTTTTACCCCGCCGCTTGCACCGCAACACCTCCCGCCTTAGCCGGCGGGCCCCCCTCGCGAGGGGGGTGCCTGTGGAGCGGGGTTTGGAGCCGGGCTCCACCCCGCTGAGGGGCCGGGTACCCCGGGGCCGGGCTCCGGGTGCTCGGCTTTGCGGCCGTTGAACCGCGCGGGGGCCGGGCCCCCACCCCCAGCTCTGCAAGCGGCGGGGCTCCAGGGCCGGGCTCCGAGCGGGCCCCTGGGAGGCGCGCGCCCGGGAGCGCGCCCCCGCTTCGGCCCGAGCAGGCGTAGGGGGCGTAGAGGCGCACACGAGCGCGTGCCCCCGAAGGATGAGCTGGACCGGTGAGGGCCGAGCGGCGACGCCGTGAGGCCCGAGGGGTGAAGGTGAAGTCGAGCTCGGGCGCTGTTCAGCGCCCGTCGGCCCGGGACGGCGGGGGAGGCTCCCGCACCCGCCCCAGGGGCGGGAGGGTGTGAGGCCGCCGCGAGGCGGCTGAGAGCGATAGGGGGGCGCCGCGCGCCCGCAGGCTCCGCGCGCTGGGAGCGGGGCGGTTCACAGCCCAGCCGGCTCGGCTTGGGGCTTCCCCGCCTCCGAGCCCGCCCCAGCAGGGCGGCCGCCCCCAGGCGAGGGGCGGTGCCTATGGGGGTGGGGAAAGCCCCAAACCGCCCTCGGGCCGGGCTGGGCTTTAGGGTCTACAAGCCGCGCGTGAGCAGGGTTAACAGAGAAAGGCTGAAAGCATTATACAATGATGTTATAAACTACATATTAGGTGTAGTTCACGAGCTGAAAGGATCCAAGTACCTAACGTACTACGCCGAAGAGTGGAAAAAGATATACGAGAACGCGAAAAGGATGCGCAGAGAGGCTGGCAAGAGGACGCCGCCGAAGGCGCCGCCTTTGCCCCTTCCCGTGAGGTTCGTGATGCCGGACGGTAGCGTGCGCGGCGACAGGAACGCGCCGGCGGTCATCGACTTGAGAAAAGGCGAGCTGCGAGTACCAAGCTATGGCGTGGTGCAGAGGCTGCCCCGCAGCCTCGTTAGAGCGCTCGTTGAGGAGAATAATCTCAACCCGCGGCCGGACTTCGTTCTGCAGGTGACGAGGAAAGGTCTAGTGCGCTTGATCGCTTCCCGCGCGCCGCCGAGGAAGGACGCAAGCGCGCTGCTGCTGGTGTGCATGGACGAGAACCTCGGGCACGGCTTGTACACGACGCTGATCCGCTTCGACGGCGAAAAAGTGAAGGTGGCGAGGGGGCCCACGTTCAAGCCGCCGAACGCCGCGCTCCTGCGCAGGATCGCTGCCCGGCTGCAGAGCGCCGCCGACCGGGGCGCGACGAGCGAGCTGCGCGCTCTAATCGAGAAAGCATACGAGGAGCTGGGCGAGAAGCGCGAGGTGGAGGGCGGGAAACTTTACGCTACTCCAGACCGCCTGCGCGAGCTGAAGCGGAGAATTGGCGCCAGGGAGCGCAGGTTGAACAGAGAGTGGCGGAACCGCGTGGTCGCGTGGCTCAGGAGGACGATGCGCGCTAACGCGGACGCTCGCGCCGTGGTGCTGGTGGACGAGGTGACCGTAGAGACCGCGCAGAGCGGCATGCTGAGGAGGGTTCGCAGGAAGCTGATGAACCTGTGCGCCTACGAGGGGGCAGAGTACCTGCCCTTGAGGGCTAGCGGCAAGCTCTGCCCCAGGTGCGGCGCGATGGGCGTGGAGGTGGTTCACCGAGTTTACAGGTGCCCCCGCTGCGGGTTGGAGTGGAACAGGGATCGCTGCGCTACGTTCGCGCTGGCTCTGAACTACGCCAAGATCACGGAGAACGAGGCGCTCCGCAAAGCGCTGCTGGAGTGGCTCAACGAGCACCCCAGAGCGCTGCTATCCTAGCGCAGCGCGCGCCAGCCTCAACCTGCTATCTCTGCTAACGCGAGCCCCGTTCCCCCGGGACCGCCAAGGGCTCTCCCGGGGGCCCCAGCGCGCGGGGCTGAAGAGGGGAAGGTGAGGATGATGCCGCTGGCGGCGGACGACCCCATGACGCTCTGGAGCGCCGCGGTCGGCGACGCCGCGGCGGCGATGAAGGGGGGCCTCTCCCTCGCCAACCAGGGAGAGGCGGGATGTGGGCGCGCGCGCGCTCTACGTCG
>Ga0326760_1001271_pt1 | contig 11413 bp, 9 predicted proteins | sample GCREP_S_FD_207668 | JGI IMG/M metagenome (GOLD analysis project Ga0326760, IMG submission 207668) | Hot spring sediment microbial communities from Geyser Creek Basin, Yellowstone National Park, WY, United States - GCR.EP_S | ecosystem: Environmental > Aquatic > Thermal springs > Near-boiling...
GCTCCAGTATACCCTCAATCCTAGCAACCCTCTCCTCCAAGCTGGATCTCTCCACATACAACCCCTAGTACGTTAGAGCACGTTGGAGTTATTAAGGTTTAAGATCCTCCACCGACCCCCTTGAAGGCTACCTTTGAGCCAGAGGCCTCCAGATGTCCAGAGTAACTCTCATCATGACCGTGGGGCCTGAGGGTAAGGGGTTCCCCGGGGTTTAGCGTTGAACTCTAGTAACCATCCCATCTAACTCCGCCTACCTCCTATGGAGCTTACACCATGGTATCCTCTAGGGAGGTTGCCTTGGTGTAGGGGTTGATCTTCTAGACTAGTAGCTTCTCCTCCTTAGCCTTGATAGGATTTGTGCTCCCGCTCTACGTGTTGTAACGTACCTTAACATGTTCGGTACCGTTGCTCTGAACACGGGGTCTCCTACCATCTTCTCCGTGTACGCTCTGAGTATCACGTGTGGTTTAAGCTTGTAGGGTGCCTCGACCCGACCCTCCCATATCATGTTACATGCTTTTAGGAGCTCCTCCAAAGCCTTCCATGCTTTGCTTACCAAAGTCATGGGTGTCGGAGATGACGATATACATGCCCCCAGCCTTCCCCAAAGAGCTTCAGGAGCCCCTAGGACTTTACCGCAACAAAGGAAATACTCAAAGATCTTGGTGGACTAGCATAGAACTTCACTACCACAATAGCGGTCATAACTGTAACTAGATCACAGCACTAAGCGGTATGGGTATAGCTGTGCTAATAGCTCTAAATCCTTGGGCACAGCTACAAAGGATAAGCAGGTTTAGAAAATGTTAAGAGCTCGAGACTAGCACTTAGGTTACGAGACTGTTGCTTTAATCAGCCCTTTCTCGGTGATGCGTAGAACTTCTGAATCCTTTCATTCTCTATTGTTCCTGTGAGATCTACTATTTGTACATCGTCGTTGATGTGACGCACTATTTCTTCGTACTCCTTATACCCTAAACCTATGATTACTAAGTCCATATCATTTAGTTGCCTGTAGTTTTCTATGATATTAATGTTTTGAAGCTCTTTTACCGCATTTTCGACTGCCTTTTGATTCACATCGTGCACGTGTACCCTGGCTCCCCTCTCTAGTAGCCTCTTAGCTAGTACTAGTGCTTGAGAGTCTCTGACATCCGGTGAACTGGTAGTGTACGCTATACCTAGTATTGCTATGTTTTTGCCTTGCAGACTTCCCATGATATTCTCTAAGTGGACCACTACCTCGTCTAGAACCTTCTCGTTTAGCTGGTGTATCTGCTTGATGAAATCTAACCCCGTCTTTTCAAGAACAAATCTTGAAAATGCTAGGACATCCTTTACCAGACATGGCCCTCCATAGGGCATTCCTGGCATTATATGGCTTCTCCCAATCCTTGGGTCTAAACCCACCACCTCCATAACCCTCCATGCATTGCAATTCTCAATCTCTCTACAGACGAGCCCTATGAGATTGGCGTACACAACTTTTAGTGCTAGGAAGACGTTTGATGCATACTTGATTAGCTCTGCTTCCTCCGGAGACACGACATATACTGGTGGCTCATAGCCGACCCTACGGTAAAGCTCTCTAAACAGGTTTACAGTATAGCTAGAAGACCTCTCATCCATTCCACCAATAACAACTCTGAATGGTTTGAGGACATCATCTAGAGCCTTCGTTGCTCTTAAAAACTCTGGGCTATAAACAAAACCTATGCGACTAGGTACCGGTAGGCCTAGAACCCTCCTAGCGTATCCAGCTAGACCCCTCGTTGTTCCAGGCAGAACAGTTGATTTCAACACGATTACCTTGTAACCATGGTCGACGTTCCTCCAAACATTAGCTAAGCTCTTTAGGGCTGATACGACCTGTGATAGATCTTGAGAACCATCAGGCTTCGTAGGGGTGTTAACAGCTATGAAGGCTACATCTACATCCCCGAGATCAGCATAGCTCGTGGATACGTAGAGATAGCGATCAACAACCTTCTCTATCGCCTCCCTCGGGAAGCCTTCTACAGCACCGCTCCTCACAGCCTTAACCCTCCCATCATCTATATCAATACCAATAACCCTAAAGCCGTGGAGAGAAAAGGCAAGAGCATATGCTAAACCTACATAACCTAACCCCACAACACCTATAACAGGATCATACCCGTTCACAGCATAAACACCCCTTCTCCCTTGGATAAGCGTAGATAATAAAGTTTCTCTTAGACCTCGGCTCTACAACTACAAAACCATAGCCTAGATCTTTAAGCATTCTAAGAGCGTAGATCTCATCCTCCTCATCAAAAGTTCTATGAACCTCAAACAGAATATAAGGCCTAAACCTCTCAATAGTCCTCATAGCACCCCTTAAAACCCTTAACCCAAAACCCTCAACATCAACCTTCACAACAAGACTATTAACATCTTTAACACCTAAAGACTCTAAGACGGAGTCTATGGTTGTAACCTCAACAACAATATCAACCAACCTTAGATCATCCTGTAAATATTTTGTGGAAGAGCTCTCGGAAGGGCTAGAGGCTATTGAGAACCTAGCATAGCCTTGAACATCGCCCACAGCCTTACCAACAATTACAACTCTATCCTCAATACCGTGAAGAGCAATATTGTATTTCAGAACAATCAAGTTAATGGGGTTAGGCTCGAAAGCAACAACCCTCCAACCATGCCTAGCGGCCAAAACAGTATAGAACCCAACATAAGCCCCAACATCGACAAAAGCGCCGTGATCCAATGCATTCAATAAACACTTAAATAGTTTTACTACCCTTTCTTCATCTCCATAGCTTAAAGCATAACTACAATATCTAGACCCATCCACAAGTAATATATCTACGTCACGATTATAATTTACGAACACCTTCCGAGAGCTAAACTCGTAAGGCCTCCCTATTGAGACCCTTTTAATAAACCGCATAACAACTCTTTTTACTGGTCTTACAAAGAGAAGAGCTTTCAAATAATACTTTATGCCTTCGAAAACGTATTTCCCATATCCACTTTCCATAATTAATCACTTCCTCGAATTCAATCTGTTTCCTTACTTCTAACTAGATGTTTAACCATATTGACAAACTTATAATAAGTAGCAAATAACGTTAGGGAGTTGAAGTCTTTACCAATATTCTTAACGATTGTATGGAGTTTTATCATTAAACCTTGCTCTAACGCTTTCCACTCGAAAGTACTAAGTTTATTTCTTTCAAGTTTAGCGAATGCAAGTAAGGTTATAATGTCCCTTGAGTAATCATATACTAATCTTAAGCTGTCAGTACTTCGTATGGCTGATCTGTGCCTAGTATGTAACCTATAAAGTACATAGGAATCCGATATAAATATTGGCGTACATTCCTTAAATGCTAACAAAGCAATAAGCCAATCTTCGCGAATAAAAGGAATTATACTCTTCGGCAACCTTTCTATTAGTGCAAGTACTTCTCTCACACATTTATTTAACATACATATAGAACTGGTCCCTATGTAATTGCCTTTTAGTAGGTTGATAATGTCGATAGGATTTTTGGGGATTTTCGAAGTTCCTATGAGGCGTTTAGTTACATCATCCATGAAATATACTTTTGTAAAGCCGAATGCCTTAGGGTGATTTCTTAATATGGAAACCGCCCTCCTTACATGTTCTCTAGGGTAGAGATCATCATAATCTAGAAGGAAAATGTATGTACCTTGTGCCTTTTTTAAACAATAAATTAGCGCCTCGGGAGCCGACATATGTTCATGTTCTATTATATGGATAAACTCAGGATACTTCGAATAAAACTGTTTTAAAATAGAGTATGTATTATCATGAGATCCTCTGTCGTAACATACTAACACCTCACCTACCACCTCTTCCCTTAGCGTATTCAAGTTTTCAAGCACAGATTGAAGAGCTTCACCTATGTACTTCTCAGCATTGTAAGCCCGAGTTATTACCGTTATCATATTTGATGGCACCATCACTTACCCTCTTAGTCTCAGTGTACTTCTCTGCATACTTGTAGCCTCCTCAAGGGGTAACTCTTAGATTGCCTTAGGCTGGAGGTAAGGCTTCCGCATAATCCTCCTTAATACTCAACAAATTACAATGTAATCTCACTTATACCCACAATGCCCAAATCCATTAACAAGAGCATCACAAGGTGGAATGTTTTAGTACTCGTAAACTGTTTTAACGAGTGTCACCATAGTAGGTGCTCTGTACTTAAGCTACGAACAAAATGTATACACCATTATTGTAAATTAATGCCTTCTTATTTTCCAAAGGAAAAGGAAGGGCTTTGTTAGGTGTTATAGAACCGTGACGTGGCATTTTAAAGTTTGCCACACTAAGTCGCCGATAAACTGTATCTTGCAATGCCATTGTTTTTAGAGAGCTCGCTAGGAAAGCATGATGATATCTCGGGAATTGAAGATAACATTCTTTGAAGTTAAAACGGTAAATATTAATGGAATGTCGTGTGATGAAGCGAAAATGTATGAGTCGCGTATGTCTTCTTCGAAATTATCATATTTTGCAACATACTCCCTGAGCTTCATTACCCCATTCAAATAGGATAATACATACCACCTGACTTCCGGCCGGAGGACTCGAAAGACGATTTCAACCGTAGTTTCAGGCATAAGGTACGTTAAGGCTCTATGAATCTCGTATGCAGGCTGATAAGGAGAATCTAATAAGACGATTCTAACTGATTCAGTAGTTTGCAAATACCTTATAAACGAAGATTTTGCCATGTTATTAATGATTAACGCTTCATGTGTATAAACATCTGAGGAAACTAGGTGCAGTCCCATTAAAATAGCATTTGAGAAAGCGAAGAGGGCTATCACAATTATTAGGATGAGACGCATACTTACTTGTCTTCTGTAGTACACCCTCCCCCTATTGCTATAGGAAATTGCTAATGGCCATAACGCTAATGCTATAGAAAGCGTCCATAGAGGTCTCCAGAATAGATCTGCACCTATGCCAGGCATCATCAAAGGCAATACAGCAATTAGCCCATATGTAAGTATCGCTAAATCGAGAGTTGTTTCATACCAGCTTTTACTACGCAATACATAAATCAAATGACTTAGTAAGAGTGTCACTACATATATCATCATAGCTATAAAGCCCACCACAACAAATACTAATTCCTCTTTCGTTAAAACGCTCTGAGCTATAGAAGTTTTTTGAACAGCACCTTCTATAGAAGTTTCTAATAATAAAACTGTTAATAATCGTTCTAAAAATGAAGCTATATTCTGAAACGCAAATATTGAAACATAAATATTATAAGCAAGTACCAATGATAAAAACAGATATCCTGAAATCGACAGGAAGTAAAGGTAGTAGGAGATCTTCTCAGCTTTGTATCGTAGTAACGACATGATTGCAGTAAACAATGTAAACAATGTGAGGAACATAGAAAATGTTATGGGCTCCTGCGAATGACTTAGTACAGAAGATATAGCAAACAATGTTAAGATAGTCATAGGAGCTATTACCCCCTTCTTGGTAGATCTAGCAAAGAACATTACTACGCAAATGTACAGAAACAGATATAATAATGCTCTTGATACATGTGAATACACAAAGTAAGTTGTCTGCGGTGCTACAAAACTTAGAATAGGAATGACGACGAATGGTGAGAATTCACTTGAAGTTCTCCTTAGCAATAAAAGCGTTAGTATAAGAACTAAGAGGTATATTGCATGCATAAGTATAGGGACGTACATAAATGTTCGAACATCGATTGACGTAACAATTGAGAGTATTGCTTGAAGCATGAAGGAGGCAGGATAGAAGACGTAATTAGATCGAATAGAAGTTAAATACTCATTATTGAAGGGATGGTACCCCTTTGCAACAATCTCTTCACTAACTCTACTCATTAGAACGAGGTCGCCCCCTGAGAGAACCCAGCTAGGTGTTATAATGTAATAATATATGATCCAAACAGAAAGGTTTTTCAGTATCAATAGTAATAGCAAGTGCTTTGAGTGCTTAAACACAATTAGGTAGGAGAGCGCTACTGAGTAAAGAAATAGTATTAGCATTGTGGCAACATAGTTCCTCATAAATTGACTTAAAATATAGAACAAAGGGATAGCTATGCACACAATGATTAAGAGAGCCTTGAAATATCTAGTCATCCCGCCTACTATAGCACACCTCCTCTTCTAGTTATTGAAAGCATGAAAGTATCCTTGTTATTGGATTGCATAATACGTCGACATACGATCTAAATTCTAAGTATTCTTTTCCATCGGCTTAGTGCTGAATTGAAATTGAAATAATAGTTTACGTGAGTACGTGCTTTTTCGGAAATCTCTATTAACTTTTCTCTTGGCATGCTGAGGATCGATATGATATGCATTGCTATGTTTTTTGGCTCTAGTTCACCTCGCACAATGAACCCTGTTTCATCATCTTTTATAATGTCTGGTATTCCGCCAACATTTGTTGCTAAGACTATGCAACCGGAGGCTAATGCTTCAAGAATAGTATTTGGTAAGCCTTCGCTTCTAGTTGGGAATACAAATATTTTTATTTGGTTAATATAGTAGGGGATATCTTTATGAGGTATGTATCCTAATAGTACGATCCTGCTTTTTAATATCTGATCTTTCCCAATTATTTTGTTGATCTCGCCAGCTAATGAACCGGAGCCTAAAACAAGAAATTTGGTTTTGGCTCTCAATCTTGCAATTATTCTAAATGCTGATATAAGTTCAATTACAGCTCTATAGTGCTCCAAAGACCCTATGTAACCTACAATTTCTTCTCTTTTATCTACAGGTATGTATGGTCTAAAATACTGTGTGTCGACGAAGAGTGCTCCGTAATCGATCACTTTACTACGTAATATCCTTTGTAACACATGATATAGGGGTATGTGGTTCCTGATAGATCTAGACTCTATGATTACATAGTTAGCTAAAAGTATTACTAATGCCTCAACAAGATATGTGATCCAAGCAATAATGAATTTGAACACATTCCTACCCCTGTAGTCTACGCTTTGAGCTTTTTGCGTAAGATATGCAAATCCTCCTGCGAAAGCATAAACCTTCTTACTGTGAAGTCGTGCAATTATTACAGCAGGGAGATTTAGCGTCCCCATTACGATAACAGAATCGCTTTTTTTCACTATGTTTCTTAGACGAAATAATTGTACTAGGTGTAGCATCCATTCTTTGAGTAGAAAGCCTTTAGCATCACTTGCTAAGGCTTTCCTTGAATCTAGAAATAATAGTTTTATGTTTTGCGGTAAATCCTTGATAAGATCGTTGATAGCATCAACGGTTGCCCTAGATATCAATATTGTTGGTTTTCTGCCGAGACCTAATAGTATCCTAGCGATTTTAAAGATATGCGCTACCCTATTCCTAGTAATTGAATCGCTAAATATCACAAGAACTTCCCCATTCTTCGGCTTTTCACGCATAATCATCGTAACCCCGAGTGTTGATGAATCAACGTGGCATAGAAATCGAGGTATTTCTTTGACAAAACATCCCAGGAAAAGTAGTTTATTGCCGTCTCATAGGCATTCTGAGAAAGCTTCAACGCTAGACTGCGATCATTTAAAAGTATGTATAGGGTTTCGGCAAGAAGGTCCACGTTATTTACTGGCAATAGTATGGAGTTAACACCGTTTACAAGGTAGCCTTCGTAATATGGGAGGTCAAAAGCAACTACAGGCAGTTTTGATGCCATAGCCTCAAGTATTGCTAATGGGGCAGCTTCGACCTTGCTTGGATGAACGTATATATCGCTGGACGCTAACACTCTCGCTACATCACGACGTCGTTCTAACTCCATAAACTTCACATACTGTTTTAAATCATATTTATCTACATATTCTACGAGTAATTTGTAGTAGTTCTCTTTGATTCTTCCTTTGAAAACCCCAGTAGTGGGACCTATGAGTAGCAACCTCGCGGATTTTATGTTATAGTTATATATGAGCCTCTTAAGTGCCATGAGTAATGCTAGCTGGTTTTTGTCTGGATGTATTCTACCAACGCTAACGATTAAAGCCTCTCCCCCCTCTAATAGCGTTTCCCTTAATTCCTCCGACCGTCTCGACGGATTAAACATTGTTGTGTCAACACCATTAGGCATGAAGACAGCTTTTCCTACACCTATCTCTCGAAGCATGCCTCTTAAATACAATGAGGGAATTGTGATAATAGTTCCTAATGAGTCAAGATACCTTAGAATGCTCTCAAGGAGCCTTCTCCTCTCCTTCGACTTTGCCACTGTCGGTGGATAATGAAGTGTTAGTATATGCTTGAACTTCAAGTTATAAAGTGATATTATGGTAGAGGCGTAAAGGTTATGAGAATGAACTATGCAAACCTCTCTGCATCGGGTTAGCAGGATCTTTAGACTTCTAATGGCTTTACCCCAGAGTGGATATACAATAGGATTAAATATGCTAACTTCATAAGTGCTCTTCAATCTTTGGCTAAGTTGCCATATAATCTCCTCTACAGCTCCTTTCTCAGCAGGTATTGGGAGTTCCATAGGAGCTATGAATATAAGCTTAATTTTAGTCTCCATAGCTACTCACTTTGCTTCTAATTTCACCCATCGCCATTGCAAGCTTAATCGAGTATCTAAGTAGAGACACTCTCACACCATTAACAATACTATCCTTTAGCGACGACCCTCTTAGTGCTAATGCTACTGAGACGAATGTATAAAGGGAGAGAACGGGGAAGAACACATCAATGTAGGAGAGCCTACGTAACACTAAATCTCTGAGTAGAATCCTCCTCGCATACTTATTTAGATCCCTCTGCATACCTTCCCCATATCTAAGGTGTTTACGCCAGTAGTTGATAAATGATGATTCTTCATATTTATAAATAACTAAATCCTTTGCGGGCAGTATTCTTGCCTTTAAAGCCCTTAATTGATGTAAAAGTAGCAAGTCTTCGCCCCAAAATCTTGAGAGAAGACCCAAAAATGGTTTGCCTCGAATAAATGTAGCTTTCACTATTCTAGGAAACGTGCTCTCGACTTGCTTTTGAAAAACATAAGTAACAAAGATATTAAAGGTCTCTGAAAAACCTTTTAATGGAACAATCATAGTATGAGGTATAAGAGCATCCCATGTTTCAGCTCTTTCTATATACTTGCAAAGATGGAGTCCAAAACTATGTGAAAGAATAATGTCTCCATCGAGAAACATTATTATATCGCCTCTAGAGTGTTCCACACCCGCTTTACGAGAGAACGAAAGACTTACACCAGGATCTTTCAGGATCTTTACATCATGGAGAATATCTTTACATTCTTTAATTTCCTTGTAAGCTTTCTCAATAGTACCGTCTTTTGACATGCCATCAACTAAAACAAGCTCCGAAGCAACGTTACATCTAAGGTTTAAATGTATCGCCGCTGAGCAAATGCTACGAACTACAAACCCTATTACGCTAACATTATTCTTTGTAGAAACGATGATTGAGAAGATCATTCTCTTCATCTCCTCATCTATGTTAGTATACGTGCTTTAGAATGTTCTCAGTACACACAGATAGACCCATTTAGTCCAAAATTTAGGTTTTGATTGCAATCCCTATGACCTAGCTCAGTCTCTTGTACTTCCTTAAACTCTCCTAGCGTAGGCCACGTAGCTACTGTTTTGTCCTTGCAATTCGTAATCAAATACAAACTAAGCCGTCGGGCATAATCTAAGCATTCCGTTTAATCTTAGCTCCCGTAGAGTTCCTCTGCGTACTTTAAGGCTATGTCATCCCATGTTGGTATATCTGCTGGTTTCTCCCTGGGGGCTCTCTCTAGGAGCCTGTAGACTTCGTCTGCTATCCTGTCTAAGTCCCACCTTAGATCTACTGTTAGTGTGCGTGGTCTTCCTTCGAAGTTTAAACCCCACGGTTTGGCTGTGGTTACCGGGGCTCCTATCGCATTGGCTTCGTTAACACTTTGTGGGTAGGATTCTCTCTCGGAGAGGAGGCCGAAGAGTGTAGCGTGGGATAGGGTCTCTATGTACTCCTTGTAGGGTTTGAAATCTCCTATCTCGAATGGAATTCCTAGCTCTTTCAGGAGTCTCTCTAGCCTACCTCTGTAGGGTCCTCTCCCGAATATCCTTAATCTAAGGTCTAACCCGTGTTTCTCGTTGAGTTTCTTCACGATCCTCGCTAGTAGGTCTAAGTTCTTGTAACTCTCAATCCTACCACTGTACATTACGTAGTCCTCGGGGCTCCAGGTGAAGCTTTTGACTAGCTCGTCAACACCATTCTCTATGACGATAGCATCGTAACCGAAATCCCTCTCAACAAGCTTAGCTTCAAATCTTGAAACAGAGTGGACAATACAGTCTCTCAGCAAGCTTCTCCGATGAATTCCCTTCTATTAACTATTATAACGCTAATGAGGGGTTGCTCATTAACAGCTAAGAGGGTAAATGTTTTAATCAGCCTTCAGCAACTCTCTCGTATATCTCGGTTATTTTATTCGCTATCTCATCCCAGGTCATAATAGAACTTTTGCCAATGTTACCTAATCTGGTACTTAGCGTTTTATCGTTAGCTAATGTTATTACTGCTTCAGCGAGTGATTTAGGATCTCTAGGTGGTACTAGTAGGCCGTTTACCAGGTGCCTCACTCTATATGGTATTCCGCCAACGCTAGTTGCTATAACCGGTTTACCTCTAGCCCAAGCCTCTGATATAGCCATTGGGTATACCTCAACGTAACTGCTAACACTCGGTATAACGACTCCTAGGGATCCATCAATAGCTCCGATCTTAGTCTCCTCATCAACATAGCCGAGGAATACTATGTGATCCTTGACTCCAAGTTTCTCTGCTAACTCCCTATAAGGTCTTTGATCCCCTGGGCCTATGACTACAAGCTTTAAATCAACATGCTTTCTCACATAAGACATGGCTCTAATTAGTACGTCTACGCCCTTCAGAGGATGCAACCTGCCTATGTACAAGATATAGTCTCCATCCAAGTTATATCGTTCTCTAAACATGCGACCACTATACCTGTATGAAATAAACCATCTAGGGACACCGTCCGGGATATAAATAGCTCTAATGCCATATTTTCTTTCCAGCAATTCGTGATCTCTTAAACTACGAACAAGCTTAACATCAGATAACTGAATAGCTTTCTTCAGAATCCACCTAGAATAGAGAGGTCCTAACGTCCTTATCAGTGGATTAGGATGATCGTGTAAAGCATCAACCGCCATAAAATGCATAACAGTTTTAACGCCTATTTCTTTAGCCTTCTCAATCATTTTGACAACAAATAAACTATTCTGAGTATGACCGTGGATAATATCTGAGTTCCTAAGAACCTTGTATGGATACTCAGAAGGATATGTAAGATCAGGGTATCCAAGCCTATAGCCTTTAACCCTATGCACATAGA
>Ga0326760_1001272_pt1 | contig 11412 bp, 10 predicted proteins | sample GCREP_S_FD_207668 | JGI IMG/M metagenome (GOLD analysis project Ga0326760, IMG submission 207668) | Hot spring sediment microbial communities from Geyser Creek Basin, Yellowstone National Park, WY, United States - GCR.EP_S | ecosystem: Environmental > Aquatic > Thermal springs > Near-boiling...
AATACCATGTGGCAATACCTTATAAGCATACCCTATGGCTTACAACGCGATCTTTACAAGTGAATAACTTTCCAGCATTAGCCTGCTTCAGTTTCTGACGCAGGTTGAAGCTATTATTTAGTTAAAAATTGTATTTTGAAGAGCTCCCATATGTTGTTTACATGTAAACAACATGCGAACGACATACAACTTATAGCCAATACACAGCATAGCATACTGACAAAAGAGAACCTCCCTGACGGAGCAGAGCTTAATAAACTCATCAGTAAACCCAAAAGCGAGGGAATTCAGGCAGTAATCACCACCGCATCTGCTTGCGACCCTTTCTAGGTGTTCAGAGTTAAAATTGTATTTTGAAGAGCCCCTATATGTAAACAACATGTAAACGACATGTAACTTATATGTAACTTACATGCAAACGACACGGAACCGACACAAAACCGACATGCAACCGACAACCGACATGCAGCTTATAGCCAATACACAGCATAGTATGCTGACTCACATCTGGATCACCTCTCACTCCATTCTTCTCACCGGATGTGTTGTGTAAAATGTGTAAAGTGTGTAAGCGGTGACTTCACAGTAAGTTCCTCAAATATTATAACCCCCTACTTCCCACTACATCCCAGTAAACAATACAGTCCACTGCTCTCCAGGCACTTTACACATTAACAGATATGCTTTTTATTGCCATAAATGTTTTGTCCACGTGGACTAGGTAAGGTTAATATTCTTAAGAGGCAATTTAGTGCTGGTAGATTTATGGGATTTACTTACATAAAGATTCGTGTCTATAGTATGGATCTAACAAGATGGGAGGACGTGGAGGTTTTGGTGGACAGCGGGGCACTGTTTACCTCGATACCCCGTTCCACTCTCGAGAAGCTTGGGCTTAAGCCTATTGCTAGGCAAAAGTTTAGAGTCTACGGTGGAGGCGTCGTTGAACGTGATGTTGGCGGGGCAGCTGTGGAGTATGGGGAGCGGCGTGCAATAGTTCCGGTAGTGTTCGGGGAACCGAAAGACCTCCCAGTTCTCGGAGCCACAACTTTAGAATCTCTAGGATATCAGTTGGATCCCATATCTAAGAGATTGAAGCCCGTAGAATTGCTGATGATGTAAGTGAAGTTTGAAGTTAGAACTTCGAATATTAAAGTGAGAGAAACCCTTTCCGTGAAATAAGAAACATTTACATCACCGTTTACATCGTTTACACTACACCGTTTACTCCAGCATAGGGATAACAGGGGTGAATCGATACTTTCACACGTTTCAAGATTAATCTGCACAAAAGCGGTAATTGGCAATTGTAGCAGAAGCTAAAAAAATTGGTTTAAGACTGCAACCACTTCTGTATAACTTTGATCAGATCCATTGTGCTCAGCTTGTTGTTAAGCCAGTCCTGAATCGCTTTGATGAGCTCAACAGTTTCAATCTTTCCATTCCCGTTTTCATCGTAAATCTCCCATGGCTCCGATGCTACTGGAATGCACTGTTGGGGCAAAATCACAGACGCATCAGCTCCATCCACTTTCGCTATTCCGGGCTCGATGCATATCGAATGATACACAGGAGGAAGTATCAGTATCCGAAGTAACGGCTCTGCTTTGAAAACAAATGTTGCAAGCCTAGTTTTGCTGCTTATGTCTATCGGGGTATCAGAGATTCCAGCAACGCTCACGCTACTGTTGTTGGCCTTTGGAAAGACTGTGAAAGGCGGATAGGGTACATTAGAAACGTATTCTGCGCATCCCAGCAAGCTTTGTTGACACGAGCCCGTTAGGCATGGCGTTAATATCTGCACACAACCAACTCCGAACTCTGCTACAACGCTCTTCGCAGTCCCATCCTGAACGCTTACATCGATGGCGAAGTAATCTCCAGGAGCGACGCTTGTTCTGTTGAATTCTATGTAGATTTTAGCGCGTGCTATACTTACATTGGTTACACCGCAGCTAACATCGCTGCCGTCAACGTTAGCAGTTGTGCAGTTGAATGCTATTGTCCCCGTTGCATTCTGATATACGCTGAAAACGATTGTTGCAAGCTTGGTCTTGCTGCTTATGTCTACTGGTTTGTCAGAGATCCCAGTAACGCTCACTCTATTCCCGGACACACTTGAAAGAACTGTAAACGGTCCATAGGTTGATTTAGCAACATATGCCACCTTTGAATCGTCAAAGGTGAATTCAATGACAACGCTCTTTGCCGTGCCATCCTTAACACTCACATCAACGGCGAACTGCTGTCCAGGAGCTACAAATGTCCTGTTCGGCTCGATGTATACTTGAACTGGCGTTGGAGTTGGTGTGGGTGTTGGGGTTGGGGTGGGCGTGGGAGTAGGAGTTGGCATAATTTGCACTTTCGCAAGCGGGAGGTAATCGATGTTTTTGTCATCGATGGCAAAGGGCTGGTCGCAGAATCCATCATAATTGCTATCGCTACATGTGTCGCTGAAACCTTTTCCATCTGGGCTTCCCCAGTAGTTCCCGCCAAGCCAGTTCCCTCCAACGATGTTCTTTCCAGGAGTTTTTGATGTGTTCCAGATGCTACTACTTGGAGAAATTGCAGAAATTGAGGCGTTCTCCGTGTTGTTGAAGTAGTTGTCGTAGATCAGGTTGTTGTTCGAGTCCCAGAGATATATTCCAACCTCGTTGTTTCTAAAGTAGCCTTTTGTTATCGTGTTTTTGTCCGAAGAATCAAGACTGACCCCATGCCAATTATTGGCTACTGTAACGTTTGATATCGTGTTGTTCTTCGAGTAGTAAAGGCTGATCCCATTGAAATAGTTCTCGCTTGCAGTAACATTGGCTATCATGCTGTTGCTTGTGGAGGAGAGATAAATTCCATGTCTGTTACCACTCACTGTAACGTCGGATATTTTGTTCCTGCTCGATGAAGACAGAGAGATTCCGTAGTAGTTCTCACTTGCAGCAACATTTGCTATCGTGCAGTTTCTACAGTTCGAAAGATCGATTCCACTCCAGTAATTTTTAACTGTGACATTTTTGATCGTAACGTTGGAGATGGAGAAATTAAAAACGCTGATTCCGTCTCCAGAACCATCGCCCACAATGCTAAAGCCGTTGCCATCAAAAACAACGTCACTCGCTGAGATTTCAATGCAACTCCATCCTTCAACCCCCGCAAGATCTCGCGTTAGATAATAGTATCCAGGAGAGTCTATTCGTGTGCAGTTCGAGATGGGAACTGCGCTCACCTGAAGGCAGAGAAAAGTTAAAACTACTAGGCTTAAAAATGATTCTCTCATCCAGCTCACCATTTGCTTCTGCAATTGATCAAATTTGTTTCTTTCTAAGCAAATAAGCAACAGCAATCAGCCCTGCGATTGCGAAGATTGCCTCGAATCCCGGAGTTGGTGGCTTGGGCGTTGGTGTTGCCGCTGGTGTTGGAGTCATAACCGGTGTTGGAGTTGGCGTCGGAGTTGCAACTGGTGTTGCGGGCGTTGTCTGCGGTGTCGGAGTTGCTGCTGGAGCAGCAATTACTGCGAAAACAGAGAAGCCAGGAATCTCTGCTTTGTAATAAATTCGCTCCGAATCCTCAGAAACTTTCTCAGTTTTGAGAATTTCCCATGTATTGTTGTACCTCGCGAGCTTCACACTTTCAGAGCTGATACCTTTTTCCGAAAGCCAGGACTTCTCGACACTGAAGTTAACAGTCCCCTCAAATTCCGCTTTCTCATCCGAGATCGGAGAGATTTCGAAGTATGCGTAAACAATTCCGGCTGGCTTTCCAACGCTTGCGGGAAGATCCTGAATCCTCGAAACTATGACTTGAACATTCTTCGCAACCTCCTTTGCCTTCAGCTTCAGCTGCATTTCCTTTGCAATCGCGACTTCAACAGCTTCCCCAGGCTTTATTTCGGCGAGGTGCCTTATGCTCATGTTAAGCTGAACAGCGCACGGGCATTCTCCCTTGCATGCTGCAGAAATCCCGTTCTTCCAGGCCTCGCAGAGGTTTGGATATGTTCTGCCATCCATACCGCAAACGGGCATGTATAATTCTGGGCAGATTTCTGGCTTCGGGGGCTTTGGAATCTCTATTGTTTTTGCTGGCTCCAATTCCCTGCAGAGATCATCGATGCAGATCGTTATATTTTTCTTGATCCAGGGAGGCGGTGAGATAACGACTGTCTTTGGCGTTGTTGCTACAGCCATGCAGACTCCCGTTCCAGCCGGCAGCTTTTGGCCTTGGTACTCCTCCACCTTTACACATTCGCACTTCATTCCCGGTGGAGGAGCGATTTGGATGCAGTAAATGTTGGGGCACTGCTTTGGATTGTAGCAGTTAACTCCGCACCAGCTGCAGTCTTCGTCGGATTTGCACAGGATGCATTCAAATGGTAGCGGTGTTGCTGGCGTTGCTATCGGAGCTGTTGGAGTTGGAATTGGTGTTGTTGGTATTGTCGGTGTGGGGATTTGCGGTTGAACGGGCAACTGCGCAACGGCAATGCTACAGAGCAACAGTATGCATATAATCCCAAAAATACTCTTCATCTCTCACCCCCCATTTACTCCATCCATAACCAAAGCATATAAAGATGATTTTTCTCAATATTTATGAAATATCACCAAACAATTTTGTGCGAATCTTCAAGTAGAGGGTTTAGTTCAAATAGTGAGTCCAGAGGCTTAGATCTCTCCAGCCTATTTGTCCTTAAAGAGCTTTCCTGTGCATTGAAAGCTTTATGCACGAAAACAATAGTATTGTGTCGGAGATGCCCTCGTGGAAGGTTCACAGGGCTTTGTACGAAAAGCTCAGCAGAGAGGTTGAGGACTTTTTCGTTGAAACTCCGGGCCTTCTTGATAGGATAGACAGGATAATTGACAGAGAATATGGGGAACACGATCTTGGAAGAAGCGCTGATCCGTGGAGCCTCTCTAGAATGCTTAGGGCACTGTGGCTCGAGTTCGGCGATCTCTATGACATGGCAACTAAAAAGTTTCTCTACACAGATTATTTTGAGAGGCGGAAAATTGAGCGGGAGATTCAGCGGAAGCCTGAGCTTTTCCAGAGATACATGCTGTACATACCCGACGATGTCTTAGTCTTGGCAACGCTTCACCACATTTTAGATATCGCTACTTACTGTCTTCTAAACGTTTATCCGCCTATTACTGCTGAAGAGAGTCCTCTTTTGTTTGAAATGACGGAAAAATTTATGAGAAACTATGCCGAACAGCTCAAAGAGCTTGAAACTACGGAACTTAAAACGATTGGCTCGACGTTTGAGCGAGTTTTTGGGCGGTTAATTGGCATCTTGAAAGAGAGGGCACGGGAAGTTTATGTAATGCTTGTCGAATACCTCAAGTCGAAAGGACTTGAACCGGGCTATGGATCTGAGGTCTTGAAGAGTCTGCTAGTAGAATTTGTAAGAAAAAAGGAGTATTACGGTATAATCCACGTCAACAACACACCTCTACCAGTAGCAACTGCCGCTGTTAGAGCGTTCAATGAGTTGGCAAAGGAAAAAGAGGTTGTTTTGGGCTTCAGCAGGTGGAGAGGTCCCTATCCTCCAGTACATGAGGAAGTAAGGGCGTTGAGTGTGAGGGAGCTTTGCGAGAAGCTCCGTATTGAGTTGCAGAAGTAGGCAACGGATTTTATCTCTCAAGTTTTTAACTTTAAAGAGCGAATAACTGCATTGGTGTAAGAATCTAGAGGCCAAAGCGAAGTTGAAGTACTGTGGGTGGGGGATCTGGCTGGTTCTACGACCTCCATCGTATCTCAAGCCTACTCAGTAAAGCTAAGCTTCCTTATAACATCCCTTAGCTCTATGACCTCTATTGGGCAGTCGGGCCAGTCGTGCTCCCAGCACACTATTATGTCACACTTGGAGGGGTCGTGGCCGTGCTCCTTAAAGTTGCTGCTCCTGTACTCGAACTCTATCCTCACCCTCTGCCACCTGTTTCCAACCTTTCTTCTACCTATCATGTCGGGGAAACGGGGAGGGCTCGACTCGTATATTATACCGAGGTCCTCCATGACCCTGGCGAACAACAGTATGACACCGGCTTCATTTAGGGGGGCATATACCATGCCCCTGAAGTTTATGGGCTCCCCAACAACGTCAGCCTCCTCGACCTCTCGAGCTGTAGGTTGAGATGGGATCTGAGCTACTACTTCTCCGTACTTGAATGGCCACGTTATCTCCTCGAACTTCACTCCATAGGTCTCAGAAAGCCATTTCACGAAGAAGTGGATGACCTTGCTACCGGTCCTGTCGAGCTTTCGTCCACTTCCACTTGCCAAATCCAGCTCGATGAGGGCAATTTTGTCCGAGTTGTTGGCGATAAGATTCTCAGCAGGGGTAGTTGTACATGGAGAGAGCACAATCATTCCGTAGGCCTTTGCGTCCTTTTTCCTGCGAATCTGCGACATTAAGATATCCAAGTCCCTTTCGACGACGTGCGTTGGAACTGTATTGGAGTATTCTCTCAAACTATAGAAGACCAGCTCGCCAGCTCTCTCTATTACCCACTCCTCCCTCGGTATTAACCATTCCTCCTTTGGAGATCTCCAGCCCTGCTCTCCGATCAACACCTTAAAGTGTTCGAAGATATCTCGGAGATTAAGTTTCTTGGACCTATCTCCTAAGACCATAAGACGAACCTCCATGGAGGGAGGGATCACACTCATTTAAGACTACTCATAATCCTCTCTTAGCTTTCAACAATTTGCGAAGGGATGAGAAGGTGTGTAAGTGGGAGAGGATGAGATAATAAGTAACAAGTGGTGAACAGTTTACAGTTTAGGGTTATAAAGTTTTAAACATAAAGTTACAAAAGTGGCTACAATCCTAAACCAATATAGTTCGGAGATGTTGGAATGAGCTGGGAAAATGCTATCCACACTATCCTCGGCGGCCTCATAGCAGGGTCTGTGGGGTTGGCAATTGAGATTCGAAGAGAGAGAAAAGAGAGGAGGACGAAACATTTTAAAGATATTAAAGAAAAGTGTCTTGTGCCACTTTTCAGAAGGCTTGATAACTTAAAAAAGGAATTCACGTTTGGAGAAAGCGGACTTAGCGGGAGCAGGTTTAGGATGGAGAAGAGGATGAAGAAAAAGCTTTTGAAACTTGACAATCCTTGGTGGAAGACCTTCTCTTTTAAAGAAGCTCCATTTGAATATTTTTTAAAGCAGGAAAAAAATATGATTTTAAATAAACTAGAGATAGGGAGCTACAAGATTTTATACGAAGACCTAAAAAACCGCTATCCGGAGTTTTACAGGGATTTGCAGGAACTTGAGTCGCTGATAAAGACAAAATACGAGGAATATTTGCAATCAATTCACAGATTGCTCGAAGTTATTGAAAACGATCCTGAATTCAAGGAGTTGGAGGAGCAGTTCAAAAACTCATATATAGACAAAAAAGGTTCTATTTAGCTCTTATTCCGAAGACTCTTTCAATGACTCTGATCATGTTCCGATCGAGGAGGGGTTCGGGCTTTCCGCAAGCTCTCAGCAGAACCTCCGAGTAGATGACAGCATGGAGATAGAATCCGAGGGATAAAAGGATTTTCGGTGACCTTCTCATTTTCTCTAAATCCTTGAGAGTTTCCCCTCAACTTTAAGCCACCTATCTAACGTTGTCAATATCCTTACTGACCTTTACAGTTTCTCTCATCAAACAGTGGTATTCTTTAGCCTTTTCCCCTCTCCCTGCTTTGAAATCTCGCGGCCATCCTCTGCAGTGGTTATGAGGACTTTAGAAGATTCTCAAGCCGCCTACGTATTTCTTCTTTGATATAAACGAAATCATATAATTCTTTTTTTACTTCTTCGCATGGCAAACTCTTTCTGCACGCCTCGCTACCCTCCTTACAATCCTCCCAAATGTGCAACATGCAAGCCAACCTTGCTTGATCAGAAATTCTTGAAGCTTCCGATTCACTTTTACCCTTCGCTAACATTTTATACTTAAAAGTTTGGGCAATTGACTCACAGTCGCTCAGCTGATGTCGGAATTTCCGATGGTTGCATCCCGGAATCAGCTGGGATGGTGCATCCATTTCCTTATTTACTACCTCGCAAATTTCTTCGGGTAAACCGAACATTCTACATTGCGTTTTATGTTTTTAAATGGCGGCATACATTCTTAGTAAAAAAAGAATATTTAAGCTTTTTTAGCCTAAAACCAGGAAGAAGATTGCTAAGCTTATCAGGGGGTCAAAAGCTTTAAAGCGAATAACAACCACGTTGGTGTAGAAGAGTCTTAGAGGGTGAGCAACGTGGAAGAGAAGGCAAATTCAAAATACTGGTGGGCAGAGGATCTGGTTGATTCAGATGCAAAGGCGATGGGGACGTATCTAGCCGGGCTCCTTCTACTAACACTCTACTCCTCGAGGACTTTTGAAAGCAAGCCCCCGGGCGCTCAGATAATGAGCCTCAAAGAGTTGAGCTCATGGCTTGCTCTTTACTTCGCCGGCAGAGGAGCAGAGGCTAGGCAGGCCTTCGAGGCGGGCACGATATTCGTTGACAGGCTCTTCGAACACGAAGATGCCTTCAGTTATGATAAGAGAAACCGGGTTCTTGGTGAGATAGAGGCTGAATTTCACGATAAATTCGTAAAAGCCTTCAAGAAGTACTTGAGGCTCGATGTCATTCCCGAGGAGCTTAGGGAAAAGGTTCGAGACGTGCTTCTCGACATCCGCGCTCAGCTCTATAGAGGGTTCTATGCGGATGTTCTAACGCCCTCGGGGACTACTAAGATAACCGAGAATTGGTTAAAGAGCAATATCACGAGCCGTCAGGGGCTTAAAGGGGAAGATGTGGACAAACTTGTCTTCTGTTTGGCGGGCAGCGGGTTGGCGCTCAAATACTATTTCAACTACACCCATTACATCTTTCCAGCGCCCTGTCTATCTGATGAAATTATAGAATCACTTGTGAAACCTCTTGAGAGACCGCTAGAGCGCGCCGAAGCAAAGCCTTCCATCCCCCCGCCTCCCAAGCCCGAGCGCTTCGACGTCAAACCCTCAAGGGAGATACTTGAAGGAATAGTGGCTTCCGTCTTCGAGGACCTAGGCTTCAACGTCATCACCAACGCGAAGAAGGAGTCGAGGAAAGCGAGTCCGATAGAGGTCGATGTGTGGGCTTGGAAGAAGATCGCCGATACTAGGTTCTCGGTCTACGTTTCCTGCAAGAACTGGGACAGGGCAGTTGACAGGTCAGTGATAGACGAGGAGACGGGAAGGGTCTTGAGCTTGAGGGAGTGGCCCCAGCTCAAGGTGATAATAGCGAAGGAGGTCACTGCCCCCGCTAAAGAGATAGCTGAGGCAGACGGCTTCGTAGTCATCGAGCTAGGGAAGAGGGCTGAGGCCGAGAAGGCGAGGGAGATATACGAGCTTGTCTACAGGGCCCTCAACGAGCTCTTCACATCCATAGCCCCGCCGAGGCTGAGAGAGATAGCGTCGAGGATAGCAGAAGTGAGGGAGAGCTTGAAAAAGGTGGAGGAGGAACTGACCTCGCTATTGGCCAAGTAAGCGAGAAGTTGAAGTCGCGATCCCCACATCATTGAGTCGCCATAGCCTCTTAGCGAGCACTGAACAGCTTAAGAGCGAGGAACCGCCTTAGGCCTCCTCTTCGCGAAGCAGACAGTCGCGACTATAAATGCACAATGGTTGCTATCTGCAAGTGGCTGGAATGATTTGCAAAAGATTTGCTTCGACACGCCGACACACATTCTTCATTAATCCGATGTAGTCGTAGTACCAAGCGGACTTCCCATCCCCATTCCCATCTAAGACTAGAGCTTTCTCGACCTTTACTTCCCATCCTTCTCCACAACTCTTAAGTTGAGGCTTCAGGACTGATTTTTTATTTTTATTTTTTGTACAAGTTTTGTGCAGTTGAAAGAACTTATATATTTCCTATCAGAATTATTCTATGATCATATTGATGAATCGTGGAGAATATCAGGGATGCAATTGTGGCGATTTGAGGAAGGAGTTCACCGAAGTTAAGGCTGAAGTCAGGAACCCGACGGCTTTGGGGCAAGACTTGACGGGACTAGTTGGGAGAATTGACTTTCTCACGCTAGACATGAACAGAAGATTCGAAGATATGGCTAAAAGGATTGAGTCTATCAATCGGAACTGAGCAAGATCCAATATCAACAGAAGGCTTGACGAGACCAATGCAAGGATAGATACTGTCGGGATTTGTTAAAGGGAGAGGAATAAGGTGATAAGATAAAGATCCTGAAGAGAATTTAAAGAATGGAAGAGAAGGTTTTTGCTGAAATCAATTTTAAACGAGCGCGAGAAAAGAGGCTTAAACCTTCTGATGTGCTCATTTGCATTTAGATTTTTGAAAAACTTCAACGCAAACCCTCAACGTTAGTGGATTCGTTAGCTAGAAAAGCAGACGGGTGAAATCTGGGTTTAGCTGCTGAAAAATCTAAGAGAGGGTTCTTTCAAATATTTGAAAAACCTTTAAATTCTTCGCAGCAGAATATTTTCAATGCTAAAGGAGCAGATCCTTGATCTGCTGGAAAAGGACAGGGAATTCAGATATGCTGTAGCGGGGCTCATAGGAATGCAGGAGATACTGCAGAGGCTCGAAAGGCACGAGGAAACTATGCAAAAGATGCTTGAACGGTTGGATAGACACGAGGAAACGCTGCAGAAGATACTTGAAAGGCTTGACAGACACGAGGAGACAATGCAGAAAATGCTTGAAAGACTTGACAGGCACGAAGAAGCTATAAAAGGACTGTGGGAGGAAGTAAAGGCACTGAGGGAAAATCAGGAAAAGCTTTGGCAGAGCCAGGAGGAGCTTAGGAGGGAAATGAACCTCGGATTTAAGAGATTCGAGGACAGGCTTACTGCCTTGGGAGCGAGATGGGGAATATTCAGCGAGGAGTCCTTCAGGAATGCTGTAAAGGAAATTGCGGAAAAGGAATTCGGGGCTAGAGTTGAAAGGTGGACCAGGGATGATGAAAGGGGTTTTGTATTCGGAAAGCCAGCAGTTGTTGACATCGACTTAGTTATAAGGGATGGAAGGGTTATTCTCATCGAAATAAAATCAAGCATAAGCATCGCAGATGTTGCGATCTTCGCAAGGAAGGCGGAGTTCTATGAAAGCTCCGAGGGAATCAGGGCATCAAGGCTGATCATGATATCCCCTTTCATAGAAGAAAAGGCAAGGGAAATTGCTCCGAAATTCGGAATTGAGCTTATAAGCTATTAAAGCAAGTGAACCAAAAACTTTTATATATCTATTTTTAGAATGAAAAATATGCTCAACGTTTTCATTCTTGCTATCGCAATTTTGGGATCACTTTGCCTTCAAACAGCTTCTGCGAGCGAGATCTCTTTTGAAGCGAAGGAAAGAATTCCGATGAAGCTAGTGACTGGACAAGAAATTCTCGTTGAAAGGAGCAATGGG
>Ga0326760_1001275_pt1 | contig 11396 bp, 13 predicted proteins | sample GCREP_S_FD_207668 | JGI IMG/M metagenome (GOLD analysis project Ga0326760, IMG submission 207668) | Hot spring sediment microbial communities from Geyser Creek Basin, Yellowstone National Park, WY, United States - GCR.EP_S | ecosystem: Environmental > Aquatic > Thermal springs > Near-boiling...
GGCATATCCCCAGCTGGGGGGCAGGGACCCCCGTAGCCTATAAACCCATAGTCATTCCTCCCCTGCAAAATGTTAAATGTGGAAGCCCCTTCAACAAGCTCTACCCTAGCCCCCTTAAGCCCATACACAACCCAATGATAAAACACTCCTCTAGGGGCGTCGGGATCGTAAACCACAAGTACAACACTTTTTGCTGAAGAGGGTGTGTTCTCTATAGCAATGTGTGGTGATATGTTTTCACCTCCACACGCACTATACACATGCTTTACAGCAATTCTTGAGCCATTGGAAAAGGAAGAGCTGTAGACGTGAAGACTCTTAGAAGCTCCTGCTACAACTTTCTCCACATCTTGTGGAAGTAGCGATGCCTTAGGCTGCTTTTGCATTAAGACAATAGCTATGAAAGCACAGACTATTATCAATGCAATGATGAGGAAAAGCAAAGGCTTTTTCCTCATAAGATCACAAAGATATTAACAGCAAACAGAACTTAAAAAACTATGCAACATTTTATGCATAAATAAGAAGACGTATTGAATATGTGAAAGGAGGTGCTTTTCACAATGCCTATACTTGCTGAGCTAAGAGTTGTGCCTGTAGGAACAGGTTCAACTAGTTTAAGTAGCTATATAGCAAAAGTTGTTGAAGTGTTGAAGAAGCATAGAGTAAAGCACTATGTAAACCCTATGGGTACCTGCATAGAGGTGCAGAGTTTTGAAGAACTTGCACTATTGCTAAATGAAGTCGTTGTTATGCTGAGGAGTTTTAATGTTAATAGAATTGTAATTGACATTGCACTGGACATAAGGTTTGATAAAGAGCCCTCTTTAGAAGGTAAGGTTAGAAGTGTTGAAGAGAAGCTGGGAATGCAGTGAGGAGATAATTACATGTGCTAATAGTGTGCTGTTATGCTACTGGAAATGTTTTTTGACTTGTCTAAACTCATCAACGTTTTTAAGGTAACACATTTTCAGTGATTAGCGTGTGTTAATTAAGTGAAGGCTAGCTCAAGGAAAGTTGCTGGGTATCTAGAGGGCTGGGTGTCTGTAGCTGTAAATACTGCTCTCTTCATAGTTAAGTTCATCTTCGGCACTCTCTTTAACTCTATAGCTGTTGTTGCAGACTCTATACACACTCTTTTAGACTCCTTAACATCAATTGTAGTTGTACTGGGGTTTTGGGTAAGCTATAGACCTGCTGATAAAGAGCACCCCTTTGGCCATGGGAGGGCAGAGCTCATAGCAACTATAGTGATAGCCTCAATGCTTGTAATTGTTGGCATAGATTTTATGCAGAGAAGCATTAGCAAGTTACTGTCTAGAGAAGGCCTCATATTTAGCTGGATTTTAGTAATAGTGCTGGCCATTTCAGCACTTGTTAAAGAGGCTTTGGCTCTGTGGGCCATAAACCTTGGCAAAAGGTATAGCGCTAGTTCACTAATAGCAGATGCATGGCACCACAGAAGCGATGCTATTGCCTCAGCACTCTTAGCTATAGCAATACTACTTGGCAGATCCCTCTGGTGGCTAGATGGAGTGCTTGGAGCAGTAGTCTCTGTTTTAATCCTAGCGGTAGGGGTTAAACTCATATCTAACGCCTCTTCAGAGCTCCTTGGCAAAGCACCTTCGCCAAAGGATGTTGAAAAGCTAAGAAGTGTTGTAATTGGCGTAGACCCAGCGATAAGAGACATACATCACATTCACATGCATAAGTATGGCGAGCACGTGGAGGTTACACTTCACATTAGAGTAAATGGTGAAATGCCTGTTCAAAAAGCACATGAAATAGCGTCTAGAGTTGAAGAGAGGATTAGAGAGGCTTTTGGGTGGGAAGCTACAGTACATGTAGAGCCTGAGGGTGAGGGTAAGAAGCAGTAAGTGAAGTGCTTTAGTATACTAATTAAAAGCTAGAGAAGTGTATACTAAACCTTGGGCGTCGCTATGCTAAAGCAATGTGTAAGTGGGTGCTTTACAGAAGCTATTGATTTTAGAAAAACTCTCAGTGTTTACAATCTCTGCTACTGGTTCAATGGCTTACAGGCATACGTATTCTTAGATAGCAATGCTATTGCAGTAGTTGATACAAGTGGCTGCTTTAAGATATATGCAGAAGACTGTGAAAAGGACCACGTGAGGAGGCTGAGGTGGGTTTTGGGTGCAGACGAGAATCTAGAGGAGTTCTTTGAAATAGCGCGTAGAGATATGCTTTTAAAGGACTTCGCAAAGGAGTTTAGAGGCTGGAGGCCAAGAGCTTCAGACTTGTGGTGGGCACTACTCATTGCACACTGTCAAAGGGCTGCCTCATTTAAGCAGGGCTGGGGGCTCTTACATAGAATTGTTCGCAGCTATGGAAAGGAAGCTGTTGTTGAGGAGAGGAGAATTCTGAGGCCCCCCAGCCCAGAGGAGGTACTGCAAGAGCCGTCAAAGCTTATTGAAAGCGGTGTAGGCTTTAGGGCTGAGGGAATACTAAAAACTGCAGAGGCTATTGCAAGCAAGTCCCTGGACTTTGAGAAGCTGAAGGACTTGCACGAGAGTGATATAGAGAAGCACTTGCTACAGCTACCACAAGTTGGAAGTTATGTAGCTAGACTAGCCCTAGTACTAGCATTTAGGAGGTACAGCCTTCCACCTGTGGACAAGTGGGTCACAGCCATTGTCTCAAGAGCTTACGGCGTTGAGCAGAGGGAGAGGGCTGTTGAGGCGTTTTTGAAGTCTAAATGGGGTAGGTGGGCAGGGTTAGCAGTTTATGCAATGACAATAGCTCTCGATGCTCAACCGCTTTCACAAGCATTAAAAAGAATTGAGCAAGGACTAACAACGCCCAGAAGAGATGTTGTGCCATCACCGCTCAACATGGCGGCTTTTTGCAAAGAATAGTGATCAGCACGTGCAATTAACATCACTACTCAGTGCTTAGGCCCATCATCACCACGCCTTAGTCTCCTCAAGAAGCTTTTCAACATCTATGCCCTCTCTATAGAGTATAGATCTCGCAGCTATAATACCTGTTGCCGCTGCTACATTCATTCCTCTTGATAAACCTGCGCCATCTCCAGCTACAAACACGTTTTTAACAGTAGTTTCTAGCTCTCTTGACACTCTAGCCTTAATACTGTAAAACTTTATCTCAGGTGCATAAAGCAGAGTCTGTGGTGATGCAACACCAGGCATTATTACGTCTAGCCTCTTCAAGGCCTCTATAATGTTAACCACAACACGGTAGGGATAAGCCATAGCTATGTCTCCTGGGGTAACAGTTTTTAGTGTTGGATCCACAACACTTCTTTCAATTCTAGCCCACGTGCTCCTCCGCCCTGCCTCCAAATCTCCAAACCTCTGCACAATAGGCTTACCCCCACCAAGCTTTGTCGCTAAGCGTGCAATGCTTTTTCCATAAGCTATGGTATCCTCAAAGGGGTCTGTAAGCCTCACGGTGATGAGCAATGCAAAGTTGGTGTTCTTAGTCTTTATAGTTGTAAAACTCTCACCATTTACTCCAACAGAGTCGTCAGGGTACCTCTCCTCAACCACGAGGCCATTTGGATTTGTGCAAAAAGTTCTCGCCTTATCATCATAACTCTTTGTGTACATTATTATCTTTGGGTCTCTAACAAGCTTTGTTATGGGCTCCGTTACGTAAGCAGGAACCTCTACCCTAACCCCTATATCGAGGGGCCCTGGCTCCACATCTATACCTCTCTTCTTAGCTAACTGAGAAAACCACTCAGCACCAACTCTGCCAGGAGCTATTATCACATACTTGCCCACAAGCTTTAACTTTGGTGTTTCAACTCTTATTAAACCGCCTTCATGTGTAATATCAATAGCGTCTGTATGGTCATATACATCCACACCCCTCTCCCTCAGGTAGCTCACGAGGTTTGCTATCACCTTAGGCATGTTTTCAGAGCCTATTAGCCTCTGGGGAGTTGGAACAAACTTTGCACCAGCCTTAGCTGCAAGTCTTTCAAGTTCTGATGCCTGTTCAGAATCTATGGAGTAAATGTTATTTGGTGCACCAAACTTTACAAGAATACTATCAACGTAGTGTACTAGCTTCTCAGCCTCTTCCCAACTACCGAGAAGCTTATCCAGGTCTCCTCCAACATCGGGCCTCAGATTCATTGTACCACTGCTAAATGTTATTGCTCCTCCAATACCCGCCATAACATTGCATGGCTTACACAAAGCGCATTCCCTATCCCTAGCAAGCCTCTTCAAGTTTAGCATTGGGCAAGATCTAAAAGGGTTTCCACTCCCCATTTCAACAATAGCTACTCTAAGCTTGTTCATGCCGTGTGTTGCAATTTCGTAGGATGCGAAAAGCCCTGCCACTCCACCCCCTATAACAACAACATCGTAAAGCTTTTCCAAGGATCACCACCAGAGCCCCAGCTCCTTTCTCCTATCAACAGTACATAAAACATCTTCACCAGTACTAACAATGGTTATCGGAACCTTTAGCTCTCTCTCCAAATTCTCTAGCCAGCTTCTAGCCTCCCTAGACAGCTTGCTCCACTCCTTAACGCACTTATCTTGAGGAAATAGCGAGTCTAGTCTAGTTATAGCTATTTGAGTAGCTGAGTTCAGCATAATAGCTCTTCTTGCGAGTGCCAAGTTAAAGAATGCTACCCTTCTTCTCCTACCAGTAACTGTGGCCACCTCAGCTAAACCTAGCTTCTCTGCTTCCTCAGGAGAAAGCTCCCCCTCTAGGGGTCCTCCCCCAACTCTTGTAACATAAGACTTAAAGACTATTACAACGTGGTCAACTCTCTTAGGGCCTACCCCAACTTCTGATGCAAAAGCAGCTGCAGTTGTATCCCTACTAGTAACATATGGATAAGTTCCATGGTACAAGCTTAAGAAGGTCCCCTGAACACCCTCTATGTACACAAGCTCACCTCTATCAAGAGCCTCGCCAACTTCTAAAGCTACATCAGCTAGGTACGGCCTTAAAACATCAAAATCCTTTGCCAGCCTAAGCCTTCGTAACACCCTGTCAGCCATAGCAAACCCCACACCCTGCAACGTAGAGCCCACATCCTTAACTAAAAAAGCATCGCTTTTCTCAGCTTCAACATGCCTCTCCTCAATTACACCAGCATTTCTATCTACACGTATCCTATTCTTAACACCTGTTTCCTCAACCTCCTTAAAGAACACATCGAGTCTTAAAAGAGCTCCTGCAGCTATCATAAGCCTTGTGGTGTTGTTAACGAAAAATGAGGGCACTAGCCTAAGCCTCCATACCCTACCACCAAAGCTCACCGTATGTCCAGCGTTTATAGAGCCGCAGCGAACAGCAATTGAGGGCTTATCAGCTACTGCCAGATATGACCCTATCTTACCCTTACCCTCATCTCCAAAAAACCCGCCGACAATAATAGCTAGGGGCATACATTACCACCTTCAGAAAACACTGCTACTACCTGTAGTATTGCCTTTATATCGTGTACTGCACTAGGATGCGGCCATGTAGTCAACGAATTCCTTTGCTTAGCTCTAACACTGCACACATATATAAATGTTATATTTAAATACCTAAAGAAAACATTTAGAGCTCTTTAAACATGTTTCAGGCAAGCCCGCATATCATCACTAATCAGATACGACCGCACTCATCATATTATCTGAATGGGTATCTCCACAACTCCGTTTTTGAATAGCCACGCCTTTGCATTACCACTTCTAGAGTCCACTATAACCCATGGCACGCTCCAGAGCTTCATACCTTTAATGTCTAGAGCACTTGGTTGTGGCGGTGCTGGGTGACTATGCATAAGTGCTACTATGTCTAGTTTTTTGCTTTCAGCATACTTAAATGCTTTATATATACATAGCGGATCAGCAATAAACTCTACCCTAGGGTTTTGTGAGATATTTTTACACTCTACAACTTCAAGAACATTTACAGTGCCTCCCTCTGTAGTTCCTATACCTAAAAACACCTTCTCTATTTCAGCATGTGTGCACTCCTTCATTAAATACTCAAAGAGCTTCTTACTTATAGCCACGGCTGTGATCATAGGGTCTTGACCTCAGCTAAAATTCTTCTAACCTTGCTTCTTACATCAGAGCCCATAGGCTTTCCTAAAACTCTTGCTGTAAGCTTGCAGAAAGCGCATATATTACTAGCTGTTGGCATTTCACAATACTCACATTTATTAATACTCTCCTCAGCTTCTTCCCTATAGAACTCTATGTTTTTAGCAACAGCTCTTGCAAATGCCACCTTAAAACCCGGTCTCTTTGCTTCAACAGTGTTTAGAAAACTCCTAATCTCCTCCTCCAAGCTCTCCCCACGCACTGCATAAGGGCACACCTCTTCAACAACAGGAAGGCCTTGAATATGTGCATAGAGTGCAGCTTCGCTTTCTGAAATCTCGTATAGAGGCCTAATTCTTCCAACAAAGACTTCTTCAGTTTCTGTTTTTGGCCCTAACTTGCTTATCCCCCCGAGGTTTTGCAGTACAAAGTTTTTGACAATATATGGCAGCAGGTCATCGAGGTGATGCCCTAGAGCCACAGCCTGTACTCCAAGTTCTAAAGCAGCAGTATTTATTAAGTACCTCTTCACTAAGCCACATACACTACATGCAGGCCTCTTGCTTTTAGCAACTAGCTCAGGTAGTTCAACACTTAGCAACTCCCTTAGGCTTAGCAGTACTAGAGGTACTTCAAGAGCTTTGCAAAGCTTTTCAGCAGCTTCCTTAGCCTTTTCAGAGTACTTCCCTATCCCAAGATCTATATGCAAAGCTGTAACTTCAAAGCCCAGCTCTTTTGAAAGAGTTGAGAGAGTGTGAAGTAGAGTTGCACTATCTTTACCGCCAGAGACTGCTACTAAAACCCTCCAGCCCCTATCTACAAGCCCGTACCTATCAATTGTTTTCAAAACCCTCCTCTGAACAAACTCAGTGAAATGCTTTTTGCAGAGCCTAAGCTTAGCATAGCGGACAACAGTAATGGCAGGCTCTTCACAAAAAGAGCATTTCAAAACCTTTCCACTACCCATATTAGGTAGCAAGTATTATACTGTTGACCAGCTTATAAATATCTTAGAAATAAACTCCCTAGCCCTAGATGTGTAGAGCTGAACAGCGTTTATAGCATCATTAAAGTTAATAGCAGGGCATTCCTCGCTACAAACCCTGTGAAGAAATGAGTTTCTCATGCATCTAAGGGGGTTCAGCTCTTATATAAGTTTATATAAGTTGGTGTGTTTTTCATCGCATCATCTCTTTTCCCCTGCATTCCACTCGGGTTTTCATTGGGCTTGGGGGCGTTCGGGGCCACCCCAGGGACCCCACATCTTGGGTACTTGGATATGAATTTCTTGTACAGGTTTATTACTGCTATAGCATCTCTATCTCCTATGAAGTTGCATTTTCTGCATCTCAACACTCTATGCTCATATTCAGCTAGCTTCTTACCACACCTAGGACATTTTGAAGAAGTACCCCTAGGATTGATTTTAACTACTTTAAGATTTCTCTCTTTAGCCTCATACTCTACGCAAAACTGTGTTCTGCGGTAGAACCACAGTCCAAGCCTCTTATTGAATCTCTTGCCCTTCTTACCATTCTCCCTCAGCTTCTCCAAGTCTTCGAGGACAATTACTGAGTGGTGTTTGAGTGCTAGTTCAGCTACCAAGTCCCCCACCTTATGGGCGTAGTCCCATGAGATACTCCTAATCCTCTCACCATGCCTATCAATAGCCTTCTTAACACTCTTGATGAATCTCCATGACCTTGGGTATCTCTTCTGAATTCTCTCAACCCATATTCTGTGGGTCAAAATCTTTCTGTGAGGAGTCTTAAACCTCTTTAATTTGAGTAGTTTACCATTAAAGTTAAATACTGCTATTGTTATATTATCAAAGTTTAGGTCAATGGACATAGCTGTTCTAGGCTTCACAACTTTAACAATTCTCTTAAAGTATATTGAGACCCAGAACCCGCTTCCATCATACTTCACTACTAGCTCGTAGTTTCCCCAGCCTTTGAACTTCTCAACTCTCTCTTTAGATGATACAAGCTTTAGCCTAGCCTCACAGCCGTTGTGTAGCTTTAGTGTTAGAGTCATGTTGTCTAAGTCTAGTTTATAATCGTACCTATCTACTCTAGCACTCAGTTTTCTGAGAACTGGTTTTCTACCGCCATTGCTCTTAGCTGAATCCACTAGGCTCTTAGCATACATGTATATCTCCTTGGCATGATGAGCTCTAAAACCCATAGACACTAAGTTATTGTAGAATAGCTTGTGTAGTTTCTTCTTAGAGAGCTTATCATTAATACTCCAAACCCTGTCAACAATCATTTGAAGAGCATCACGGTATAGCCTCAGAAACTCCAGTAAATGGTCATAGCTACCCTCGGGAAGAGCCCCCACCTTAAAAGCCTCTATAACAACGGGCTCTTCACCCCTCACAGAGTAGCTCACCAATTTATGTACCTGTTTTCAAATCTTATAAACTTTTCTAACACTATTAATTGTTGGTGATAGCGTGGCTAAGTTCATATACGCAAAGTGCTCTGTAATAAAGTTTAGGAGTGGAACAGTAGTCCTATACCCACTAGCAAAGTACCAGCCAGAGGTAAAGCCATTATATGGAAAGAGGGTGCATGTAGTAATAATAGCAGAAGAGTAACATCAAAACACATAAACCGATATTAAAACCAAAACAGTTGTGATAGGCTCTGAAAACCCTCTTCAACTCCCTGTACTCATCTTCACTTAAGACACCCTCTCTCCTGAGTATAGCTAGAGCCCTACCAACCCTCCTCTTAGACGACATCTTACAGAGAAGCCTTCTCAGCTTTCTCTCCCCAGAAGCCTCTATAACCTCAGCAGAAACCTTCTCTACATATGTGTAGAGGAAAACAGCTTTCAAAGGCTCTTCAAGCTCTTGCGAAAGGGCAATACTGAGCAAGGTGTCAAGCTCTTTATGAGAACTATTGGCAAGGATCAGAAGAGTCACCAGAGCTAAGCTGTGCTACTAAGCAAGATTTAAGGTCATAGCAAATATTTTAAGAACTGAGGTAAAACAATACCTAGTGGTTTGCTTAGCCACCAGCTCTTTTAATCTTTGCTAGTGTTTTAGCTACTAGCTCTTGTGTTACAGGTTTTATATCCGGCATCAGTATTCCTGCTCTCTTATGCTGAGAAGAAGAGTAGAGTTGTAGAACTCTCTTGACAATCTCTTCACTAACACCAGTTACAACAGAAATTTGGTTAACAGGTAACCCGAGGTCTAGAAAAGCAAAGAGCACTAGGTCTATGTCTTCATACCTCATGCCAAGCTCCTTTTCAGCTAGGTGGTTTTGCCAAAGCCTTGGAGCACTAGGCTTTTGAGCAATCTTCTTTGGAACTCCTAGGTACTCTGCAAACCTCCTTACTTGAGTTTTGAACAGCACTGTTAGTGGTGCAATATCAACAGCACCATCTCCATACTTTGTGAAGTAGCCTATCAAATACTCACTTCTATCACTTGACCCGAGAACCAGCATGTCTAGCGCATTTGCATAGTAATACAGTATACACATTCTAACCCTGGCGCGCAGATTACCAACTGCAAGCCTATCCTCACGCTTGCTAGCTAAAGGAATGCTTTCAGTAAATGAGTGCACAATATTCGAAATCTCTACAACGTCATACCTGCTTCCAAAACTCTTCACCAAGTCAATAGCATCACTAACATCTTCAGCTGGGGTAACCTCCTTATCAGGCATTACTAGGGCTAACACCTTATCAGCACCAACACTTCTCACAGCTAGTGCATAAGCTGTAGCAGAATCCACACCACCACTCACACCAATAACAAAACCAGCCTTGCCAGAAGCCCTTAAAGCACTTCTCAAAAAGTTTGCTAAGTAGCGTTCAACAGAGGCGTAGTCAAGACTTAAGAGCTCTTCTAACGTAATTCTCGAGCTCATATACATACCGCCTGCGAAATTCAAGACTCTATTTCTATAAAAATCTTTTTCCTAGATTCGTCAACACCCTTCAATGAGGATATGAAGCCCTCTATAGTAGATCTCAAAATTCTTTTCACAAAGGGATTCAGCGGGATGTTCTTACCATTTACAACAAGCCTCACACCTGAGGTAACAGGACACCAGCTCGTCTTGCCCATTGCAAACGCCCTTGCAAAAGCCCTACAGGTTTCAAAACCACAGTACCCACAGTTAGCCTTAGGGGTTTGACTCTCTATAAACTCCAAAGCTTTTCTCTCAATGAGATCCACAAGCTTTTCAACATCGCTAAACGAGAAGAGTGATGCAACCTGCTTACACTCTTCAAAAGATCCCTCAGCTTTTTCCTTGACTATAGCCCCTATGACGCTTCCCAAGCTTTTGCACAACTCCTCTGCTTCCTTTACGGATTCAGCCACTATTACAGTATCACCTATGTTTGAGCTCTTAAACCCTTCAACAATAACAATGGGGGTATTTACATAGCTCAAAATGTGCTTTAAATCATTTACCCACTTAGACATGAATATAGCTCCGCCGCTTTCTGACGATAAGACCACAATATCTGCACCTGAATCTCTATATATAGAGCTGTCCTTGTCAGCAACATCTATGCCTCCATGAGCGTGCTTCACCACGCCAACTACATACCCTTTAAGCTTTAGCTTTGCAACTGCTTGAGAAGCTATAGAAGTCTTGCCTCTCCCTCTGCCTGCAGAAACGAACTTCACGACATAAGGCTCCATAACAATCTTCCCAACGGGGCTACACCTTATTTTTAGTTGCAAAGCATAATAAGCTGTGGTGAAGCGTAGAGTGTTAAGTGATTTCAGCTTAGTTTATGCAATAGCTACTGCAAGTCTCATACCACTAGCACTGCTAATAGCTATGCAGCTTAGGCATAGAAGAGCTGAATTAGCGTTATTAGCAGGTATAGGTGCATTTGCATCGCTAGTAGCATTCACACTCATTTTTACTGCCCCGTGGATTTGCATAGAGGGAGAGAGCTATACGCTGTGGAGCTCATGGAAAGTCCTTAAAGTAGCAGGTAATGTGATTGCAAGAATTGTGGCATTAGCATCACTATTCTCAGTTCTTGGAGCTACTCTATGGCTTGCTGAAGTAGATGGCGGTAGAGGAGTTCTTGTAACATCTTCATTCATAGGACTTGCTTCAGTGCTCATCTTCATAGTTCTTGCAACTTGCATAACTATGCCTAGCATCACAACTTTAAAGTCTGTAGGTATTGGTGTATGGGCTTCTCTAGCACTATTTGCAATTATTCCCACAACCACTCTTGCTAGGAGAAGGAGAAAGCAAGGTACTGTGCTGAGTATAAGTGAAGGCAGTTTACTGCTGAAATATATTGAGAAAAGGGTTTACAATGATTTTGAGGAGGTTTTAAAGATTTTAGAAGAGGCAAAAA
>Ga0326760_1001277_pt1 | contig 11391 bp, 10 predicted proteins | sample GCREP_S_FD_207668 | JGI IMG/M metagenome (GOLD analysis project Ga0326760, IMG submission 207668) | Hot spring sediment microbial communities from Geyser Creek Basin, Yellowstone National Park, WY, United States - GCR.EP_S | ecosystem: Environmental > Aquatic > Thermal springs > Near-boiling...
TCAGAGCTTTGAGCGACGTCAACTAACACATTCCTCTTCACGCCCTCGTGAAACTGTTTTGGTTTTCATAAAGGTTTATTAGGGTTGTTGATGCTTTCTCTACTGGGGACGCCTCGAGATGCGGGTTTAATGTAGAGACCTAAGAGAGGCGTCTTGGGGGAGTCAGGATGCGGGGGTTTCCCCACAGCAATGAACCTGAGAAGACGATGAAGGTGGAGCTGTGGGTTGGGGTTACCCCGAGCGGGTGGAGCCCGATGAAGCGGATCCCGATGAAAAGAGATCCCGAGGGCAGTGAAGCCAAGGGAAGAGGGCTTGACGCCAAACAACATCAAGCCCGATGAAACCCGAACCCCATCCTTGTAAGCCTCTAGAAGGAATTGGTGAGAAGACGGTTGCCGTAGCAGCGAGGATCACGTCCCAAGGGAGGAGTAAGTACTTTCTCTCCTTCAATAACTCGGAGCCGGCCATAATATCACGACATCAACAACTTCTCTAAGAAGTTAATAAGCTTTCAACGACGTATCATCGAGGATTAACAGGTTTCTATGTCACATTACCTAGAAAACCTACTATGAACGCTTACCGGAAGACCTAAGTAGTTGGGGGCTAGCCCCGCAACATCCTCACAACATCTTCTAAAGCTTCCTCATGATTTCGTCAGAATCCTCGGTAAGATTTATAAGCTACTATAGCCTATGAGTTAATTAGTGACCCCGAGTTTCCGAGACCCGTAGGGTGATGAGCCCTAGGCGACTAGCGGTGAGTCACTGCGGTGAGGGGGCTCGGGGAGACCGTTGAGAAGCAGATGGTGGGGAGTCTTAAAACAAATGAACCACTATCTGCTGAGAAACGGTCCCGATAAACACTAGGTCGTAAGCGTCGGGCTTAAAACCCTCATCACCGCCGTACTCAGCGGACCCCTGAAAATAGTGTCGAAAATTAAGCGGGGGTTGAGGTGCAGGGGCCTCGCATACTCACGCAAAGCTCTCAACCCAAAAACATCAACACATAAACCCCTACCGGCAAGCCACCCAACGATAAACTCAGAAACAGCGCGCGTAACGCCGGTTCTACTATAATAAACCGAAGCAACAACCAAACCAAACACCAACAAGTAAAACATTTAGAGTATTCTTAAGATGCTTTCGTTTTGCAGTAATCCCAGCACGTCTTTCTCGTCCGGAGCTACTCTATGAGTGGCCTTGAGTTAACAGAGCACTGGTTTTATATGGAAAAGTTTATTTACTGGTTTAGGTAGAATTTCCTTTAGGATGATATTATGCTATTTGATGAGCGTCCAAAAGAAACTCTACAGGATTTCTATAATAGAGAAAAGGAATTAGAAGAGCTTAAACGTGCTATAGGAAGACCTATAATTGTGTTGGCTGGGGGAAGGAAAATTGGTAAAACTTCTATGTTAAAAGTCTTTTTGAGTGAGTGCACGTTTCCTAATGCCTTGGTTGATGTGTACCAGTACCCCGATAATCCTTATAAGATTTTTTCTGCCATTTTAACTCAGTTAAACAAAAAAAGTATTGGAAAGATGTTGTCTGATGCTTTGAAGAATATTGCTGGTGTAAGTATACATGGTATAAAGATTGAGCTCTCTTGGAAAAAGGTAGCGAATTTGCAGGATATTTTTGATCAAGTTAATAGCCTAGGGGAAAAAGTTATAATAGGGATTGATGGGGCGGAAAACTTTAGGGGTAAGTTTGAGAAGAACATAACCTCATTACTGGCTCACTGTTATGATTATTGTAAAAATATCACCTTTATTTTAACAGGAACAGAGATTGGATTGGTATACGAGATATTTAATAAGCCCGATTCGCCATTATTTGGTCGTTATATAGAGAGAGTTCAATTGAAACCCTTTTCTAAGAGTATGTCAACTGATTTTTTAAAGAAAGGTTTTTCGCAGTATAAGATGAATGTTGAGGAGGATTTAATTGATTACGCTACTGATAGGTTAGGCGGTGTTGTTGGACGGTTAGTTGAATTGGGTTCTATGGCTGTGAGAAGGGGAGTACTTACTAAGGAGCTTATCGATGAAGTTGCAGAAAGAGCGGCATTAATTGCTAGAATGGATTTGGATCATTATTCACCAGAATATCGATACGTCGTTAAAGCTATAGCTAGCGGTTGCAAAAGTTTGGGTGAAATCAAGGAGTTTTTAAAGCGTAATATGAAATCTGAAGTTAAAGATTATCAGTTATATTATAAGTTATATTATATTCTAGATATGCTAATGATATTGGGTTATATTACTAAAGATGAACAAGGGAATTACGAAATTTTAGATCCTATTATTAAGGTTTTGCATATCTTTTTGTGAGTGTTATGAGGACTAGGGGAATTAGTCCGCTGATTGCGATTGTAATTGTTAGCGATTTGCTCATTTGTTGTAGGGGCTTTTCTCTCATTTTCAACGCATTAACGCCAAGGATGAACATTTCAGGGAAATATCCTTTTAAATCCACCCACAGCCTGCAAGTGACCTCTGCCATTGACAATAGTAGGAAAAGTAAGAAAACATCAGAAAACAGCTTTGTAGCAAACATATGAAAACGAAACTGGTCTGAACGAACATATATTTAATAAAGGTGTGCATGAAAGCGCAGAGCTTAACTACGGCTTATAGTATTTTTAATGTTTTGAACACTCGAGGCCTACCGCTAGACCGTTGATCTGTTAAAGAGTGAAAACTTAGGTGTAATAGAGGACGTAGAAGAGAGGAAGAGATAGGCAGAGATTTGGCTGGACATAGAGAGGGAGGCTGGGAAGGGAGGAGCTAGCTAATGTGATTGCTTATATCTGAAGGTGAAAGAGAGGGCAAAACACGAGATATACGAGAAAAACTATTGGGTATATTCTGCCAGAATCCTCCAAAGAACAGTAAATGAATGAAGCTCTTCAACGAGCAACAAAGAAAAGAGTGAAGGAATAGGCTGGGTGACCTACACTATTAAGCTGCAGGAAAAACTCTAGCGCACAGAACTGCGACTTCAGAGAGAAGTATTTTGAAGCAAATAAAGCTCGTTCAAGATAGCAATGGAATATGGAAGCCCTGAGTTCTAGGCATAAGCGGTTAATTAATAAATGCGTTTCGATCTACTCTAAGATGCTCTAAGGAATGTTTTAAGGAATTACTTAAGTATCATGACTGATAAAAGTGTGGAGAGTGCTCTAAGCCGGTGGTTTCCATCTTAGTTTACTACCCTAAGTTTTTTAAGGGTAGTAACGTAATATTTATTGGTGGAAAGTGTGGGTTTGGATTTTTGGTTGAGGATTCCACGTGTTGAGCCTTCATGGGTTAGGGAGTACTTCTTCATCCTCTATAGGGAGATGGGTGGAAGAGCTTTCACGGCTGATGAGGCTCAGAAGGTGTTCTTAAGGGCTGGGAGGAGTATTGATAACGTATATAAGGTTCTATCACCGCTCTTGAAGGCCGGGTTGTTGAGGGAGGCTGGGAAGGCCCCGGACGGTAAGACGCTATACCAGGTTGTGGTTGAGAGGGATGCGGGGGTGAAGATGCCGAGCAAGGACGAGGTGTTGAGGCTTTTGAAGAGTGCTGCGGACATAATTAGGACGGCTGTTTCGTATGAGAGTATTCTGCTCCTCCTGTTCTATAAGGTGGTCAGCGATAAGTGGGAGGGGATAGTGTCTAAGTACGTGGCTGAGGGGTATACTCCGGAACAAGCCTACACCCTGGCGAACGCTGAATACCTGGCGCTATACGATGAGAGGGAGGGTAGGTTATATGCGTGGGGGGAGATTGTCCGTAGGCACGAATCCGTCGTGGAGATCGAGAAAGCCCTCGTGAAGATAGCTGAGCTGAACAGCGACTCCGGAGTAGGGTTAAGTCTCGAGGAATTGAGGAAGCTAATCGATAAGGTGGGTTTATCTAGCTTGGCAAGCAAGGATGACTTGAGGCCCATACTCCTCGAACTCGTGAGGCTCTTCAGCAAATTCGACTTCAGTCAAGTGGACTACGACGTGGTGGGTGACGCATACCAGTGGATACTATCGTATTTCGCCCCCATGAAAGCGAAGGAAGGGGAGACCTACACGCCGAGAGAAGTCATAAAGCTTATGGTCAAACTAATGGATCCTGAGGAACGAAGCGTTGTGGTGGATCCTGCGTGCGGTTCGGCCGCGATGCTCATAGAATCCTACAAGTACGTCAAGGGGAAGACTGGTGGGCAAGCCCCATCAATTACTTTAATCGGTCAAGACAGGAATGGGGACATGGTCGCGATATCTAAGATGAACTTATTGCTACACGGCATAACAGCGGATGCGAGGATATACTTCGGGGACAGCCTCATAAACCCTGAGTTCCTGGAAAAGCTAGGGGGGCACGGCGCTGACTACACAATAGCAAACCCCCCGTGGAATCAGGACGGCTACGACGAGGAAAAGCTCAGTAAGCCTGAGTTAAGGAAGATCTACTCATACGGCTACCCACCCAGCAACACGGCTGACTGGGCTTGGATCCAGTTAATGCTACATACTGCCAGGAAGAAAGCGGTCGTCGTGATAGATCAGGGAGCGTTATTCAGGGGCGGGAGGGAGAGGGAGATCAGGAGCAAGATCCTTAACGAAGACCTAGTGGAAGCCGTCATACTGCTACCTGAGAAGCTATTCTACAACACAGCAGCACCTGGAGCCATAATAGTCTTCAACAGAAACAAACCGCAGGATCGGAAAGGCAAGGTGTTGTTCATAAACGCGAGCAACGAATACAAGCCCCACCCAGAAATAAGGAGGTTAAACACGCTCGGAGACGACAACATAGAGAAGGTGGTCAAGGCGTACAGGGAGTACACGGAGGCTCCAGGATTCTCTAGGATAGTACCAATAGAGGAGGTCAGGAAGAACGACTACAACCTAAACGTAACGCTCTACGTATCCTTAATAAGCGGGGAAGAACAGATAGACATCCTCAGAGAATACCAAGAACTAAAAAGAATAGAGGAAGAGAGGACCCAGCTCCTCGAGAAAATAAACCAAATCATGACCGAACTAGCGAAAACCCTAGGTGAAACACGGTGAAATTCAAACAAGAAACAGATTTCCAGGAAACAGAGATAGGGAAAATACCGAGAGAATGGAGAATTGTAAAGTTGAATCGTATAGCACAAATTATTATGGGTCAGTCACCTCCTTCTGAGACATATAATAATGACTGCATAGGCATGCCCTTCCTACAGGGTAAAATGGAGTTTGGGAGAATTTACCCTTCCCCAGTTATGTATACATCTAATCCCATTAAGATCGCTGAGCCTAATGATGTTCTCATTTCCGTCAGAGCTCCCGTAGGAGATGTTAATATTGCTCCCTACAGAATATGTATAGGTAGGGGACTAGCGGCCATTCGTTTCGATCCGAACCAGACTAATTACATGTTCTTCTTCTATTACTTCCAGTCCATTAAGGAACGTTTAGAGACCCTAAGCAAAGGATCGACATTTAAGGCTATCACTAAAAAGGATTTGGAAGAATTAACCGTTCTCAATCCATCTCTAAAAGAGCAGAAATTGATAGCTGAGATCCTCTCAACTGTTGATAGGACTATCGAAGTTGTTGATGCTGGTGTCGTGAGGCTTGAGGGCTTGAAGAAGGCTTTGATGAGGGAGTTGCTGACTGGTAGGATCAGGGTTAGAGAGGAAAACGGCAAACTAGTATTCAACAAAGAAACAGATTTCCAGGAAACAGAAATAGGGAAAATACCAAGAGAATGGAAAATAGCAAAACTAAAGGATATTGGTAAAATTGTTAGTGGCTTTACTTTTTCATTGGAGCTCCAAGGTAAGAACTCGGGGAAATATCCATTTATCAAAGTAAATGACATGAACAACTCTTACAAATACATATACACAGCTGAGAACTACGTAGATGATAATGACTTAGTAAAGCTCAAAGCGAGGCCGTATCCTCCGAATACTATAATATTCCCCAAAATAGGAATGGCGGTCCGCCTTAACAAGTATAGAATACTGAGACTTGAAGCCCTCTTCGACAACAATATAGCCGGAGTAATTATCAATGACAGACTAGCATATTACGAATTCATATACTATTACTTACAAGGAAAAATTGATTTAATGTCATTGGCAAGTATGACAACAGTTCCATCAATAACAAAAACAAAACTCGAAAACATACCCGTACCATACCCATCAATACATGAGCAGAGAAGAATAGCTGATATTCTCTCAACAATAGATATGGCTATCGAACTTTATCATGGTGAGAAGGAGAGGCTTGAGAGTCTGAAGACAGGTTTGATGAATTTGCTTCTGACAGGTAAAATTAGAGTAAGGGAGGATTAAATGCCTGCTATAATTAGCTCCACCATACACATCAATCCCTCAGGAAAATATTACCATATTGACTTAGAGGAGCTTACCGAGGTTTTTCCTCATATAGAGGAAAGCAAGGAGTTAAGGTTTTATGTTGTTGAACTTAGAAATGAGGCGAGTAAACTCGTAAGGAGATTTAAACCGTTCAAGGAGCTTGTGTTAAAAACTAACGAATACTTTTCAGCATCATTGAGCAAGTGGCTTCCTTGCATTGTAATACCTGAGGACATAGCGTCTCAGTTAAATATCGGGGATGATTACCACATTACAATAGTTGTTACAGCTTATGATGGTAAGCCTTTTTTGCCATTTGAACTTAAGCTTATAGGTTATGATGCTGAAAGGGTGTTTGAGTGTTTCTCAAGAATAGAAGTGGGTTTGCTTTCACTGAGTTTGGAGCAACCTCTCCTTAATATGGCCGTCAGTTATTTGTGGGATACTTATGCTAGGTTGGAGGAAAACGATGCTGAGGGTGCTAGGACTTCTGTAAGGAACTCGCTTTCTATAATTAGAGAAAAGTTTGTTCCTATAATAGAGGTTGTAGAAGAAGCGAGGGATTTCCCGAAGAACCTTAAGAGCCTTGTAGACCGTTTGGCGGATTTTACTCATTACGGAGGGCCCCACCCAGGTCCTGCTCCAAGAAGTACTACTGAGATGATCATTCTAATGACTATAGAGTTGATAAGGTACTTAGCGAAAATGCTTGAGGAGAGGACGATATCCCTTAAAAGCGTTGAGGAGTCGGGGGCGGTTACATGAGCGAGGAAGGTGTTTTAGGGGTTTTGTTAGATAGGCTTAGTGAGATTGGTTGGGGCGTGAGTCCCCGGTGTCCTACTAGTGTTCGTGGGAGCGTTATTATTGGTGAGGTATTTCGTGATGTTTTTAAGAGGTTGAATGAGAGGGTTCTGGTGGCTGAGGGCTTAGGGGATAGGGTGGACGCGATTCTCGGCAGGGTTATGGACTTGCTTGAGAGAGCTGAGCCTCACGAGCTTCTGGAGTTCCTTAGGAGGGGGGTGGATGTTAGGGAGGGGAGGAGGAGTGTTAGGGTTAGGTTGGTTGACTACGATGATATAGGTAGGAACGAGTTCACGGTATGTAGGGAGGTGGAGTTCTACGGGGAGCGCTCCAACATAATACCTGACTTAATCCTCTACGTGAACGGCTTGCCCCTCGTCGTTATCGAGGTTAAGGATCCTTCAAGGCTTGGTGAGAGAGCGACTGAGGAGGGGGTTAACCAGCTCTTACGTTATGAGAGGGAGGCTCCTTGGCTGTTCAAGTACGTGCAGATCGGTGTGGTGTACACGGACGAGGAGGGCTCTGTGTACATGCCTATGATGGGGGATTGGAGGGGTAGGGGGAGATGGTATGGTAGGTGGGCGGACGGGGACGGGAGGTACAACATCCTGGATTTGCTTAGGAGGGATAGGATACTCGACGTGTTGAGGTGGTTCATCTTTTATAAGGGCGTAGATAAGAAAAAGAAGATAGTTCCCAGATATAACCAGTACTGGGCTACTGTGAAGGCTGTAAGCAGGATTAGGGAGTACCTTGAGGGACGGAGCGACAGGAATAAGGGCCTGATCTGGCAATGGCAGGGTAGCGGCAAGACCTACATAATGTTCTACATCGCGTACCAGTTCTACCAGAGGTTCGCTGATAAAGACCCCGTGGTCTTCTTCATCGTTGATAGGAGGGAGTTGCAGAGGCAATTATATGAGGAATTCATTAAGGACGTCTACGCGCCGTACTTCCAGGAAGACGTGAGGATTGTTGAGTCGATCGAGGAGTTGAGGGGCGTTCTAAGCGAGATTAGGAGGGGTGAGGCCAGCAACCTAACGATTAGTAAGGGGGTCTACGTTGCCTTAATACAGAAGTTCAGGCCTGACGAGTTTAGAGGTCTCGAACCCATTAAGAAAAAAGAGATACTGTTATTGCTTGATGAAGCTCACAGAAGCCAGTATGGGGACTTAGGCGCGACGATCAACGGGGTGCTACCGAGCGCTATTAGGTTTGCGTTTACCGGTACGCCGGTCATGAGTTATGAGAGGAACACGTTTGAGTACTTCGCGTATCCAGCGCTGGGGGAACTATACCTCGACAGGTATTTCATATCGGATTCTATAGAAGACGGCTACACCCTCCCGTTAAAGTACCAGGTTGTTCAGGAGGTCAAGGGGGTGAGGATAAACGTTGCCCCTAAGGAGATCAAGGAATTGCTGGATACGTGGGCTAGGAACGTCCTTGAGGTAGGCAGTATCGATGATCTCGCTGAGGAGGAAGAGGAGGCACCGTTCGTCGTCACGAAGAAGGAAATAAAGCAGAGATTAAACAAGATTAAAGTGTTTTTGGAAAACCCTGAGAGGCTGAGATGTATTGCGGAGCACGTAGCTGAGAGGATTAGGGATGACACGGAGAACTTCAAATTTAAGGCGATGGTCGTTGTCGCGAGCCGGCTAGCTTGTGTTAGGATGAAGAGGGCGCTGGATGAGGCGTTGGTCAAGCGGTATGGTGAGGAAGCTAGGAAGTGGAGTGAGGTAGTAATGACTTACACAAACAACGATGCTGATGAGATACGTAGTTACCTCGAGGAATTATTGGGTAGGTGGCGCGGGAGCGGGGACTACGCGGTTAGGGATTGGAGCGAGGTTAACAGGATGGTGCAGGACAGCTATAAGGAGGGGGAGGACCCGCGTATACTCGTCGTCACCGACATGTTAATAACCGGTTTTGACTACCCCAGGCTTAAAGTAATGTATCTAGATAAGCCACTCTACGAGCACAGACTCTTACAAGCCATAGCGAGGGTGAACAGACCCTATAAGGATAGGGATACGGTCAAGGAGTTCGGGCTGATAGTGGATTTCGTCGGTCTCCTAGATCACGTGAAGGAAACCATCAAGAAATACGAGCTGCTGGATAAGGAAACGTATGAGAAGGTATACGAGGAAAGTATACGGCCTCTTGAGAGCGGGGTCAAGGAACTTGAATTGCTGATTAATGAGGTTAAGCGAGAGCTGTCTGGAGGCATTAACGTAGGTATTCATAGGGTAGAGCTAGACCTAGATCAAGTAATAGATTCGCTGAACAAGGGCATGCAGAAGGAGGTCACCCAGCAATTAGAGAATGCTGCGGGACTGTTGGCGATGGGGTACGCGGTGTTCAACCTTAGTGTAGTAGATTTAATGGCTAGGATGAGGAGGGTCTGCAACTTATATAAAGCTCTCGGCTCTTACCCAGGAAAGTTAAAGTTCCACGACTACGTAGTCGTTATTACCAAGCTATATAACGTTATCATGCATAGGTTGAGGGGCGTTAAACTACCGAAGGAATTCTGGGATGAGTTGTTGAGAATGATTCATGAGAAGACGAGTATTCCACACATCACTATAATAGATGAGTTTACTGTTGGATCCGTAAGTCTTGACGAGGTCTTGAGTAAGGTGGGAGCCGCGAATATACGCGATCCTCAAGCGAAGTACATAGCCGCGGAGGCCCTGTTATCTATTAGGGGGCTTCTGGATCTGGAACCGGCTAATCCCGTGTATAAGTACATATATGAGAGGTTGAAGAACCTGGAGAATGAATGGGCTAAGAGGTTGGACCCGCAATTATTTAGTGATATTAAGGCATTAACTAACGAACTACGGGAATATGTGAATAGGCGTGCCCAGATGGGGCTAGGTGAGAAGCTAATATATGACATTAAGGAGTTCTTGCGTAGGAGATTCAATGTAAGCATTCCTAGGTTGGAGCAATCGGAACCCGTAATTGTCGGGATCATCCGTGAGTACGGATCCGCAGGCACTCCTTTCTCAGGACTGTATGAAGTTGATAAGCGGCAGATAAGGGTAGCATTATTAAAAGACCTGTTTAAACTCAAGTTATCTGGTCAAGAAGCGCGGCAAATCACCGAGGATTTAGTGAACTATATTGAGAGGGTGCTTATTAATGAGCTACGCAGACAACATTAAGAGAATCCTCGAAGAGTATAAGCTCAAACTAGAGATAAGTGATGAAGTTAAGGTGAGAGTAAGGAACTATAAAACGAGAGCAGCATTCACAAATCTCCAAACAAGGGTAATCTACATAAACAAGAACCTGCTCGACGTAGGCGAAGAAGTTCTGAGGTACCTCATACTCCACGAGCTAATCCACATAAAACTTAACAATAAATACCACGACGAAACATTCTACAAGATACTCTACAATCATGTCACTCCTGAAGAAATCGGAGTGTTTAGGAAGGTCATTAACGAGAAATTAATCAACACAAACCATTTAAGAGAATGAATCCAATTCTAAGAGTAGCGATGGACTACGTAAAACGGCAAGTTAACACTGGCTTTATATGGCCTGATGCCAGTGTTAAGTACGTGAGCGCATTAACTAAGTGCTTCATCTAGTTCTAGTTTATTCGTAATTTTTATGTTGGCGTTACGTTATCTAAACTTGAGGTAATGGTTTATGGGTGAGAAGAAGGTTGTGGATAGGAAGGTCGCTATCGTGCTCGGGATAATGTGCGTTGTTCTCGCGGTCGGCTTGGTGGGGGTGGTAGCGTATTACACGGCGATAATCAATCTTGAGAAGTCTGAGACCTGGGTTTCTCAACAAGTTGTGAGTCAGCCGGCAAGAGGCTACTACTCCTGGATTTTCTCAGCGAGTTATGCTGGGTATATCGTTGTCACCGTTCATTCCTCGACGACGAGTGGCACGTACGTCCGCGTGATATGGTTCTCCCACGGCGTTGACTACGACAACACGGTGAACGTCGGGGCGGGCGGGACGGCCGTCTTCCCCGTACTACCTTGCTCAAGAGTTGAAATAAGGGTCGGTAACACAAACCTGCTGAGCGGGGCCACTCAAACGGTGTCGATAACGTACCGCTACTAAACCCCGCCCAACCCCACTCTTCTTAAGCTAAGCCTTCAACTCACGACACCCCCACGCCAAACCTCGACACAAAGAGCACTCCCATCCCTAAACTAAGGGTCTTAATCTCCACACAGACTCGCGTAGCTACCTTCAC
>Ga0326760_1001278_pt1 | contig 11389 bp, 10 predicted proteins | sample GCREP_S_FD_207668 | JGI IMG/M metagenome (GOLD analysis project Ga0326760, IMG submission 207668) | Hot spring sediment microbial communities from Geyser Creek Basin, Yellowstone National Park, WY, United States - GCR.EP_S | ecosystem: Environmental > Aquatic > Thermal springs > Near-boiling...
GCGGCGCCGTAGAGGGCACAGCTAGATACCGAATGCGGGCTAAGAAAGACGGCGCAAGGGTTCTGCTCGACGCAGTTGAGATGGAGATCCTAGACGTAACCCATGATTATTACTACGACGGAGAGAAGATCGAGGTTAAGCCTCAGTGGAGGGCCGGAGAGGAGGTTGAGGTGGTGGTTAGGTACAGGGCGAGGCCTCGGGCCGGCATGTACTTCATAAGGCCGGACATGCGGCAGAGGAGGTCTGTCTACGTCTGGACCCAGGGGGAGAGTGAGTACAACCGCTACTGGGTCCCCCTCCCCGACTCGCCGAATATAAAATTCCCCTGGACGGTGGCTGTGACTGTGCCTAAGCCGTTGGTGGCCGGCAGCAACGGCTTGTTAATAGAAGTTAGAGACAGGGGGGATAAACAGACGTATGTGTGGGAGATGAGACACCCCATGTCGCCTTATCTGCTCGCCATCGCCGTGGGAGACTTCGAGATCTATAGAGATAAGTGTGGAGAGGTTCTTCTCGAGTACTACGTGCCTAAGTACGTAGGCGACAGCTGGCGCTTCTCTTTCTACAACACCTGCAGAATTATGGAGTTCTTCTCGGAGTACCTCGGCGTGCCGTATCCCTACGAGCGGTATGCCCAGGTGGTGGTGCCGGAGTTCATCTACGGAGGCATGGAGAACACCACCTTCACCATCTTGACCGACTGGACTATCCACGATAAACACGCCCACTGTCCCTACACAGGCTTCCCTTGCCCAGAGCGTGAGGACTTCAGTTCCGACCCCTTGGTGGCGCATGAGATGGCCCACATGTGGTTCGGCGACTTGGTCACTGCCAAGGACTGGGGCCACATAGCCATCAACGAGTCCTTCGCCACGTTTGTGGAGGCTCTGTGGACGGAGAGGTTTAAGGGCCGCGAGGAATATCTCAATTATATCTACAGAAACTTCATGACATATCTCGGCGAGTACTCCCGCCGGTACTCCCGGCCCATAGTGACTAACCTCTACAAGATTCCCGACGAGGTGTTTGACCGCCACGCCTACGAGAAGGGGTCTGTGGTGCTTCACATGTTGCGTAGCCTCCTCGGCGACGAGACGTTTAGGAGGGGACTTAAGCTGTTTCTAGAGAGGCATAGGTACAAGGCTGTGGATATCGAGGATCTGCGGAAGGCTATGGAGGAGGTGGCGGGGCAGGACTTGGAGTGGATTTGGCGCCAGTTTTTATACTCAGCCGGACACCCCGTCTTGAAGGTGTCTTGGAGCTTCTCAGACGGCGTCTTGAAGCTACAGATAAAACAGACGCAGGGAGAGGACAGCTACCCCGTCTACACGCTTCCGCTTGAGATCAAGATAGTCTACGAAGACGGCCGGACGGAGAGGAGAGAGGTTATGCTGAACGAGAAGGAGGTCACTCTACACCTCTCTGGCGGCAAGCCGAAGTACGTCTGCGTCGACCCGGCCTTTAGGGTTATGAAGGCGCTTGACCTCCAATACCCGCTTGAATCGGCGGTGGCCATGGTGGAGGACGAAGATATGTACTGCCGTCTACAGGCTGTAGAGGTGCTTAAGAAGAACGGAAGCGCGAAGGCGGTAGATGCGCTTGCCAAGGCGCTACAAGACAGGTTCTGGGGGGTGGCGGCCGAGGCGGCCAAGGCGCTGGGGGAGATAGGCACCGCCGACACCGTTTCGAGACTTACAGAGACCTACGGCAAGGTTGACCATCCGCGGGTGAGGAGGGCCATAGTCGAGGCGTTGGGCTCTGCCAGAAGGAAGGAGGCTGCCGAGTTCCTCGACAAGGTGTTGCACGACCCAAGCGAGAGTTACTACGTCCGGGCTGAGGCGGCCAGGGCGCTGGGGAAGATCAAGTGGGAGTTCGCTGAGCATAGTCTTAAAAAGGCGCTTGAATACCCCAGCCACCTAGACGTCATCAAGAGAGGGGCGCTGGAGGGCTTGGCCGAGTTGGGTACAGACGAGGCGTTGAAGATCGTGCTCCGCCACACAGAGCCGAACATGCCCACGCCTGTGAGGGTCACCGCGGTTCAGTCTCTGGCCAAGTTCGGGCCGCGTAAGGAGGTTTTGGAGGTTATTAAGAACGCCATGAGGGATGAAAACTTCAGAGTTAGGTACGCCGCGATCACCGCGGCACTTGAGTTGCTCGACCCGCGGCTTCTGCCTGATCTCCAGGAACGGGTCGAACAGGACATCGACGGCCGCATTAGACGTGTGGCTAGAGAAGTTGCGGAGAAAATAAAGAAGTTCATGGACAAAGGTACCGAGTACCAGAAACTAAGAGAGGAGATAGAGAAGTTAAGAGAGGAGTATAGAAAGGTTCTTGACAGAGTCAGCCGTCTGGAGCGTTGATGCCAGTCAAAATAATCGACCACGTCTATGCCCAACACCTGCTCACGCGCCTCCGCGATAAGTCCACTGCCGGGATTGAATTCCGCAAGGGGCTTGTCAGGCTTGGACGCATTGTGGGGTACGAGATCGTCAAGACCTTCCCCGTGAGGACTGTCGACGTGGAGACGCCGCTGGGCGTGGCGAAGGGCGTGGAGATAGTGGGGCTTGACAGAGTTGTGATCGTAGAGGTCCTCCGCGCCGCAATGCCGTTTGTGGAGGGGCTACTCAAGGCTTTTCCTCAGGCTAGGCTGGGCGTTGTGACCGCCAGAAGGAGGGAGGAGGGGGGAGCGATAGACGTGGACATCTTCTACTCTAAGATCCCGCAGATTTCGCAAGACGACATCGTGATCGTTGCAGACCCCATGCTTGCCACTGGCGTGACGATGACCAGAGTGATTGAGGAGGTTTACAGAGCTGGGATGCCCGGTAGACTCGTCGTTGTGTCTGTAATAGCGACGCCTGTCGGCATTGGACGCGTGCTTTCGAGGTTTCCAGAGGTTGAGATATACACAGTGGCCATAGACCCAATGCTTAACGACAAGGGTTTCATTGTGCCAGGGCTTGGAGACGCGGGAGATAGGGCCTTTTCAACGTAGTAGGAGAAACAGCGATGCGTAGATCCAGAACCCTACGGCGAGGTGGAGGACGTAGGGAAGTCCGTACTTCGCCTTGACCCAGCCTTTTATCTCCACTCTGGAGGGGTCGTATTTCTCGAGGTCTTTGACGTCGCCTACGACGTATTTCACTGGGTTTTTCGCAAATTCCTCGGGCGAGACGCATATGTGGGTCAGCTTCTCCAACGTGCCCATTCTGCAGGGGCGGCCGCGGTTCTTCACGTAGAGCCACAACATAGTCGCCAGAAGCAACACGGAGCCGGCCATAACCGCTATGAAGGGGGCCGGGAGGAAGGCTATGGGCGGCGCAGTGGAGATCAGCGCTAGGGCTATGGAGTCTGCGTATCCTGTGCCTAACAGCCGCGTCAACAAGGCGAGGATAGCCCCCACTGCGAGAGAAAATGTGTAGAGGGGATTGCCCCAGTTTAGCCACATCAACACAGTTGCGGCTACGCCTGCGGCGGCGAAGATTCTGACGTCTATTTCTCTAGTTTTCACGTCTTGCCAAGCCGCCGCCGTAAGGGCTAGGGCCAGTGTCAAGAGGGTAGCCTCCTGTATCATCGCTGGAGGCGGCGCTTCAAGGCGTCTATACGCGGCGTGGCGAGGGGGTCTACACCTCTCATCTTTGCGAACTGTATCGAGGCTATTCCCACGTCGCGTAGGAACTCGAGGATTCCACGTGGATGCATCTCCACCGTGTACTGCGTGCCGCCGAGTATTTCTAGGGTGGCTCTTACTCTCTCCTGATGTTCAGGCGGTATGTGGGGGCTTGTGAGCGCGACCACCGGCCTCTCGGCGCCCTCTATCCAGTTATGATGCGCCTCTGGAAGTATCTCAACGGAGGGTTCTATCTTGCTGTTTTCGTTGAATTCATTCTTTACGCGGTAGGCGACGCCCCGCATGCTCTCCGGCGCAACTAACGTGGGTCTTTTTTGGAAATCTTCCACAAGTCTGTGGATCAAAGGTTGGTTCACAGGCTCTAAGGCGTGTGGTATCTCTACGTTGATGCCGTAGATCTTCTTGACTAAATGAAGAGCTGCTGTGAAGAGCTGCGGCAAGGCGGCGCGGGGCGCGCTTGCCCTAGGCACGATGACTGTAGGTATGCCCATCTGCGCCAGCTTGCCGCCCGTCGTTATGGCCACCGCAGGGATCTTCCTCCTCTTTGCGTACTCCACCGTGTAAAGAGTCTCTACGGTGTTGCCGGAATAGGACACGGCGATTAACAGCCCGTCTCTAGCCCTCAAGAAGTAGTCTTTGACTCGTAGCACTTCGACGTCCCAGTTCCACACTAGAGAAAGATCTCTCAACAAGTCGCCGACGACGCCGGAGCCGCCCATGCCGCTCACATATAACCGCGGCGTAGGCTTTAGTTCTACGACTTCCCCATCTACCAAATAGCGATGCGGAACGTCTACGTCTTTTATGAGATTTCTGTCCCAGTTCAAATAATCGTTCAACATTACATCGCTCATGATACAAGGTCTACACTGTTTTTAAAATTTGCAGGAGAGATTTTTGTGCCTCGCTTCAGCGTTGTGATCAACGGCGTCGAGGTGTCGAGGGAGTGGAGCTGGGAGAGGATCTTTAAGGTCAAAGAGGAGTTGAAGAAGTTGGGGTTTCGTTGGGATGGCGCGAGTTGGAGAGGGAGGACCCGCGACGTTGCTGTTCTGGCGAGGTTGCGGGAGTTGCTTGAGCTGAGCGATGAGGAGTATGTAAAGATCCTCTCTACTCTTGTTCACGACCCCTCGGGCGGCGTCGTAGCTGTTATGGGTCGGTTACCTGAGGAGCTGAGGGAACACGTGTTGTCAAGCGACGGAAGCGTTCATCTGGTTTCTCTCTCCGGCTTTTTGAGGAGGTTTATAGCGAAGGATCAGGGCGTAGCCAGGGTCTCCACCTTTGAGGAATATGTAGAGGCGGGGATCGAAAGGTTGCGGGAGCTGTTGCAAGGCGTCCAAATCTTAGGCGACTTCGACGCCGCGTTGAGAAGCGCCAAGGAGTTCGTCTTGGCGTCTGACAGATTACGTGAGCTTTTTGAGAGGAGGAGGAGCTGGAGGACCGCTATCGTCGGCCTCAACTACGCCAAGCTTAACTTCTTGGCTTCCGGCTTGTTGAGGAGATTTGCCGATTTTAGGCTTAAGTACAACGTGATTAATAAAGAAGGCGAATTAGAACAACGGGATCTCAAGCTTGTAGCTGTAAGACAAGAGGAGAAAGGCTACGTGGTGAGGTTCCCCGTGTTTTTGAGACAGAGAGTGGTAGAGACGTTGAAAGAGTTTGGCTACGTGGTTGTGGACGAGTCTAGGGAATATCCAAGGGTGGCGTTTAAGAAGCTGTTCACCCTCTTTCCATTTCAGGAGGAGGCCGTGGGGAGCTGGATGGCGCATGGGATGAGGGGCACCGTTGTTATTCCAACAGGTGGAGGCAAGACCTTCATCGGTCTTGAGGCGATGTACAGGGCGGGGGTCTCTGCGTTGGTTCTGGTGGTGACGCGGGAGTTGGCTCTTCAGTGGGTGGAGCGAATTCGTAGATTTCTTGGCGTGTCGCCTGGAATGTTAGGCGGTGGAGAGAGAGACGTTAGAGACGTCACCGTGGCTATTTACAACTCTGCAGTGAAGTACCTAGACGATTTGGTAGGCAGGTTTGGGCTTGTGGTGTTTGACGAGGCGCATCACGTACCTGCCGAAACCTTTAAGGAGGTGGCACTTGGCCTAGACTCGCCTTTTCGCCTCGCCCTATCCGCCACGCCTGAAAGAGAGGACCGAAACGAGCATTTAATATACGAGGCGGTGGGGCCGCCCGTCTACCGGGCCTCCTATCGTTCAATGATCGAGGCGGGTCTAGTGGTGCCAGTGGAGCACTATAGAATCTATGTGAGGATGAGCAAAGAGGAGGCCGACGCCTACGGCTCTCTTCCGGGCGACAACGCCATCTTGCTTAGAAACGCAGCGGCTAAGAGCCAGCGGAAGATCCCGGTGGCGGTTCGCATAGTGGCGAGGGAGGTGGCGCTTGGGTCTAAGATCCTCGTGTTCACCCAGTTCATAGACCAGGCTGAAGAGCTCCATAGGAGGCTACGTGAGGCGGGCATAGCGGCGGAGCTTATAACCTCTGAGGAGGGGAATAGAGAGGCGGCGTTGCGGAGGTTCAGCGCGGGGCGTAGCAGAGTGGTGGTTACCACCACAGTGCTGGACGAAGGCGTGGATGTGCCGGATGCGGAGGTTGCTGTGGTGTTGAGCGGGACTGGCTCGAAGCGGCAGATGATACAACGGGTGGGCCGCGTGGTGAGGGCGGCGCCTGGAAAGAAGGCGGCGCGTGTATATGAGATAATCTCTAGAGACACCATAGAGGAGGCGCTTTCGGAGGCTAGGCATTTCGACGACGTAGTTGAGGAGGTTGTGTGCAGAAGGGTCGCAGAGACAGACCTTGAGTCTCTGCTGGGCAAGGTGACGCCGCTTACCGCCTGGCTGAAGAACGGCTAGTGTTGGAGGTATGTTTCGTACTTTTTCACGAGCTCGGGCGAGTCTTGGTCCTCCGGCACTAAGATTATGAACTCGACGTCTCCCTCGCCGTATCTATAACTCTTCCAGTATCTGAACTTAAGCTCTTTAGGTAAGTAAAGCATGGCGAGTTTTCTCTCGCCGAACGCACGTCTTAGCCTACAGTCGCACCCATCTATTTGCTGATCTGTAATTACGTAATAACCTACGCCGCAGTCGCAGAGCCAGTACTCCTTATTCTTTACATGCGTGAAGATAAAACTATCTATTCTGCCGTCAACTTTCCTATAAACCGGCTCTATCACCCCCTCGATGTAGAGCACAGCCTCTGTGGTTAGGTGAATAGGCGCAACCGCCACGTAGCCAGAGGCAAGACGCCAATAGTATTTCCGGTTTTTCTTAAAAGGCTCTACTACACCTTCGAAATACAGCCTGTTCAATATCTTCAGCACCTTATGCCGTGGTTGCTTAAGAAGAGCAACAAGCTCGGAGGTCGTCACTTCGCCTCTTTCACGCAATAGGCGTAATATCTCAGCTCTAAGCTCCATATGAATTTCTGAATATCCAAATATAAACTTTTTGTGGTGAAATAATACACACGTCCTACAAGCCAAAGATTCGCCACCATATAAGCTCAGAAGTTTCTTCTACGCGTGGTAGTTACGGTGCAGCGCTCAATTACATTTCCACCTATAAGGCTAAGGAGGATAGATGAGTACGTGATGTATATCGCAAGGAGAAACGCGACGTTGAACGACTTAAGGGAAAGTGGACTTGAAATCGGACGGGGGAAGGGCGACATTACTAGATTTCTTGAGAGAGTAAAGCTCGTGGAGGTAGTTAATGGAGTTGTGGTGTTGACTACCCTAGGGAAGACCCTCGTGTCTCTTAGAGAGTGGCTGGGACATGCTGTATATCACCCGCTACTGTATCAAAGGGTGCCGCAGTACAAGTTGTTAATAGATGTAGTTAGAGAGAAAAACGCCGGCATTGAGGAATTACACACAGCCGTTAACGATCGTCTTTTGAAAATTTCTCCCACAGCGTGGCTTAACAAAGTGGCGTTTAAGACGCTTCTTCAAATAGCCGAGGATTTAGGCGCCGTGGATAAGCAAGGCGGGGTGTATGTTTTCTTAGGCGACCCCCTCGTTAAGGCCGTCACGGAGTATCACATGAAATACGGCGTAAAAATAGGTCAGAGTTTTTACATTACGCGAGACAAAGTAATTATTAGAGAATGTGGGAAAGAGGAGCCGCCCTCTAATCTCTACAAGGTTGATTTAGATTGCGTCGTTTTAAAGATATATAATTTATTTACAGGTGAGAGTTGATGAAGAAAAAGGAAGAGAGACGGGGCCCCACTCTTTTCGACTTTGTGGAGTCAAAGAAAGAAGAGAAGAAGCCGGCTAGGCCTGAAAGTGGCAAAGATGTCGTAGAGGAGTTCTATTATTTAGTAAAGGACAAAAAGAGAGTAAGCAAAGAGGAGACGGCTCGTTGGGCAAAAGAGAGAGGTATATCCACTGCAGATCTCATTAAGGCGGTGGAGAGATTAGTCGCCGAGAAGAAGATACGTAAGAAACTAGACGACGAGGGGAACTTGATCTATGAGGCGTATGGATAACCCGTAGTTATGTTGTAAATCTCAACTACAAAACTCCCGTTGAAGTAAAACCACACACAAGAAGAGACTACTATCGGACCCGAGGTGTTAAGCGCCGTTCCGCAGTCGGCGTGACGCGTGGCTTCAAATACATACTTCAGCCTAGCCAAGTCGACAGCTAAGTGCCCTATATACGCGGTTAACAACACAGCCACGATGAAGAGGACAGCAGCCATGAGACCCTCAAATAGGTTCATGAGGCAAAAGCCCTGTAGAGTATTTCTATGTAGTGAAACGCGATAGACGCAACGTATAGCAACGCCGTAGCCAGAGCCGCCATGAAGAGGTGATATAAAAATCTCATAACTGCCGAGAGAAAGTTAACATATACTGGATGTCTTCCAGCACCTTCTTAACAATATATTGAAGTTCGTCAAGCGGAAACTTTGCCGTAAGAATTAACAATAGGAGAGATACCACAACAGCCGTTACAACCGAATATAACGAGTCTTCAACTACTTTCACGATGTAGTTATCTGATTTAAAGCCAACTAACAAAAAATTAAAACTTAAATAATCACGCCCTCCGATGACTAATGGGGATTTTAAGATGTTATCCACGTACAACCCGCAGATAGTTGAGGCCAAGGTTTCTGAGTATTGGGAGCGTAACAGGATTTTCGAAAAATGGAAAACTTGGCGTGGTAGGCTTATTTTCGCATTTCTCGAGGGGCCGCCTACAACTAACGGAATGCCGCATGTGGGACATATAAGGGGGCGTACCTATAAAGACGTAGTGCTAAGATTCCACCGCCTCCTCGGCCACGACGTCTGGGTACAGGGAGGCTGGGATATGCAGGGGATGCCCGTGGAGTGGGAAGTGGAGAAAAAACTCAAGCTTAGAAGCAAAAAGGAGATCGAGCAGTACGGGTTGGAGAAGTTCGCGACGGCTTGTAATGAGCTGGTCGATGAGTATCTAAGCTATTGGAAGGAATGGGGTACCAAGAGGCTGGGGCTTTGGCTTGACATAGAGAACGCCTACGAGACAAGACAGCCGCGCTATCTGGAGTACGCCTGGCGTGTGGTGAAAAGGGCGCATGAAGAGGGGCTGTTGCTTGAAGATTACAGAGTGCTCTGGTTCTGTCCGCGGTGTGAGACTTCGCTTAGCGACCACGAGGTGGCTCTTGGCTACGAGGAGAGAGAGGACCCCTCTATCTACGTCAAGTTTAGGGTAGAGGGCTCGTCCAACGAGTTTCTAGTCATCTGGACCACCACGCCCTGGACTATAGTTGACAACGAGGCCGTGGCTGTCCACCCGGAATACGTTTACGCCAAGGTAGAGGTAAACGGAGAATATTGGTGGGTCGCCGAGAGGCTGGCCCCCTCATTAATGGCGAAATTGGGCATAAAGACGTGGCGCGTGGTGGAGACAAAGAGGGGGGCTGAGCTGGCGGGTATGCGCTACCTCCACCCACTTGCGGAGGAGGTGCCCGAAAGGGCCTCTAGACCCCACGTGGTAGTGACGGCAGAGTTCGTGACTCTGGAACAAGGCACAGGCCTTGTTCACATAGCCCCGGCACACGGGCCCGAGGATTTCGAGGTAGCTAAAAAACACGGCCTCGCCATTACAAACAGCGTGGAGATAAACGGCGTCTACAACGACCTTGGGGGCAAATACAGGGGCAAGCACGTCTACGATGTGGATAAGGAGGTGATAAAAGACCTCCGCGCAAAGGGTCTGCTGGTCTACGAGGAAAAGATACGACACGAGTATCCACACTGCTGGCGTTGTGGGTCTAAGCTCATCCTCCGCGCAGATAGGCAGTGGTTTATCGCAATTTCGCGTATACGCGACAAGATGTATTCAGAGCTGCAGAAAGTCGACGTAGTGCCTACGAAGCTTAGAGATAGATTCGACGTGTTTGTACAGAACGCCCGGGATTGGAACATCTCGCGGAGCAGGGTGTGGGGCACCCCCTTGCCTATCTGGCGGTGTAGAAAAGACGGCAGAACCCTGGTGGTGGGCTCGCTTGAGGAGTTGAAGAAGCTGGCTAAGGAGCTTCCGCCCGTCGACGACTTCAAGCTGGTGCACAGGCCATGGATCGACCAAGTCAAGCTCTCTACGCCGGATTGCGACGAGTGGGTCAGAGAGCCCTACGTAATGGACGTGTGGCTGGACAGCGGAGTGGCTTGGATAGCCGCCGTCGACGGCGAGAGGAACAAGGAGCTTTGGGAGAAGCTCTACCCCTACGACTTCGTGACAGAGGGCATCGACCAGACCAGGGGCTGGTTCTACTCCCTCCTGGCCACCTCTGTGCTCTACACCGGCAAGGCGCCGTACAAATCCGTGCTTATACAGGGACTCATCTTAGATAAATACGGCCAAAAGATGTCTAAGAGCAAGGGCAACGTGGTGTGGGCTAAAGACCTCTTTGAGAAATACGGCGCAGACCCGGTCAGGCTCTACATCTTGACTAAGGCGGCGCCGTGGGAAGACCTCTCCTTCGACCCAGACGAGGTGAGACACGTTTTGGGCGACCTCAACATCTTGTGGAACGTGGTGAAGTTCGCCGACACCTATATGACGCTGGACGGCTTCTCGGCCGAGAAGTACCCGCTGGAGAAATGGCTAGACAAGGCGCTTGACGAAGATAGATGGCTTCTCTCTGAGCTGAACATGACAATACACAACTTCATCAATCATATGAAAAACTTTGAATTCCACAAAGCCGCCAACCTCTGGAGGGAGTTCGTGGTCGAGACCCTGAGCCACCGCTACATTAGACTTCTCCGGAGACGTGTATGGTCTGAAGAGCCGACGCCTGATAAATACGCGGCGTACGCCGTGCTTCACCACGTCCTTAAAAACGTGCTTATACTCGGCGCGGCTCTAGTGCCCTTCATCACGGAGTACCTCTGGCAGACATATGTGAAGAAGTTCGAGAGAGAAACAGCGGAGTCCGTCCACCTGGCGCAATACCCAACGCCGGGGCCCGTAGACGCAGACCTTGTGGAGACCTTCCACGAGCTCTTCACGGCCTTCTCCGCGCTTGCCGAGGCCAGGAACAAAGCAGGTATAAAGCTTAGATGGCCTATACGGGAGGCCTACGTGAAGGGCGCAAAACACGTGGAGAGGTATAAAGAACTGTTACAATACCTCGGCAACGTAAAAGAGATCAAAGTTGGAGACTGCCCCAAGGACTATATCAGCGCCGCCGAGGGAGGCGTAGAGGTCTGTCTACCGGGCAAGCTAGAGCCCGAGCTGTACTACGAGGCCCTGGC
>Ga0326760_1001279_pt1 | contig 11384 bp, 11 predicted proteins | sample GCREP_S_FD_207668 | JGI IMG/M metagenome (GOLD analysis project Ga0326760, IMG submission 207668) | Hot spring sediment microbial communities from Geyser Creek Basin, Yellowstone National Park, WY, United States - GCR.EP_S | ecosystem: Environmental > Aquatic > Thermal springs > Near-boiling...
TATTGATCGTCCTAGTAATGGGTTTAAGCATATTGTTGGTAACTGCTTGATAGTTACACCGTGGTGTGAAAAAGCTGGTGGGGGTTCTTAACTACAGCTACTTGCTTGGAGTATAGAGCTGCACTTAGATATGTTAAGGTGCTAGTGAACTCTAAACAGTATCGTCAATATTATCGTTACCCACATGGATATTTGTATCCCTATTAACCAGTAGAACCTCGTGTTGAGATCTCTCCTAAGCTCTAAAATCTCTTTCCTAACGCTTGCAATTTCACTAAAAACCTCTCCTCTAAGACTCGAGATCCCATCAAAAACCTCCTTCCTAAATGCAACGAACTCTTCTCTTAAACCCCTCAACTCCGCTTCTACATGATTCAGCCTCTTATCCATTTGCTCAACAATACCCTCAACCCTAGCAACCCTCTCCCTAAGAGCATTAACAGCTTCCTCGACCCTACCAACCCTCTCCTCAAGCCTGGATATCCTATCCTCTAAGCTACTCATACTAGTTGGACCTCTACAAACCCCCTAGACATACTCATACTTAATGTTTTAAGTCTTCTAAAGCCTTTGAACGGTGTACAGCTCTACATCTCTTAGCTCAACCCTTCTTTTGCAGAGAGTATTGGGGAAGCTAAGTACAGGGATGAGGTGGTCTAGAACTTTTAGCACTCCTACATATAGAGCGTTTATTGCTATGACCAGATCTACTCCTGCGTTGAGAAGGTTTCAACGTCGGTGACTGTGTATTTGTAGGGTTATAGTTAAGCAGAATAATAGTGATCTTAGATTGCGTCGCCTTAACCCCTCTTAGCTACGTGGCTTTAAACCCGTGTAGACCTAGTAGCTCCTCCTGATCAACCTAGTCGAGACTCTTAAACCCAGGTCTCTCCTAGCCATGTACCTGGGTATGTTGAGTAGTGTGCTGCGGAAGACCGGGTCATGGAGAGACTTGTGAGTGTACGCTTTGAGCAATACGTGTGGCTTTAGCCTATATGGCACCTCAACAAGCCCCCTTTTCACAAGGCTACAAGCCTCTAATAGAGCCTCTAACGCCTCCTCGACACCATGCTCTACCGCTATATCCCAAGCCCTCTTGCTCATCCAGCTCCAGGCTACTAGGCAGTCCATTAATAGAACCATGTGCTCCTTGTAAACAGCGTGTGCAGCAGCAACAGCCACCTCAGCCTCTCTACTCAGAGCCTTCGCACCTAGACCCCCCACATCAACCTCCTCAACACAGCAATCCAGAAGCCTCCCACCATCCATGTAGATAACCCATGCGAAGGAGGGGTGTGTGTAGAGGTCAACAATAAACCCGCCCCTAGCGAGGGTGACCGTGTATGGCTCTCAGACAACAACTCCAAACCCTAGAGACTAAGGCTTTAAAATTATCGAGGTATTCTCAACCTTAACGAGTATGTCTAAATCTACTGAGACGCGTTTAAAGATCTCCTTAAATTTTCATGTGCATAGTCTCAAGCATTATCTCTAATTTCGCGAATTAATGCCACGGGAGTGGCGAGGAAGATGTTTGTGAATTACTCCGTAGCCTTGCCGGGTTCTGTAGAAACCAGTAGCAAAGAACTTCAAGAGATCCTAGGACTTCATTACAACAAAGAGAAATACCCAAAAACCTTAGCAAACTAGCATTGAAGAAACAAAACTGAAACCAGACTCTATCCCATTACTTACACTTAGGATTTTCGACTCAATGCCTACTCTGCACGTTAATAATATTAAATTCCGTGTTTTGAGAATGTCAAAAACCTTAATTCATTAATCTAGAATAAAACTGGTATTAATATTGAATATCCATCATTATATATTAGGGAATTATTTGAAAGCATTATATAGAGTGTTTCGCCAAGAGGCGGCATCAGCTCCCAAGGTCCTCCACCTCTAATGGGATACTCGCTGTACGAATATGTGAGAGTGTATATACAATTATCCTTAATAACACAGTTATCATTGTAGTTTAATGGATTATATATGAACATGCCATGGACAATTTTTGTTGATATACCAAGTTCGGTGGATTTATAGTACATTAAAGCGGCAATTCTCCTGTCTGAAACGAAGAGAACATCTTTTTTAGCATACCGAGTTGCAAAGTTTATTGCACCTATTACCTCATTGTAGAGTTCCTTAGGGGTATAGGGATTGCCATATATAAGATTAGTGACGGAAGCATAAATTGGCGCTAAAATAACTAATATAGCTAGGATTATTGACAAAAATCTGATAATACGCTCTTTTTTGCTATCATAACATTTAACTAATATTAACGGTGTCCCGATTGATGTTATCGTTTTTGCTACTATAATATTACTTGGATATAAGTGTAACTGCGGAAACCCTGCAAGTTCATAAGCTATTGCAAATGTTAGTGACACAAAGGATAAAGCAATTATGGAGATTAAGGCTGTGAAAAATTTTCTCTCAAGCAGCATGTCGCAATAAACTCTTTCTCTTAATACATAAATAATAATAAAAAAGAATACGAGAATAAGGGTAGATGTGATCGAGACGCGTACTAGTGCTCCATAGAGTACGTCACGAAATTGTACAACATAAAAACCTGGTATCGACTGTTGTTCTTGTATTATCCTTCCAATAATATTTTGAATCAGGTTTAATAGTGTACTTCCAATGTCTACATGCCCGATCTTTAGTGTTCGTACTATTGGGTTTAATAAGAATAGAAACCCAGCTGAAATGATTAATGTAACTAAAGCGAGAGGCTTAGTGTTTCGTGTTGTCAAAATTTCTATTCGATTTTGATGAATAAATGGTAGCCTTTTAGACAATACAAATACAATAATACTAGTAAGTAATGAATATGAGAATACGAGATACGTGGATGAATAGTAAGACCAATTTGATGCCAACGTAAATAATATAATGAGTATAATATCAGCGGAAACAGATGTGCCTTTTAAAATCATATCCCTAATGAGAATGTATAATACATACCAAAACATTAGCAAACCTAAAGACATGTAAAAAAATGAAAAGGAGGGATATCCTCTATGCATCAATAGTAGTGATAATGTCGCGAAAGCTATAAGAATTTTTTGATCAGACAAAGCGCTTAAAGCTAAGTAAAAAACAAGAACAAGAAGAAATGTTATTATATAGGAGTAATACTCATATGGCAGAGTAATTATAATTCGCGTTATGTAAAGCATAACATGCGGGTAAAACATTTCACTGTAGTCATTAGGATGGATGGCATAGGAATATTTTAAGTAATTCCAATTTTCATAAGGTTTGATAGGAATTTTTCCAGAAAGCGCAATCTCGTTTGCGAGCCCCCATGTAGTATATACAAAAAGATCCATCTGCGAACTTAGAAGACCTGTAAATTGCATCCCTATGCAATAAAGTAATGCTAATGTAACTAAAGAAAACAACAACGATCTCTTACTTGACAAATTATCCATTATTAATTCACCTTTTTACTTTCATATTTTGAGGCACATAAAAAGGTCTTCGAAATCTTCTATTGAAGGCACAAACTCTCAAAATATGAACACACCATTCTCATTAAGATACGATATGTAATTAAGCACTTCTTTGCGATCAATACTAAGTATAAATGCTACTCTATCATATAGCATTTTAACAGAGCCCTTTTTAAACATTAAGCTTCTTAAACCCCTAGAAATAATTAATTCAGGGACTCTTCTGTTTTTGATGATCTTGAACTTGAAATTGTTTGAGTTAATATCGCCTCCATCACTGCGTATGGGAGTAACTCCTCCCACGTTGATGGGAAGAGCGGGCCCACGCTTGCCTATATAAGTTTGGCACCTCCTTGTAGGGTGTTCTGCTACCGTAAATCTATTCTCTATATGATGCGTTGCGCTTGGTTACTATACCTGTTTATGGATATGAATTTTCTTTATTACTACTTCTCTTGAGGTATGGGTGCAATTTGACAATCGTATCCTACTCTGTATTTCTCTGGCAATGGTACACATTATTATAGGGTAGTACTCTAGATCCTGCTCCATAAAGAAAATATTGTATGCTATATTCCGCGAGATATCGCATGTGCCGAAGCCTGTAAATGGTCGTAAACAACATAAACGCGTACCCGGAGCCCTGCTCTGTGTGACTATTGAGATACTGAGGCACACGCAATACAGAAGGTGAAACTAGTCCGTTAGCTACATAGAGGTGAATATCTCTCCCCATATGTATATGTGACGGGAGCTTAGAGACCTGTACAAACCATAGTTTGAAAGAGTCAAAACAGCGATATCAACAGTTATTACTATGCTGAAAAACTATAGTATTTCTTAGTGAAATTATTTTGAGTTCGTTTTATGGGGAATAAGCGCCAGCAACAACAATAAGAGAAATTGCGTTGTGACAATATACCTTGCAGAAGCTGTTATGAGTCTTCCAACACCAGCTCGTGAGACTACAATGGGTATGTGGGAGCTCAGTAATGTTGAGTATACTCTCGATTCCTCTGCAGGAATTAAGAGAGTCATGCGGGGAAATATTCATACACCGCTCACTACATGAGTTTAAGTTCTGCTTTACCTTATGTCTTCGTAACATATTTATTACAAAATCCCTTATTATTCGGTGATTCAAGTTGAATTCTTTCTCTGAATTTATAATTAATACGTTACTCCATCTTTTAATGAACTTAACAAAAACAAAGTCCTGAATTACGAGGTATAATTTCTTTTCTGAAGATGTTCCTCTTTTTGCCCATCTTTTTGGCAGTATTTCTTTATCGCAGTACAAGTATACGATATTAAAGTCCAAAAGATCAAATAATGTAAATAAACGAATTAGGATTTTTGATGCAGTTAATGATACTGGTACAATACCGTATATTACGCCATTATAAATATAATCTACGAGTGAACCTGGAAGATACTCGTCTAGGAGTACTATTTGTCGCTTTCTCAGAAGAGGCCAAACAACAGTTTTAATCAGAGCCAATATTGGTAATCGGACAATGTTGAACACGAGATCTAGACATACGGCAATTCTCAACAGAGGTATGTTATGCTTTGTGAAAGATGAGGCTAATCGTGTAGATGGGAAAACAGTTTTCAGGGTAGTAACATGAACGGTATACCCGAGCTTGCTCAGCACTTTACTCAAGGCATAAATATGCGTCGTTTTTCCCGCACCCACATTACCTATGAACACCACTACTATGGGCTTTGAGAAGAGATCAAGGTTATTCATCGTTTACACAAGGGGGTTCCGACTCGGTCTTAACAATTATAAATCAATGAACAGCTTCAACAACCTGCTTAATAACACCTCATTCTTAAATCTTAGTAATACTGATTCTCTAAGCTTTATTCCATCATTGATTATATCGCAAGGATCGCTATTAATAATAATATTCAATACTCTCATCACAGATTTTAAATCTTCGAGATCGAATAAATACTTATCGCCTATGGAATTTGATAAAATTTCTTCTACTCCTCCTGCTTTAGATGCTATTGGTATTGTGCCTAGTAGAGAGGCTTCTATAACTGTATATGGGAGGGGTTCATCACATATTGATGGATGGAGAAGAGCCCACGTTCTTCTATGTAGTTCTTTGAGTCTGTCGAATTCTATTCTTCCCAGTACCCGTATCTCTAGGTTTACGTATTTATTGCTTAGTTGTCTCAACGTTCTAAGACTCTTAGAACCGTATTTACCTGCAAGGATGAACCTTGCTCTTACCCCTTGCTTGCCCAGCCTGTTGAGCACATATAACAATATGTGGAACCCCTTCGTATAGCTGTCTCCGCCGGTATACAGAAACGTGGGTATGTTATCTAGTTCTTTTCTAGGCTCGTGGTTTAATAGCTCCGATGGAACAGGATTATGTATCACTTCCACTTTATCTATCAAATACGGATTGCTTTTTATAACTATTTCCGCTTGTCTGAGAGATACGCATATTAACTTATCAGCCTCTGCTATTTGCCTTTTATTCAAAAGATATGCTGAGAACGAGAGAGGCATGAGTAGAGTCCTCAACAGGCTATTCTGCGCATAATATTCGTGGAATACAGCTAACTTAAATTCGTCTAGCAAACTCACAGTATCTGGCTCGAAGAAGTATTTAACAGAAGTGTATCTCATAGGCATATAATTGTGTAAGTGTACCACTACACGCAGACCTCTCTGCTTCGCTATAGGTATTAGCGGGTAAGCATACAGGGGTATATAAAGTACATCGTGTTCTCGTAATAATTTTACAAGAACAGCGTCTCTCGCAAGTAGCTTAAGGTAAGCCTGCTTAATCAGCCTATTTGTATGACGAAGAAATGGTGTAATGTAATACCTAACGCCGGGTATTTTGACAGGGTCTTTCGTGCTGGTTAAAACTGTGATCTTGAAATTACGCTCGGCTAAGTGTTTAAGTATAAGATACGTTGCTTTCTCTGCACCCCCTCCTTCGGGATAAAAAAGCTCACTCACTACTAATATCGAACTCATAGATGCTTCCTCGTAAATTCTAATACTATTCTTATAACCTGAGACCTCGATAATTTAGTAGTATCTACTATAAGAAGACTCTTTGCCACAAACGCTACTTTTCTTGCTATTTTATCATAGAGCGCTAGCAGGTATTGTAAATATACCTCTGATAGTTCTTCATCAGTCTTCCTCGACAAAAGGATGGATGGTTCTGCGCGCACATAAATAGCAATACTTCCCCTGCATAGATTCAATAAAGCTTTCTCATATACGTTTGGGATATCTCCTGATATGATGTGTAGAGATACTATAGAGTCCGTTGAAAATCTATCAGCAACGACAACGTCGCCTCTCCATAATCGCGGTTTTACAAATAGCAAGTTCCATAGCATTATATTCAAAAATTCCAGTAACAAGTATATCTTGCCTCCCTTGAAAATATTCCTTAAGCTATAATCAATCACTCTAGGAGAATGATGTTTGGGTACATAGTTGAGTTTTTGAAGCACTTTTAAGAGAACATAGAGCATGAGATGGTGAGACTTCATTTTAACATAGGATACGTTATAACCAGATTTCTGTAATTCTCTTATTAGAGCTCTAGCTAAAGTTGTTTTACCGGAGCCGTCGGGTCCGAATAAGATTATTAATGGCATTTAGACCATTCTATAGACGAGTCTTTTTACATCTCTTGCTTTGGGAAAGCTTGTTAACTCGTGTACCGGTCTCAGCCTTTCGGTACGTATTCTATTGATTATGTTGTGCATATATGCTAGAGCGACCTCGACAAGAGGTATTTTATATGGAAGTGCATCATTATTTTGGATTATCGTTTTGTATATCCTCGAGAAGATATTATATGTTTCTAAGTGGCCCGTTCTCTCAAGTCGCTCGGGTATAATGTAACCTTTTCTTTTGCAGAGCATGAACTGAAGTATATCGGAAGCTAAAACTTCAAACTCCTTCATTACGGCATGAGCCATCGTGATTATACACTCGTCCTCCCATGCAACAACATTTAATTTTACGCCGTTAATTACTATTCTTCTTTTGTTTTGCCATACTATATTACTTGGATAATATGTATACTCACCGGCAGCTATTTTAAAGTGTATGTCTAAATCGACAAAAGTCTTATAAGCGACTTTGCTGATTGTCACCTCGGAGGTTCCTTTGGATCTGATCTTGAACCCCCTTTTAGTAAGTTTTGATATGACATCGTTTATAATGTAATTGTCTAATACCAATATGTCTACGTCGTCGGGTACATATGGAAATAGCTTAAAAGTTTTGAAGACAACGTATCTAATGCCTAAGTTTTCAGCGATGTCCGCAAATTCGATAAGCGCATTCGCTTGTAGTCTTTTTCTCCTGGATAACTCTCTCCACTCTTCTGTGTGACGTAATTCTCCATTTATTAATCCAGCCAGGTATAGTACCTTATTCTTTCGCAAGGATTCTATTAGAGAATAGTTTACTCTCCAGCTAGCGTTACGTAAAATTTCGCTGAACATCCCCCAAGTAAGCATTATTCTAACCCTTACTGCCCTAGTATGTTTTCTATTCCAAGAGACGACTCTTTACACATATTAATGGGTTTTTTCTTATTCATCATTTCATGCGTAGTAATACTATATAATAGCTTTTTAACCGTGTTCGAAAATTCCTCCTTATTTTTAACTATGTATACACTTATTCCTTTCGGGATGTCAACTCCGATAATTCCATTTAGGGAACTAATAATGCTCAATCCAGCCGAGACGTAAGCTAATATCTTAAGAAAGGTGCCTGCCGAGTGACTAAATACCGGTGAGAGCCCGTAGTCCGATATTGCTAGTAGTTCTTTGAGTTTTCCTTTCGGTACTACCCCTAATAGCTCTATGCTAGGGTTTTTCACGTGCTTCTCCATGTCTTGCCAAGGCCCCGTAATCAAGAGTTTAAACCTCCCTGGTGGGATCTCGTTGAATACCTCGATTGCCACTTTTACCGCCTCCTCATTGCCCTTACTTCTTCCACCAGCTAGTAGTATGAAATATGGCCTGTCGAAATCTTTGCGTTTCTCTCTGAGCTCTAGGTACTCCTCTACACTATTATAGCATATGGGTGTAGGGTTAGGTACAATAACAGCCTTCGCTACTCCAAACATTCTTCTTGCGTTCTCCAAATCTATGTATGAGGGGTATACAACGATATTCGATGATTTTAGCTGTAGTTTATGCAATGCTAGGTAGAGACCATACCTTAGCAACTCTATAAAGTTTTTTCTTGATCTTAGGTGAAGAGTCTGAGCATAGTTTGCAAGGGGGTCATAAACAATAGTAGCACTCTTTACTCCGAGAACTCTAAGCATAAATGAGAATAGTGTCATAGAGCCAAAGACAAGCACTGCCCTAGTATTCCTAAATAAGTCAATGAACTTTAACGCCGTGATGAACTCATCTATGTAATGCGTTAGTTTTATCAATGGATTCAAATCATAGTGATTACTCCATCTAACCAAACTTGAGATAAACCTATAGAACTTCCTAGGTGCAGTAACGTAAATAACCCCATCTTGCTTATGTATACAGTAGGAATCTACAAGAGCACTGAGATTGACTGCAACAACTTTGTGGCTCTCCGCAAGCTTAACAAGTATTGTATGTATCCGTACATCATCTCCAGACTTCATATCCCAAGAACTATTATAGTATGTATACGCAAGAATCTTCATAGTTACCTCAACTCCTCATAGACCATACTATGTTAATGTAGCTTCTCCCTTGCTAACGGCGTGAACAGCTCTAGCCCTCTTTAACAGTTCTGTTACTCTCCATCTCCAAAAGGTCCAGAGAACCCTCCTCGCAAAGGTGTGCCCAGTTCCGTGGTAGTGCGGGGTAGCAACGATTCTTGGAGAAGCACTGCTATTTGCTACTACTAGCCCTGCATAAACCGTGAATATGCTGTGAACGCTATGAACATGAACAACATCCACTTGCCTAGCTAGCTCTCTCAACGGCTTCTCCAAATCACTTTTCCTCCTTGGAAAATGGTACGCTCCACTCGGGCTCCACGTGGGCCATCTAATAACTCTCACACCGTTTACTTCTTCCTCGCGTGGCTTGTCGATATCTGGTTCTCCAGCAAGCACTATCACCTTGTGGCCAATTTTAACGAGCCTCTCCGAGACCGATTTAACTACGTATTCCAATCCACCGATTCTTGGGTAGTAATGTGGTGCTACTTGAAGTATTTTCATATAGATACCTACGAGTATTAGTTATCAGCTTCACTTGGTCAGCACAAGTGATTTAAGTATTTTCTTCAACTTCTCAGCGCTATTATTCCAAAGCCTGGTCTTCAATATCTCCTCTAAGCGAGAGTCGATATCTCTATTTCTCTGCCTACTAGACTTCTCGAACACTTCGACATAGTCTTCTGGTTTTCTCACAATATATAATTTCTTGATATGCCTGTACACTATTACTTCTGGTATCGGTGTAGAAGCTACAATTGCTCCTTGTGATAGATACTCCCATAGCTTGTTTGGTGCAGCATAGTAGGCTGTAGGGTTCTCAACATCGAATGGTATAGTGGCAACATCTATGGCTGCGCTATACTTTGGTACCTCACTATGTGGGATGAAGTTCAACCATGTTGTCACATCTTCTACTCCGTAATCCCTTAGCCACTTCTCTACTTTTAATGAATAACCTGTCTGTAAATGTTTACCAACTAGTAGTAGTTTAACGGGTATTCCTTTGGTCTTCGCCATAGACACTGCTTTTATCAAAGGCTCCATGTCTAGCCAGAACTCGATGCTACCAATATATCCGACTACTATGTCGTCCTCGCTGTATCCTAGCTTCCTCCTAACTTTTTTCCCATCATGTTTTACGAGGAAGTGTTCTGAGACACCATTGTGAACTATGTACATCCTTCTAGCGCCAACACGCCTCGTATACATTGCCAGTGCTACACCTGGAACGGTGACAGCGCTCGCGCCCCTAATTAGATGTCTAGTTATCGCCTCGAAGAAACCCGTTAAGATAGTCCCGATCGCGCTCTTTGCATTTATTATGTATCCTGTTGCAGATGTAGGATAGTAGTCTTGGAGGTCAAAGACCAGAGGCGTCTTCGTATCTAAGAGGCTTTTAGCAAGCATATATGTTAGTGGTGGCAAGAGGTTGCCAGCAAATACTATGTCGATAGATTCTCTCTTAATAATTCTTAGGATCTCAGCTGTGTAACTCGCAACATTAGCGAGGTAATAAAACCCGGTACTTGAAGTCTTGATTTCAAATGGTACCTCGTGGATAATGCACTTTGACGACAGTCTCGGTTTGCTAAATATATTGAACCTCACAACGTGTACCTCGAACTCTTTCCCATCATGTATCCTCTCAAATAAGTGGTTATGTCTTTGAGGAAATGGGTGTCCTAAGTAGTCGCTACTAGGTATAACTAGTACTCTCAGCGGTTCTCTAGGCATTTCAATAAGTCACTTCTGCTTATTCTAACTAGTTTCTTGGCGGCTTTGCTAGGGTCAAGTACAGGCATACCTCGCTCATCATATGGTGCAATCAAATCTGTATAGTTGCAGTCCAGTCCATTGCTATCCACTAGGGCATGAAGGATATAGGGGTCAAAGCGTATGTCGATACCCCCTACTCTCACTTTCCCCATGGAGTCTCTCAGTATACTCGCTATTCTCTCTCCAGCTCTACCATCTCCGAGTAATCCATTACAATTCCTACGCTCAATCAAGTGTCTGCGTTTATTCACGGTTTCCAAGGCTTTCTTGAGGATGTTCTCGGCCTCAACACCTACAAGTATATTTGTCCCAGCTAACACGGTCTCAGGTCTCTCAGTATTATATCTAAGAGTAAGAGTTGGAATTCCCAGTATGCATGCCTCTTCTTGAACTCCACCACTATCTGTTAAAA
>Ga0326760_1001280_pt1 | contig 11378 bp, 11 predicted proteins | sample GCREP_S_FD_207668 | JGI IMG/M metagenome (GOLD analysis project Ga0326760, IMG submission 207668) | Hot spring sediment microbial communities from Geyser Creek Basin, Yellowstone National Park, WY, United States - GCR.EP_S | ecosystem: Environmental > Aquatic > Thermal springs > Near-boiling...
AACCCAAGCGTATTCATAGTCAGACCAGTTATAACAATCTATAAAAGCGATGTAGTAGAGCTAATAGCAGATACAAGCCTAAGAGAAACACTAAACATAAGAGATGGCCAAACCATAAGATTTAAGATAAGAACTATGGAAAACAACGAGTAGGGATAGGAAGAGGCATTAAATCAGAAACCGTAAACCCCGCTAAACCCAGTAAACCCACCGCCCTCACTTTAGGCTATGTGTTTTGAGTTTTACAAAATAGTAAAACTGGTTTATTTAAAGGTTGTTTTTAGCTTAGCTAGCTTAGATTAGGGTGGTCTTGATATGGGTTTAACATCGGCTTTAAGGGTTTTAGCTCTAACCCTAGTCTCTCTAATAGCATCACAATCAATACTACTAGCATACGCTGAAAGAACAGTAGATCCATATTATTAGCGATATCAGCTAGGTTAAAATCTACAAATACAGCTCGACTAGAGAAGCATACGTTGAGATCGAGGATTACACTGTTGACTCAAAATCTAGAACAACTACATTCACAGTAAAACCCGGAGATCCCATAATAGCTATAACATCTAAACCCATAACGCCAGGCGGTGAAGGTGCTAAGATAGTTTATGTTGAGGGGAGGATGACCCCACATACAAAGTCTAAGGTAGGACAGCAAACACCTAAGACCACGATAGCTCAGGAGGGTGGGGAGTATGTGAGAACAGCACAGCTAGAGCTTGGTGTTGCTATGGAAGCTAAAGAGTCTAGGATGTGGCTCTATGTGGTGGTAGCTGTTATGGGCTTAGCGGTTGTAGCCTCTATACTGGCTCTTAGGATGAGGAGGATTTAGTAAACCACTACTCCAACATCTTTTCTCCTCCCACTTTAAATCAAATCCTCTGGTTTTGGCGGTATTAGGGGTTGGGCTCCGCTTCCATATTTCTCGGAGACCTCTTTTATAGCCTCCCTTATCCTCTTCTCTACATCCTCAACTGTTATCTGGGGGTCTACTAAAGCTCCATCATATACTGCTATCTGGTTGTTAACTATGACTAGTTTTGGTTTAACATAGCCGCTCATAACATCCTCTAGGTTCCCGTCGAAGGCTACCATGTCTCCGTCGTATGGTATTTCGTATAACTTGTAGCCTCCTATGGTAGCGGTTCTGGCTATAACCTCTAAGGGCTCTTTGAAAACCCTTCTTATTAACTTCAGATGTTTGGGTGTTGTTCCAAGTAGTAGTGGCCAGTCGCTCCCGAAACTCGATATACCTGCTAGGCTCCCTCTAGTTCTACCGTATAGTATGATGTTTGTTGTAGGGCATGAAACGCATTGGAGGCCCACCTCTTGGACATCATCGTCTATGCAGTGGACAGGGATTATTTTGACAGGGTATGGGGGCTCCCCTAATATCCTCTTAAACTCCTCTAGCTCGGAGACCCCCTCACCTAGATGTAAACCTACTATCCCATCACCTCTACTTGCCAGGCTTAAAGACTCCCTGATAGTAGTAACCCCGGCCATGCCCAGGCTGTGTATGAAAACACCCATCCTAGCAAACCCATCGCTAACAAGCATGCTAACCCTACTATAATCACTTACAACCTCACCTAGAGACCAGCCAACCCTATCCATAACAGTTGGGAGGAGGACGAGTCGAGGTCTAACTCTAAGCTTAAACCAAGCCCTGACATTAGCTGCAAGCCTACCAGTCAAAGCCAGCAACGTAGTGCCTTCGAGGAGAGCTCTAACCATAGTTAGATATGATAGCTTAGATGCTACACTAAGATCCCTCCTCACCATAACCTCATCAACAACCATATCCCTCCCTCTAATCCACTCATAGGAATTCCTCCACCTAACACCACGCCTAAGACCACCATCGACAACCTGAGGGTGAGCATGGCCGTCACTAAAACCGGGGACCAGGACAACGTCGTAGTAAGCATCCTCCCTAAAGGGGGCCCTAAAACCCTCAACAATCCTACCATGAACAACAGCTATACCAGCCTCAATAACCCCCATGAGGGGAACCCTCCCGGGGAGTTGGATGCTTTACCTTAGATGGTGTTGAGAGAACCTATTAACCTTAACTATAAAACGTTAAACCCGCATACAGGCCTAGACTTACAATTCTTTAACTTTAAATATAACAGGAGGGCTATGGGGTGGGCTGTGGAGCGATACGATGTAGTGGTTGTAGGCTCGGGGATTGTGGGCCTCCTTGTAGCATATGAGCTTTCAAAACGCGGTGTTAGTGTTGCAGTTGTAGATGAGAACTTGGAGCCAGGCTTCGGTGTCTCTAAAGGCCATGCCAGTGTTATACATGTAATCCAACCCCCATTCTCCTCCTTGAAGAGCGTGTTGGCAGTACATGGCAATAAGCTCTACGATAGGCTTGTTGGAGAGTTGGGGGTTAGGTATAGGAGGTTGAAGGCTTTACTAGTTGCTAGTAACATTGATTTTTAGGTGAGAAAATTTGAGGTTGTGGTCCATACACCCAAAATACCTAGATACTAAAGGACTTCTTGGATTATGGAGAGAGGGTCTGTTAGCTCAGAAATGCTTGCTAGGACTTACCAAAGGTTATGTGAACCATCCGCAGTTAATTAGATTTAAGCAGACTTCAAATCCATCACTATATATTGGTACGTACCTATACTACGTATACCTAGAAGGTATTAGAAGAGGATACAGGTTTAATTTAAGCAAGATAAAAACCTACGATCTAACTTTAGAGAAAATTCCTGTTACAGTTGGTCAGCTAAGGTACGAGTATCAACACTTACTAAATAAATTAAAAACACGTTCGAAGACACATTATGAGTTGATAAAAGACCTTAAAGAAATAGAGCCACATCCTCTTTTTAAGATAGTTCCAGGAGAGATAGAACCTTGGGAAAAGGTGAATTTTCAATACAGGTAATAATATAATTCTAAAATAAATTTTTATATCCATCTCTCCTAAAATTAATAGGATAATTGATGGTTGTTATTAAAGGCGAAGGTCTTACTTTCGATGACGTATTATTACTTCCTAGACCTTCAAGCATAAATTCTAGAAAGGAAGTTGACACAAGCACCTTTTTAACAAAAAAGATCAAAATCAACATTCCTATTGTTAGTAGCCCAATGGATACTGTTACAGAAGCAAGATTGGCAATAGCTATAGCAAGAGAAGGTGGTGTTGGAGTTATTCACAGGTTTATGTCAATCGAAGAATAAGTAAGAGAAGTTATAGAGGTTAAAAGATCAGAGGGAATAATCATCGAAAAACCTTACACAATTTATCCCAACGCAACTATAGATGATATGCGTAAGATGTCAAGACAATATAAGGTAAACAGTTTTTTGGTGGCGGATGAATCAAATCATTTGCTTGGATGCTTTACCTTAGATGGTGTTGAGAGAACCTATTAACCTTAACTATAAAACGTTAAACCCGCATACAGGCCTAGACTTACAATTCTTTAACTTTAAATATAACAGGAGGGCTATGGGGTGGGCTGTGGAGCGATACGATGTAGTGGTTGTAGGCTCGGGGATTGTGGGCCTCCTTGTAGCATATGAGCTTTCAAAACGCGGTGTTAGTGTTGCAGTTGTAGATGAGAACTTGGAGCCAGGCTTCGGTGTCTCTAAAGGCCATGCCAGTGTTATACATGTAATCCAACCCCCATTCTCCTCCTTGAAGAGCGTGTTGGCAGTACATGGCAATAAGCTCTACGATAGGCTTGTTGGAGAGTTGGGGGTTAGGTATAGGAGGTTGAAGGCTTTACTAGTTGCTAGTAACGCTGTTCAGCTCGCCATTCTACCGCTCCTCTACATTGTATTAAAACTTCTATACGAGACTAGGGGTTTCAAGGTCGGCATAGTGGGTGGTAGGGAGTTACGTGATGTAGAGCCTAATGTGAGAGGCTGGGCTGCTATAGCTGTAGACGGCTACGCTATAGTCGACTCTTTCGATCTAATCTACAAGCTCTTCGAAGCTTGTAGATCCTTGGGCGTGGTATTCCATCTAGGAACCCGGGTTACCGGTGTAAATGTGTCCCAGGATTGCGTTGATATTGAAACTACGCGGGGCTCCCTTAAAGCCTCATTCCTTGTCAACGCTGCAGGTCTCAACTCTGATTACATAGCTTTACAGACGGGTTTTAAGGTTAGAGTGGAGGGTAGGAGGGGTTCAATGCTGGTATTTGATAGGCTGCAGGTTCGCAACATAGTAACCCCCCTAGTGCTCTTAGAGCGTAGAGGCACCAAGGGGGGTGGTGTGATTCCAACAACGTGGGGTCACACGATATGGGGGCCTAACCTGGCTAGCGACATCTCCAAAGGGGATAGAGGGGTGTACCATGAAGATGTAGCGGTTCTACTTAGAAGGTTTAGTAGGATAGTCAAGGTTAGAGGAAGGATTATTAAGGCCTATGCAGGGCTTAGACCTACAAGCCATAAGGGGGACTTCATAATAGCGTACTCGCCTACAAGTAGGAGGGTTGTAAACATAGTAGGCATAGACTCTCCCGGTCTCACAGCAGCTCCAGCTATAGCGGTCATGGTATTGGATATGCTTAGGAAGGCTGGTTTAAAGCTGGGTTTGAAGAGGAGGCCTCCAAGCCTAAGGTATCTTTCGACACGTGATAAGCTTGTGCTAGGTTTGAGTGTCCAAGGTGATGAGGGGGTTATAGTGTGCCCTTGTATGAGTGTTAGCCTAGCTGATATAGCTAGGGCTGTTAGAGGAGGTGCTAGAACCCTTGATGGGGTTATATTCAGGACTAAGCTGGCCATGGGCTCCTGCCAGGGCCAGCATTGTCTTGGGAGGGCTTTGATCGAGTTCTCAAGAATGACTGGTGTTGAGCCAAGATATGTTGTTAAAGGCGGTGAGGGGTCTTGGATAGTGGAGTAAATGTCATAGCTGGAGCCGGCCTATCAGGGTTAACGCTGGCTAGGGAGCTCCTAGATAGAGGGTTTCAGGTTAGAGTCTTAGAGCTTAGAAGGAGGGTAGGCGGCATATCCATCATCGATGGGGACGCTAGAAGAATACTGGATAAGCTCTCAGATATCCCCGTAGAGCTGGAGAAAGCTATTGTAAGGGTAGGCGGTAGAACCCTAGCAGTCTCCAGGTCAGGTGTTGAAGGGGTAGTGAGAGGTATTACGGCTATAGGTTTTAGAGTGCCCTCACCAGCAGAGCTGGGCATCCTAGGTGATAGACCCTCAGGTGTCTTCCCATTCCACGTCGCACTAGATCTAACCATGGAAGGTCTAAGTATTGGTAGGAGAATAGCCATATACGGGTATAACAGGTATAGTGTACTCCTAGCTGAAAAACTCCTAGAAGCGGGTGCTAGGGAGATCTACATAATAGCACCGGAGAAAACCCCGATTAAAACCCCGGATCACATAGAGGTTCTAGAGGGGCGTGTGAGGAGAGTTAAGGGGGTTGCGAGGGTAGAATCAGTCCTAGTGGGGAGCAGTATACTTGAAGTTGATACGCTTGTAACAGCTATATTCAAAACCTGGAACCCCTTCCCCAACTTCGATGTGGTAGGCCACGCGGCTGTAGAGGTCTACGAACCTCAAGCTCTAGTTGAGACCTCTAAACTTCTAGCTGATAACATGGCCTGTGAGTCAAATGAAAGGATCGGAGTGGTGGTGGAAGGTGACATCCAGGTGTTTCCTAGGGTTGTTAGAAGATGTTTAAAGAGAATCCTCATAGCAAGACCTAGAGGTGGGAGGGTTAAGGTTAACGGAGTGTCTGTAGACCTAAGTATGGGGTATGCTGTGGTTGACGTAGGTGGTTTGAGCTCCGTGAGAATCTCAGTTGAGGGGGTGTGAGGTGTGAGTAGAGCTTATGGTGTTATAGATGTGGGAACTACTAGTATTAAGCTTAAAGTCTATGATGGCAATTTCAATGTGGTTTACGATGAGAGGGTGTACGCTAGGACTCAGCTATCAAGTGATATGAGGGCACATAACCCTACAATCTTGAAGGAGGCTTTCGAGCATTTCATTAGAAAAGCTCGTAGCCTAGGAGTTAGGAGGCTTGGGATTTCAACGTATAGAGCTTCAGTCCTAGCATGGGATAAGAATGGTAACCCTCTAACAGATATCATAACATGGCTTGATAGAAGGCCTGCAGAAGTGTTATCCAGGCCCCTCTATAGGATCTTAAAACTCATACCTCCCCTCGATAAGATACTAAGAGTTGATAGCCCAGCTGTTAAAATGAAGTGGTTACTAGAAACAAGAGGAGATCTAAAGGCTAGGGTTGAGAGGGGTGATGCCTACATTGGAACCGTCAGCTCCTACATTGCATTCCTGGTGTCGAGGAGATATGTTAATGATGTGACAAACGAGACTCTAACAGGTCTACTTCACCCTAAAACATTGAAACGCCTTACGGTAACCTATGAAATCCTCGGAATCCCCAAGGCTGTAGACCCAGAGGTTGTAGATAACAATGCCTACATAGGGTCTGTTGATGGTGTAGATGTGGTAGCTTTGATAGCTGATCAGCAGGCTGCAGTTATAGGGTCGTCTTGTTTTAACCTAGGCTGTGTTAAGCTGACAAGTGGAACTGGGGTTTTCGCTGATACACCAACAAGGGATTTCATGATGCCAGGAAGGGGTTTAATACCTGTTGTCCTATACAGTATTGATGGACGTAGAGGTTACGGTATCGAAGGGTTTAACCAGTCAGGTGGTACGGTTCTAGAGTGGCTCCTCTCAGTAGAGCTACTAAGGGATCTAAGTGAGGTGGACGAGCTAGTGGAGAGGGCTAAGGCTAGTATTGTATTTCAGCCATCAATAACCGGGATGAGCTTCCCGACATTGAGGAGCTATGGTTCGGGTCTATTATACGGTATGAGGCCTGGGATGACGAGAGCTGATGTGGTGAGGGGTTTCATTGAGGGTTTAGCCTTAGCATCCTGTAGTATTGTTAAAACAGTGGGGGAGGTTGCAGGTGGTGTCAAAGTTATTAGAGCTGATGGTGGTGTTAGTAGGAGCTCCTCCTACCTTAAACTCCTATCAACAGCTTGTGGAGTAGCTGTAGAGCGTGTTAGAGGTTGCGATGCCACGGGCCGGGGTGTGGCTTTACTTGTAGCACTATATGAAGGTGGTATTAGCTTCGACGACCTAGTGAGGCTAACTGATATTGATTTAACTGTAAAACCCGGTGATAGCGTTATTAAGACTGATTTGAGGTTGTGGGAGGAGAGCTCCAGATGGGATTTGAGGGTTTCATAGCCGAGGCTCGTAGGTTGTTAGGTGATAGGGTTTACGTTGAAGGCGATATCATAGATAGGTATTCTAGGGATTGGTGGCCTCTGGCAATCCTACTTGAGAAGATGGGTCTATGGAGTTCTAGGGCTAAGGCTGTATTGTTCCCGGAGAGTGTTGAGGAGGTATCTAGGCTTGTTAGGCTAGCTGGGGAGCAGGGGGTCTGCATTATACCGTACGGTGGTGGTTCTAGCGTTACAGGAGCTACATCGCCTAGGGAGGGCTGCGTTATACTAAGCCTTTCAAGACTTAATAGGATCCTGGAGTTCAGCGAGGAGGATCTCATAGTAACTGTTGAAGCTGGAGCTCTGCTAAGAGAAGTGGAGTTATGGCTTAACGAGAGGGGGTACACGCTACGCTACACCCCACAGTCCTTCGACATAGCTAGTGTAGGTGGGAGCATAGCAGCAGGCGGGGTAGGTCAGTATACTACAGGCTATGGTGGTATAGAGGATGTAGTTGTAAACCTAGAGGTTGTCCTACCAACAGGTGAGGTTGTATGGACTAGGAGTGTTACAACCCCTAGATCCGCAATGGGGCCCGACATTAAATCTCTCTTCATAGCATCAGAGGGGTCTCTAGGTATCATAACCAAGGCTGTCCTAAGAGTAATACCTAAACCAGAGTACGTCCTTAAAGGGGCCTTCGAGGTACCAAGCTTCCAACTCGGGCTGAAGGTGGTTAGAGAGCTCCTACTAAGAGGGTTTAAACCCGCTATAGCCAGGGTTAGCGATGACAGGGAAGCGTTACTTAGGTTCGATAGGAGCAGGCCAATACTCCTTCTAAGCTACGAGGGCTGGGATAGCGATCTAGTAACACTACTCTGGAGTAAAACAGCTAGACATGTAGAGTCGATGGGAGGAGTCTACGTTGGAGAGGAGCTCTTCAACAAATGGCTAGACCAGAGGTTCAAGTACTTGGATGAAATGAAGCTCCTAGACTCCCTAAACCTGTGGTTTGAGACAATAGACATAGCTACAACGTGGTCTAAAGCTTATAAAGCGTATACAGGTGTGAGAGAGGGGTTAGAGAGGCTTGGAAACATAGCGATGATGTGCCACGCCTCCCACTTCTACCTAACAGGAGTAGCACTATACTTTACAATAGTATACGAGAAGAACCCGGAGCTCTACTGGAGAATAGTGGATACAGCCTTAGAACAAGCTATGAGAGCAGGAGCAACACTAAGCCACCACCACGGCATAGGATTGCTTAGAGCGAAATGGGTTGAGATAGATCCAGGACAGTCCAGGGTAGTACTAGAGAGGGTTAAGAAAGCCCTCGACCCAAAGGGGGTATTAAAGCCGATATGGTAGACGACGGCAACGTAATGTTATAAAACTCGATAACCCCAAGTTTCAATTAGAGTAATATGTGTGAACGTTAAGCATATTAAGCTCTCATGGAGTACGGTATACTAGGGGTTCGTCTTGGTCGATATGGTGACAGTACTATCAATACTAATACCGGTGCTAGCCTCCATATTGGTAAGTGTAGCTTCTCTAGCATACTGGCTTGGTAGGAGGTTTACTTTAATCGATGAGAGGTTTGAAAAGGTTGAGAGGGAGTTTTCTAGCTTTAGGGATGTCTTCATACAGTATAACGAGATCCTCGTATCACTACTTGAAGCTAAAGGTATGCCATCTAGGGGTGAGGTTTTAGCTCTTAAGGGTTTTCTAGGTTCTCTGAGACCTCAGCCCACCTCTAAGTATTATACTGAGGAGGTTGCTAGGAGGCTTGACGAGCTTCTAGCCAAGGATCCCGAGGAGCTTACATTAGCTGATCTTAGGGAGCTTGATAGGATTGCTGACCTCATATGGAATGAGGGCTACGAATCTGGTAGGATGGATTTGAGAGAGTATGCTATGAAGCTTAAACTATACGTCATGATGGTTAAAGTTGTCTTCATATACCCTAAGCTTAGAAAACTTAGAGAGGAGGGTGTGGTGAAGCCTCAATCTCAGCCTTCACGCTAGGGGTGTCTGATGGCTAGGGTTTCTATGAGTAACCTTGATGTGAATGTGTGGGTTTATAGATCTACTGGTCTTGTAGGTGGTAGAGTTGATAATGTGTATACTCTAGGAGATACTATATACCTTAAGCTTAGGGTAGGTGGTAGCATTAGGTTCTTAGCCTTGGAGGCTGGGGTTAGAGCTCATGTCACCAGTAGGGTTTCGAAGTTGGAGGAGGCGTCTCGCGGGTTCCCCTCTGTTGTTAAAAGGCATCTTAGGGATAGGAAGCTTGATGGTGTCGAGCAACTTGGCTTCGATAGGGTGTTGAAGTTCGCGTTTTCAGGCGGGGTAGAGCTATACGTTGAGCTTCTGCCAAGAGGGTTTGCAGTTTTAGTTAACGAGGGTAGGGTGGTTGCAGCTTCTAGGTATGCAGAGTTGAGAGATAGAGTTGTAAAGCCTGGCGTCCAGTACAGGCCCCCGCCACTTCAAACCGTTAACCCGTTCAAGTTAAGCTTAGAGGATCTAGCTTCTAGAGCTAGTGTTGGCGTGGATATTGTTAGGGGCTTAGTTAGAGGTGTTGGGCTGCCTGGTGAGGTTGCAGAGGAGGTTTTATTTAGAGCTAACGTGAGCTTAGAATCAAATCCTAAGACGCTGGGCTTCGATGTTTTCAGGAGGGTGTGGGAGGAGCTCGGGGATCTCTATAGGGAATCCCTTGAGGGTAGGGGTTACCTTTTGCTAAAGGAGGGCGCACCCTTTGAGGCTACGCCCTTCAAGCCTAGGAGGGTTGCTGAGGGCTTTGTTAAAGAGTTTGATAGTTTCGATGACGCTCTAGACGAGCTATTCTCTTCAAGGGTTACCTTTGAGGATCAACATTTGAGAGATGAGATTGCTAAGCTTGAGAAGAGCCTCAGGGAAGCTGAGGATCTTGAGGCTAGGTATAGAGCTGAGGCCGGTGCTAGGAGGTTGGAGGCGGAAATTCTAGCTAGGAACTATGGGGTGGTGGAGTCGTTGATTGAGTGTGTTAGGAAGTCTTGGAGGTTGAGGGATGTGAGTAGGTGTGGTAGCGTTGTAGAGGTTGATTTCAATAAAGGCCTCTACTACGTGGATATAGAAGGTGTTAGAGTGAGGCTTAACTATGGAGAGGGGGTTCAGGACGCTATAGTTAGGTTGTACAGGGAGGCTGGAGAGTTGGAGGGGAAGGCTAGGAGGGCTAGGGAGGCTGTAGTGGAGGCTCTAGGGAGGCTTTCAGAGCTAGAGTTGAAGGCTAAAGCTAGAGTTGTAACTCTAAGAGCTAGAGCTAGGAGGATAGCTTGGTTCGAGAGGTTTAGATGGACTTTGACATCCAACGGGTTCCTCGTAATAGGTGGTAGGGATGCTAGCCAGAATGAGAGCTTAGTTAGAAGATACCTGGATGAAAGAGATCTCTTCCTACACGCTGATATACAGGGAGGCTCGGCTGTCATAGTCAAAACACAGGGTAGAGAGCCCTCCAGGGAAGATGTGGAGGACGCAGCTATCATAGCTGCATGCTACAGTAGAGCCTGGAAGGCTGGTTTAGCGAGCGTAGACGTGTACTGGGTTTACGGAAACCAGGTTTCCAAAAGCGCCCCAGCCGGAGAGTATCTGAGGACAGGGGCTTTCATGATCTACGGTGAGCGAAACTACATACGTGGTGTTAGACTACTGCTAGCTCTAGGACTAGCATTGGATAATGAAGGAAACCCCCTAGCTTTCGTGGGGAGCGAGAGAGTAGTTAGGAGAGCTTCAATAGCATACACCATCCTAGCACCCGGAGATAGCAGATTAGATGAAGCTGGGTTGGTTAAAGACGAGCTTGTTAAAACCTTGGATAGCGAGAGTAAACCCCTAGCCATGGCCTTAGACGTAGAACAGATTAAAACTCTAATACCTGGAAAATTTAGAATCCTTAAAGTTGAAATAGGAGAGGGAGCAGGTCTAGGAGTTCTCTAGGAGCCTAATAGCTTTAGGAGAAGCGGAGCTCCTGCAACGAGATAGTAGGAGGTAAGTGATTTGGAATATCTAAGTTTATAGAATAATGTTATAAGCTTCAAACCCTCCTTATAGTATTAACTGGGAGGTGTTAGGTGTTTAGGAGAACGCTTATATCTATCCTAAAGCATTATGATAGCCCCCGGAAGCTTTCAAGGC
>Ga0326760_1001281_pt1 | contig 11376 bp, 9 predicted proteins | sample GCREP_S_FD_207668 | JGI IMG/M metagenome (GOLD analysis project Ga0326760, IMG submission 207668) | Hot spring sediment microbial communities from Geyser Creek Basin, Yellowstone National Park, WY, United States - GCR.EP_S | ecosystem: Environmental > Aquatic > Thermal springs > Near-boiling...
CCTGAAGCTCTCAGGCATACCATTCTCGGCCCCCCTCCTCGCCTTCGTAGTCAACGGCTACATCGAGCAGTTCATCTCTATCTTCATCTATTTCCTCGTAGGGCTCCTCTTCGGATTCAAGATTGGCACTGGAAACTATCCTGTAGCCATCCTAGGCATAGCCATTGGGTGGTTCGCCGTGGCAGGCATAGGGCTTATATCTGCAAGCATGATAACGATCCTAGGCGCATGGAAAGGCATAGAGCCCGTAAGGTGGCTCGTAGGAGTGCTAGCGGGGCTCGTAAGCGGCGTCTACTTCCCCGTCGAGGTCCTACCAAAACAACTCCAAGCAGTCTCCCGACTACTCCCCCAGACATACGCGATGAGAATAGCAAGGCTTGCGCTCCTACAAGGCCTCGGGCTCAGCAACCTCTGGCAAGACTTCGCAACCTTAACACTCTCCGCCTTAATCCTGTTCCCCCTAGGAGTAACACTATACAGATACTCCATCGACCTCGTACGTGTCAAGACACTAGTCGAATAAACCCATACAAGCAGGCCAGCGCGCCCAAAACAACCTAGCCCTATAAAAACAGCCCACAGGCCTCGGTACATAGAAACTTCAGAACGCAACGCTCTCTTAGAAATACCGTTACATACCGTTACGTAACGGTAAATTTATAGGTAGCAATCCGTTACTAACATCGAATGGACAAGACAGAAAGTGAGACCCTAGAATTCAAACGATCCCTCTCCGACTTCGACTCCATACTAGCCACAATATCCGCTTTCGCCAACACAAGGGGAGGAAGAATACTCATAGGTGTCGACGATGATGGAAAAGTAGTAGGCGTCTATATCGGCAGGGGGACACTCGAAGAACTTGTAAACAAAATATCCCAGAACACACAGCCCAAAATCTACCCCGAGATCAAGGTCTCCAAAATAAATGGCAAGCAAATAATTGAGATAATAGTCACAGAGCGAAGCGACAAGCCCGTCTTCGCTAAAGGCATAGCATACAAGAGAGTCGGAAAAAGCAACGTAAAAATGGACAGAGACGAAATCATAAACCTTCTCCGAAAAACATACGAAGTCTCCTACGAAGACGCAGAAGCTGCACCCCTCGAAGCCATAGACACCGAAAAAGTGAAGACTTTCATAGCCAGAGCACGCGAAACAAGACTAATACACCCACCACAAGACACAGCAACAGTCCTCAAAAACCTCGGCCTCACAGACAGCAAAGCCAGCCTCGCCGCGATCCTACTCTTCGGCAAAAACCCACAAGCATACGCCCCCTGGGCAGTAATAAAAATAGGCAAATTCACATCAGAATACGAGAGACCAGTCTACGAAAAAGAGATAACAGGCGACCTAGTAGAACAAATCGAGAAGAGCTACGCTGAGGTCCTCTCCCTAATAAGAAAAGAAATAGTAGTCGAGAAACCAGCCAGAAAAGAAATCTACGAATACCCACCAGAAGCAATAAGAGAACTCATCGTCAACGCAGTAGCCCACAGAGACTACTCAATAAAAAGCCCCATCTACATAAAAATATACCCCGACAAACTCACAATAGAAAACCCAGGAGGCCTACCACCAGGCATAACAATAGAAGACCTCAAAAAACCCCACACCTCCATACTTAGAAACCCAAAAATAGCAAACACACTCTACATCCTCGGATACATAGAGAAATGGGGCATAGGAACACTAACAGTAATCAAAAAATGCATACAAAACGGAAACGGCGAGCCAACCTTCCAAACAAACCACACATTCAAAGCCGAAATAAAAAGCAGATACACAACATCCACAGACAACCGCGAAAAACTCATAATAGAATACCTAGCAACCAAAAAACAAGCCACAAGACGAGAAATCGAAAAACTACTCGGACTAAAAGAAAGCACAGTAAGAAAAATCCTAGAAAACATGCAAAACAAAGGACTCATAACCAAACAAGGAACAGGCAAAAAAACCACATACAAACTAAACATATAACAGCCCGCACAACCACATAACAAGTCTTATTAAAGAAATATTATTAACCCCCAGACTACGGCCAAGATGCCTCGAAAAACAGGCCCAAAAACATACTTAGCCGTATAAACCCCACCATCAACAACACCATACCAAAATTAAAACATTCCCCCAACCCAAAACAAGCCCACAGGCCCCTAGAAAAACCTCATTACCAAAAAACTCATCACTCATGAAATCTAAACCTCTCCTAGCGCGCGCATGGATGGAACTATCTCATTATCATAAACTCTCATCTTCGCCTCCAACTCCTCCTCATACTTCCTAGCCAGTTCCTCAAGCCTCTTTTGTTCCTCTTTCCAGTCCTTCTTCTTGTCCCAAGGCTCAGGCTACTGACACATACACCTTACCTATCAAGTCACAGGTCAAAAAACCTTTGCTTTCTACCCATATTTCCGAAAGGACGACCTTACCCAAGAACACTTAAAGGAAAAAACCACTTTCAAGATATTCCTTAAACCACAAACTAGGGGAAGCTATAAACTTTGGCTTCGCCGAAATGAAAGATAAAACGTCTTTTGGGCTCTTTGGGTTTATTGGGATTTATAAGTGTCCCTGACTCCACTATATCCGCTAAAAAGAAATCCTCAAAGTATACTTCGGCGCGCTCAAATTTCCATATTCCGTATTTGTAGTATGTGAACACAATATAGCCTCTGCCCAGGGGGAGAGGCACCCTGTGCATCCAGACTGGGTCCATAAAACTCTCAACCTGGAACTTGCCGAGGTGCTGTTGAAGTATTAGCTTCAACTCTTCTGCGTCTGTTTTAGAAGTAATAAAATATGATTCGAGCTCACGCTCAAGGTACGACTTGTATTCGGAAAGCTCATGGAGAGCTTTTAATTTCTCGCTTCCTAATTCAAAGATTATCGGAGACCGTCCTGGTTCCAATACCTTGTCTAATCTCTCCTGCCGCTGGGACTTGTCCTCCTCGTGTACAGACGACTTGCTTTCCTGGGATTCGGCCTGCTTTTTCTCTTCACCCATACAGAGATATTGGTGAAACACATACAAAAAAACTTTGCCACACAGGAACATAGCATGCGAACCACCGGCGACGCCGTAAACTTTTTTGGGTCCTTATTTGTCTTGTTCCTATGAACAACAACTACACAAAAATAACTGCAATAGTTCTACTATTACTACTGACGACAACCACGTTACTAAGCATTATTCCCACGACTCATGCCTTGTCCCCTGAGGACTTCAATGTTCTCTTCCCCATAACCACCAACGACCAGGACCAATCCTACAACTTCCTAACAACCATATACTGGGTCTACACCGAGGACGATGCTTTACAAATTTATAAAGCATTTTACATCATTAAAGGACTCAGTCCAAACCCTAATTGCAAAAATCCAACAATACGCATAATAACCGAGGAACAAGATAAAACAATATTCACAGTTAAGCCCAGTAATCTTAGCGCTTTTATGCGGTATGTTGATGATGCATTAAATAAAATCCAACAAGACGAAGGAAAGACACTAGAGAAAATATTTAAAGAAAAGTTCAAGAAAATCGCCGACAAAATCAAGAAAAATATACAGGAAAACCCAAGCAGAACATACAACGCTATCGCCGATTGTGGAACTAGCAAGGCTTACGCGCAGGTTTGGACGCTTTACCCCCTAATAGTATCAACAGATGTGTTACTAGAATACATAACCAACGGCGTTAAGGATTACGCTCTGCTAAAGACAGACGGGCTAGGTATTATATGGGCTTCTGACGATTTCTCCTACGTAGTTCTAAAAAACACGAACCCAGACCTATTGAAAGATGAGTTCCTTGTCAACGACATTGTTCTACGGGACATTATTTCAGTTACACTAAGACTTTATTGGGATATTATTCCAAACAATGCTACCATTATCAACTACGCATTATCACGCTCTGCACCACTTGGCTTAATCCCCATAGCCTATCCACCACAGGAACAGATGCCAGGCTCACAGGACAAGCTAACCTCTGCGGTAACAAGCTTCCTGTTGGACACGAACTTTAGGGTGTTGACACAGTTATCCAACGAATATTCGCCCACAGCGGTCAAAGTAGCATTCGCCGTTAAACTAGCCTACGGGGACAGCCCCCTCGCAGTTGGTAATCCAGCATGTGGGCTAGACCAGTTACCTGCCATAAAGCAAAGTTTCCTAGACATCGTTGCCAAGATATATAAAGCTAACTTTACAACTCTCTGCCCAACTCTAAGAATCAAGCCCTTTGAAGTAGGTGGAAAAACCTATTACTTGGCTACGGTTGCCTTCCCCTATGTTAGATATGTAAAGAAAGACTCCGGCACGGCGTCGCCTTTCCCATATTTTGGAGCTATTAAAATGTCCCTCATACCTTATGAATATCCAGAGCTTGGCGGCATGATTAAAGACATAGACTACTCGATAGAGTATTTCGACAACAATGGACATCCACTGGCGCCCTTCATAGATGTCGCCATCAAGACAGCCATAGAAGCGAGTTCAGCATTTCTAGGGATGGCTCTATTCGGCTCTTACATTGTGACGGAAAAAGACGCCTTGAAGTACTTTGTGGAAAGATATCTACGGGGAACATACAGGGTAGAAATTCCACCCTCAGCCGAAGTTTTGGCACAATGGATGAGTGACCCACAAAATGCTCCTGCCGGTGTAATCTTCAAGGTAAATGAACTAGCCGATAACCAGGTTGTTTTCAAGCTTAGAGGATTTACAAAACAACCAGATTATAGCAAGTTTATAACAGACGACTTCGTGAAAATATTTCAAGGGGCTAGAGCGCAAACAATAGATGAGCTGGCAAGACTAAAGCAGGCAAGCGAGGCTGCACGTCAGCTTGACAAGGCGGAGATGTATCAGAAAATGATTGACTATGTACAAACCAGGTGGGGAGATGACAATGCGATACTACAGTTTTTGAAAACAAACGTACTGACGGAGGATGTGAGGAAACCAGACGCTGTAATGTTCACAGATGACCGTATACCAGTGAACCTCGAATTTAAGACAGCCAATAGCTTAGCCAAATATGAAGATACACTTCTTTCAGAAGCCGCAAGAGATGCATATTTAAATTATAAAGACGTGCCATCGATGCTGGTTAGCTATTTGGGGGATGCCGAGGCACTTACCTACCAAGAGGAAATAATAGCTAAGGCAAATGCCAGACTATTCAAACATGTATATGACAAATCTGTAGAGTACGCTTTAGCAGAGGGTGCCGTTGCGCAGGAAGGCAGGCTCTCGAGGCTGGGAAAGAGAGCTCTTTCATTACTATTGGGAATCGGTGAAGAGGTTCCGCTCGACTTCTATTTCTGGCAAAGTTGGTTCGTAATTATACCCGACCTGCCAGATAAATTTGTTGATTTCCTGAAGGGTCTAGGATTACCCGTTCCAGATTTGCCAAAGCTATACGAACGTCCAAGTGTCGTTTCCACAGGCGACGAAGCAAACATCCAGAGCGTCCCATCTGACATATTGAAGAAAGTCCCTCCAAAAATGTCGTTTACCATCGACTACGATACAGGTCAACAGTTCGTAATAAAGTCCAAGCAACTAAAGAACGACAACCAAACACTAGTAGAAGTGATACCTATCGGCGTGACGAGTAACCTAGAGTACTACGCCTATTTAGTTGTCAAACTTAAGGCAAACGGAACCGACCCAGTAACCAGTAAAGTAATATTTGTCCCCATAAGCCTCGAAATCTATTATAGGCCAAGAGTCCCCATAGAAGACTTAATAGGAACACCACCCACAACTTTCAATATAACCTACAAGAACTACGACCACGTTAACCCGTTCAACCCAGCCTGGACCCCGCCCGGTAACTGGACATACGTCAACCACATATCGGATTATACAGGAGCAAACACGACGTTCTGGCTGTTCGACCCGATAGATGACCCCATGGTATTGATAGGCAGGATGAATCCTAGCCCCATCAATGGGACGTGGATAATTTCTTCACAGCACATTGGAAGTCAATTCTTTTTTTCGGGTTATGACTATGTAGTAAGAGCAACTACCCAGCCTTATTATGTCAGCCGTTTTGCAATTGCACTACGGATACTTATAAATGGAACCGAAAACATCCCAGAAAACTATACGTATAACAAGAACGATATACAAATCTTTAACAATGGACGCGGAATATTGATTTATCCCACCTTCCTTAAACAGAACGGAACTATTTGGCTTGACTTGGGGAGCTTTAGTCTCATTTATTCATCTCAGCACGTCACTATACCCGTGACGAACAGATGGATAGTCATAGTTGTCGACTTTCCACCTAACGACACCCCATCTGTCCAGGTTTATGACGAGCATGGGCAACTATTAGGGGAGGCTCCACTCTTGACATTTACAAGCGACTGGTCATTTTTCGACCTTGGGCTATCCGTTCCACCATACGAAGACACCAACGCTACGTGGACCATCCAAATTGACTGGATAGCAGAAAGAATCGGAACTGCCCCAGACTGGACTAGAACCCAGATATTCGGCTTCGCTGGCTCAATATCCAACGAGACAAGAATCCTCGAGCTATACAGGAATGGGGTACTCGTAAAGACATTAAACCTTATAAGCTATTACCACTCAACACTTATTTTCATCGATAACTCCTCAGATACCTACGAGGTAGACTACATGGTGCTAAGGGACGCACAGGGACACATTGTTCAGACTATCGACGGCATATATCTCAAAAAAGAAAGTGACCTATCAATGAATCTATACTTTTCAACTAGGATACCTCCACCCCAATACGTCGTAATTTACTCGGATACAAATAATAGAACCAAAACACCGCCAGGCCCAAGAATCAAGCCGGCAAAGGGAAAAAGCTAGCTCGCTAGAGAACTATAAAATATTTTTTCTTTTTAGTTTTTCTCTAGGATTCTGCATGCATCTTCTTTTTGATTGACGGAGAAAGGAGAAAATGAAAAAAGAGTGTTTCTAGGGGTAGCTCGCGCTAACTAAACAATATCTCAAGCAACCCACCAATGTCAGGTATGTAGAAGGGGACCTTACACAGGAACTCACACCGTCCACACGCACTGCTACGCGCTAAAGGTATGTTGTTGTGCTTACGGGGTTCCCCGAAAAGGAGTTGCAACGGCTATTGTCTAACTGTATAAACATAGAAGATTCTCTGTTTCTTCAACAGATATTTTTCTGCAAAAATCATAACGTAAAAGAGATTCATTTACATGAATAACATTATAAAGAGTCAGAATCGGGCAGTTTCCGAAACTCCACTGGAAACAGAGGGGTTATTTAAACCCCTTTTCCCATCCCCAATATACAGTTATACTGTTGAAAAATCCCCGTAGCATGTATAAAGTTCTCTGACCCCTCTATTTCTAGTGGAAATTTATTAAAAGAAAAACTTGTAACGAGCATAAAAGTGAATACATCTTGTAACTTTTTCATTGTACTCCAGTAGAAACCTAGGGGTCATACATGTTTTTGGTAGGCTTAGCTCTTTGTTATAGCACGGTATGTTGGGGTTAAGAAAGCAGGAGAACCTTCTGTAGCTGCGAAATCATTTATAGATATAGCAATAAGGGTGCGGCAAGTACTAACATTATGGCTATTGTTTTGACGAAGTTGTTTTTCTTTATGGCGCAGTCTAGGATGGAAAGTAGACTGAAGAATTTTTATGGTAGCGGTACGGAAATTTGTAGCGCGCTATACTTGATATGACCTTTATGACTGTGTTCCCGGCGAGCCGTAACTTGTGCGCGCTAGTTTGTAGGCGAGGATTGGGAATAGTTGTTGTTCTTGTGCGGTTGTGAGGGCGAGGATAAGGGTAGCGCGCTGTCTTGCTATATATGTTTATATGTTTATTTGTAGCGCGCGCGATGTCTTTAGGCTGCAGGACTGGTTTGGCGAGTTACATCAGGTCATATATTTCCGTCCCTATTTCGAAATAGACCTGAGATATTTCGATGTGATGTCGGAGCGTTCGAGTGAACGGGTAGAGGGGATTACCCCTGCTAGGCTAGGATATTACAGTGTCCTTAGAATGCGTTTCGCTTCCCGTGTATGTATAGATTTCGTTGACGCGGTGGCGCTTTTTGCAGGCGACTCGGTTAGGAAGAGGGCGGGCTATGTTGTTCTCGACTTTAGGGAGGCCAGGGTTTGGCGGTCCGGTGATCCCTAGCCTTATGACTGTTGGTGGACTGCTATGGCACTTTATCTTCTTTGGGAATTTTCACTAGCTTGTGATTAGCGATGAGCGCGCGCATTTAACTCGAGGAGGACAAGTCCCAGCAGCAGGAGAGATTAGACATGGTACTGGGATTAGAACAGCCTCTGCCAGTCATGGACTCTGATGACGAGGTGTTAAGAGCCATGCGCAAGCTTTCTGAATACAAGTCAAACCTTGAGAGCGCGCTGTATTCAGAGTTTCTTTATCGTCGCTCAGACGTAGAGAATCTGAAGCTGTTGATTCAACAGTTCCTCGGTAAGTTCCAGGCTCAGAGGCATGTGGGACCTGTTTGGATGCACAGCGTTCCACTCCCCCCAGGTTACGGTAGCGTTGTGTTTACATACTATAAGCAGGTGATATGGAAAGCGCGCGCTATGGGTTTCCGATTCTCCTTTATTATGAAGATGTGTGTATAGAGCCTTACGATTATTGAGCGTGTGAGTGGATGCGTGGTAGCCATTTGTTGGCGCGGGCTTGTGGTGATGTTGGTAGGGGTGGCCTGTTAAAGGCATGCATGAGGGTCCCAAGGGGGGTTGGAGGCGTTGTGTTTGCTCCCGTGCTGCTGTTTAGGGTAAAGGTTTTCGGTTGGATATGTGGCTTGGTGGCTTGTCTGGGGTTTGTTGCGGGTCTGCTGTTGTGGTAAGGACGGGGGTCCAGGTAGATGGGTTATTTGTGGCGCTGTTGGCTGTTTTCGGTTGTAGATCTGTGGCACAGTATGGGTTAAAATCTCTGTGTGGGTGGTTGTTATATTTTTCCGAGTGCGTGGAGTAGTGCGAGGGTGAGTTGGACTAGTAGCGTTGCGATGATTGTTGCTGTGAGTGCCCATGTGACTTTTGTTGCGTGGTCTATTCTCTTGTCCAGCGCGTCTATTCTTTTGTCTAGCCCATCTATTCGCTTATCTAGTGCGTCTATTCTTTTATCTAGGCCGTCGATCCTCTTGTCCAATGCGTCTATTCTTTTGTCCAGGTCGCCTATTCTCTCTACGAGCTGTGTGAATGCCCCCTCGAGCCTCGAAACCCTCTCTGTGAGGCTTGAGACCCTGTCCTCTAGCACTGATATCCTGGCCAGGACCTCGCTCCTCAGGGCCTCGATGCTTTCCCTAGTCTCCTTTCTCAGGGCTTCGATATCTTGCCTTGTCGCCCTTTCTAGGGCCTCTATGTCGCTTTTCGTAGCCACGTCCCTCAAGACAGCATTTATCATTGCCAGCCTAACGTCAGGCTCGCCGACAAGGAGCTCTGCCAGCCTCTTCCTAGCCCTCGCGTCGGTCTCAAAGAGCCTGACAACGTCCTCGGCAGTAATCGACTGCATCCCTTTCACTCTATAAAGCCTCTTTAGGTATCTTATATACTTTTCAGCCTTCCAGAAGGCGCTCTCCTTCTGCCGAAATTTTGCAAAGATAAACGAGTTCTACGTGTACATATCCTCTAGATTTTTGGATGGGTATCGGGGTAGCCCATGCCTTGGCGCCGCTGTGTATCCAAGCATGAGCGCATAAGTGGTGGAGGGGCGCGCGTTTTCTGTTAAGAGTGATATTGGTATGCTGGAGGTGTATGTAATCTGGGTAGTCAATATGATGTGATTGAGCTGTTTTTCGTTTTTGGTTGCTTGTTGAGTGGGTGTGTTAAATTAAGAGTTGGGGTTATATTGCCCCGTAGTTGTATTATTGTTAGAGTTGTTGATGGCGCCTAGGATCAAGATTGAGGATACGACGGGGTCTGGGGAGAAGATCACGTTGACTATTGAGGGGTCGGAGATTAGCGAGGAGAGGGTGGTGCAGGTTTTGCAGATGCTTCGGCTTCTTAAGTCTTCCGGCGGGGGCGGGGTGGAGGAGGGGGAGAGCATGAAGGAGAGGATTTGGAGGGTTATTGTGGAGAATTTTGGTGATGGGACGTGGTTTAGCATTCGGGACCTGCATAACGTTGCTTCCCGGGAGATGCCGGATCTGAAGGTTACGGCCGTGTCTACGTATGTTTCCCGCCTCGTCGGCGAGGGGAGGCTTGTTAAGAGGGGGTCGAAGCCAAACACGAGGTATAGGGTTCAGTCGGTTAGGCGGGAGGCGACTTATCCATAAGAGGGGTCCCCGGTTTAGCGTTGTATAGGTTTCCGTTTTGTTTAGTACGGGTTGTATGTATGGTGTGTCACGTGTGCAGAAGTTATATACGAGGTTTTTAAAATATAGATTATGATGTAGATGCAGGAACGGAGGAGGTTAGTTATAGACTTTGTAGTTGTACTCCTATTCTTGTCTATTATTCTCAGCGCTTTCTTCACGAAGTATAATGCTACAGGCAGTGACAAAGAAACAGCTATACACGGGCAGATGACCCCTCTAAATGTCAACTGGAGCGTGGCTGTTGTTAGTAGTGATGAAGACTTCTTGAGTGGAGTTAGATCTGCCATTGTTGCCAGAGAGCTCAGAGTTCTGCCTGCTACCAGGGCTTGGGAGGCCGTAGGCTACGACCTCGTTATTATCGGCTGGGATGCTCTGGAGGAGGTTTCAAAAGACCCTAAGCTTGTGCTAGCATTTTTAAATGGCTCCAGGGTTCTGGCTGTGGCCGAGCCGGGCAAGGATGCACTAAGGATACTCTTCTCAAGCCTGGTTAAGCCTGTGGAGCCTGGCGAGGGGAAGAAGGCTGAGCCGAGCGACCCCTTCGCGTTTCTGCCGTGGGTGGATGACCCTAGCTTGCAAAGCACGGTCATGGTCAGAGCTATACCCACGTATGGAGGAAGGCTAGCCATGGAATACATCGTAGCATCATTAAAGTCCAAGAGTGACCTGCCAAAAGCGATAATTGCTGTGACCAAAAAGGCGCTGGAAAACGATAGCCGGAGCAAGCAAGGCTAGAAAGCAGAGCAGGCACAGCGTCGCCGTCGGAGCTCAGCAGGGGGGTCGAGGTAAGGGTGTATTATGGGAGGCCGGGGGATATAGCTGTTTTCTTTAGGAGGGGGGAGGTTAAGGTTTCGGAGGAGTCGCTGGTGGCGAGGTATGCCCAGCTGGCTGATGCTGTTGGGGATTTGCAGGAGTTTGCTTTGAGCCCTGTAAGTAGGGAGGCGAGGGTTTTTCTCGAGTATCCCTCTATGGAGTCTATTGTCGAATTTTTTAGTGGCAATGGGGGGCGTTGATGAGGCTTCGTGGG
>Ga0326760_1001282_pt1 | contig 11359 bp, 10 predicted proteins | sample GCREP_S_FD_207668 | JGI IMG/M metagenome (GOLD analysis project Ga0326760, IMG submission 207668) | Hot spring sediment microbial communities from Geyser Creek Basin, Yellowstone National Park, WY, United States - GCR.EP_S | ecosystem: Environmental > Aquatic > Thermal springs > Near-boiling...
CCGCCCTTCTCCCTTTCGAGCAGCTCTTTAACCTCCCTCAGCACGGAGATCGTAGCGTACCTGCTCAACAACACCACCACGTTGCTACATAGCTACGTAGTTATATCCCTACCGCTGCGGCGCTACCCGTATAACCACCTGGAGCCAGCAGCCACAGTCCAAGCTGCACTGATACTCGGTTTTCCGCGACTTACACATCGGGGGCTGCTGCAGGAGTGCGAAAAGAAGAGTATCAGGAGGGTGCCCGCGCGCGGCTCTCCACAGCTTCTCCGCTTAGGTCGCACCCAGGCGCGCTGGCTCAGGACGCTAAACTCCAGGTGCTCATCCCGCTGGCTAGCGTGGGAGTCATCGGCACGAAGCCAGCGCAGCAAGGCGCCAGTGTGGTAAGCGCTCTATGACCAGAGCTTAGGCGGGGGCCCTGCGAGAAAGCTTATCTTAAACCTGGTGCGTACTGCTTCTATGAGCACAGCCGCTAAGAACTACTTGGAAGCGGGCTCCAGCGCGTACGCCTTTCTCCGCAGAGAGGGTGGCGGGAAGACCATCGTGCTCATACACGGGAACCTGTCCTCATCGAGAATCTGGGCCAGCCTCATGCAGAGGATACCTCGAGACTTCGAGGTGGTGGCCCCCGACCTCTGCGGGTTCGGCGACACCTTGTGCCCGGGGATAGACGCCACGAAGGGTTTCAGCACCTTCACAGAGGAGGTAGTGGCAATCCTCAACTCTCTGGGCGTGCAGAAAGCAGTCTTCGTCGGGCACAGCATGGGGGGAGGAGTGGTCTTCGACCTCCTGGCCAAGCACCCGGAGAGAGTGGAGGCTGCTGTGCTCGTAGATCCGATGTCGCCGTACGGCTGGGGAGGCACAAAGGGTGTTCGCGGGGAGCCTTGCTACCCCGACTACAGCGGGTCGGGGGGCGGGTTGATCAGGGTCTACAACCCGTTCTTCCTCCAGGTACTCGAGAAGCTCAAGCGGGGTGAGCCCTTAGCCGCTGAGGAGAAGCAGTTGCTCGACGCCACTGTGAGCTTGTACTTCGCCCCGGGCTACGCTCCAGGAGGAGAGGTTTACAGCGTGATCCTCGAAGCACTAAGGCAGGTGAAACTGGGGGATGAGTTCTACCCCGGCGACTATGTCCAGAGCCCCAACTGGCCGTACGTCGCGCCGGGCACGCGCGGAGTCCTTAACGCCATGTCGCCCAAGTACTTCAATGCGCGTCCAGCCCTCCTCGCCGCGCAGAAACCTCCGGTGGTCTGGGTTCACGGCAGCCTCGACCAGATGGTCTCCGACAGCAGCATCATAGACGTGGGCTTCCTGGGGAAGAGCGGCTTCATACCCAACTACCCTGGAGAGGACGTGTACCCGCCCCAGCCGATGTTCAGCCAGATCAAAGCCTTCCTGGAGGAGTACCAGGACAGAGGGGGGAGCTTCGAGCTCAAGATAGTCGAGGGGGCAGGGCACACCCCATTCGTGGAGAAAGAGGACGAGTTCCTGAAAGTACTCGAGAAGGTGCTCGCTTGAAAAGCAATTTTTCTTCTCTTAGGTTAACATGTTAGCTAAAGCTGTAAATGAGCTTAGCCGCGCTCTCCCCCCAGGTTGCGCCTCCATGAGTCTTGAGAGGCTGTACAGCTGCGGTGCGTGGGTCAACGACTGGATCTCGCGGAGGGCCGATATCACCGGCGGCTGGATCGCGCTGAAGGACAACGTCCAGAAGCCGCTGCGCACAGTGACTTTCTCCGAGCTGGACCTGATGGCCAGGAGGATTGCGAGCCTGCTCCGCGAGGAGTTCGGAGTGGGAAAGGGGGATGTGGTCGCGCTCCTCTCCTGGAGCAGAATTGAGTTCGTAGCCACGCTCCTCGCCTGCTTCAAGCTGGGCTGCATCCTCGCACCCATAAACACGCGTTACAGCAGGAGGGAGATCTCGGAGTTCGTGAGCCAGGTGCAGCCGAAGGTACTCCTCTTCGAGAAGGAGCTCGAGCAGAGCCTCGAGGGGGTAGAGACCAGGAAGGTGTGCTACGACTGCCCAAGCGAGTTCAACTTCTCCGCTCGAGAGCCCCTCGGCAGGGCTGTGGAGTGCTGCCTCGAGGACCCTGTGATGCTCCTCCAGACAGGCGGCACGACGGGCAGGCCGAAGTTCGCCGTGATCAGCCACAGGATGGTGCTGTGGAACGCGCTTAACACCGTGAGGGACCTGATAATACCCGGTGATGTCACGATCAACACCCTGCCCCTCTTCCACATAGGTGCCTACACGTACCTGCTACCTCTCCTCATCTTCGGCGGCACGAGCATATTGATGCACCGCTGGAACGTGGACGAGTTCATAGACCTAGTGGAGCGGGAGCGCCCCTCCTTCCTCTTCCTCGTCCCCACCCAGCTCAGGATGCTCCTGCAGTCACCGCGCTTCAAGGAAGCTGACTTCTCGTCTGTCAGGTGGATCACGAGCGGGGGTGGCGCGCTCACCCGGGACCTCATAGAGAAGATCTTCGAGAAGGGTGTCGTGCAGAAGCAGGGCTTCGGGATGACCGAGATGGGCCCCGGGATCTTCGCCCTGGACCCGTGGGACGCTTGGAGGAAGCGCGGGTCCATCGGGAAGCCGAACCTGCTCGTAGAGGCTAAGGTTGTAGACGCCAGCGGCAACGAGGTACCGCCGGGTGTGGAGGGCGAGCTGCTCCTGAGGGGCCCCTCCGTGTTCTCCGGGTACCTGAGGAACGAGGAGGAGATGCGGGCGCTGGTAAGGGGTGAGTGGATGGCGACGGGAGACATCGTGAGGAGGGATGAGGAGGGCTACTTCTGGGTTGTCGGGAGGGTTAAGAATGTCATCAGGAGTGGTGAGGAGAGTGTCTACCCGGAGGAGATAGAGAGGCTCCTCCTCATGCACCCGAAGATAAAGGATGCCGTGGTGATAGGAGTGCCGGATGAGAAGTGGGGCGAGGTGCCGAAGGCACTGATTGTGCTGAAAGAAGGTGAGAAGATAACGAAGGAGGAGGTCGTGGAGTTCCTCAAGGATAAGATCGCCAAGTACAAGATACCCAAGTACGTGGAGGTCGTGAAGGAGTTCGTCTACACGGAGACGGGGAAGGTGTCCCGGGCAGCCCTGAAGAACCTTTACGGCCAGCCCAGAGACAAGCTGGAGGCGTGAGAGCATGCCGTACTTCACAACCTCTGATGGGGTGAGGATTTACTACGAGCTGCAGGGCACGGGGGAGAGAGTCGTCGCGCTGCTCAACGGCATCGCGATGACCACTGCGAGCTGGAGGCTGCAGTCCGAGTACCTGAAGAGCATCGGCTTCAGGGTGCTTCTGCACGACATGCGCGGGCAGCTGATGAGCGATAAGCCCCGGGGCGAGTACAGCCTGGAGAGGCACGTGCTAGACTTCAAGGAGCTGCTCGACCACCTCGGCCTAGAGCGCGTAGCCATAGTGGGCACCTCCTACGGCGGGAAGGTGGCCCTGATGGCCGCGAAGGCGCTAGCCCAGCGTGTAGAGAAGCTGGTAGTGCTCAACTCGTCCCATGTGGTCGACAGGGCTCTGGTAGCCAGAGTAGACAGGTGGCTCACCGCGGCGAGGTTCAAGTCGGGGAGGATACTCTGGCAGGTGATGATCCCCGATATCTTCTCAGATAGGTTCATAAACGAGAACTTCGCCTTCGTCGCATCCCTAGCGCCCAACTTCGAGCAGATAGACTTCGTCGCCTTCGAGGAAATGCTGAAGGCCTTCATAAGGGTGGACCTGCGGGGCGCTCTCTCCTCATTGAGCGTGCCCACGCTGGTTGTCGCGTCGAGCGAGGACAGGTTCTTCCCGCCCAGGTACTCCCGTATGATAGCTGAGGAACTGCCCTCCGCGAGGTACGTGGAGCTGGACTCTGGGCACGTGTCCCTGTGGGAGAAGCCCCATGACGTTAACAGGCTTCTCCACGACTTCCTGCTCGGGTGAGCGGGTATGAGCGTGGGTTTGGGGGTAGAACATAAGCAGGCGAGGAGCAGGGACGGGGTGAGGATTCACTACGTGGTCGCCGGTAGTGGAAGGCCACTGGTCTTCGTCCACGGGCTGGGCGAGAGCTACGAGACCTGGAAGCCGCAGATCGAGTTCTTCCCGAAGCATGGCTTCAGGGTGATAGCACTGGACCTCAGGGGGCATGGTGACAGCGAGATACCGCGCGGGAGGGTGACTATGGAGGGTTTCGCTGCGGATGTAGAGGGCGTGCTGGACGCAGAGGGCTTGGAGAAGGCGGCCATGGTCGGCTACTCGATGGGGGCTCTTGTGCTGCTCACGCTGTACAAATCCGCCCCGCACCGCTTCGAGAGGCTCGTACTGGAGGCCACAGCCCCCGAGTACCCCCCGGCTATGACCGAACTCCTCGAGAACATGTCGATGCACGAGATAGCGCTCCAGGTAGCGGAGTTTGCGGTTTCCCCCACAGCGCCCCAGGAGCTCAAGAAGGATATCTACAGGATAATCTCGCGCACCGACAAGAGGGTGTACATACAGAGCGCAGAAGCCGCTACCGAGAGGAGCTACCGCGACATAATGGCCTCGGTGGAGGTTCCCACGCTGCTGATCTCAGGAGAGCTCGACTACATCTCACCCCCGGAGGTCGTGGAGGAGATGTCCCGGCTGATCAGGAACTCCCAGAAGGTCGTGCTGAGGGGCGTGGGCCACATGCCCCACAGAGAGAACCCCGACGAGTACAACAGCACCGTCCTAAAGTTCCTCACAGGGGTCTAGGATGGAGGGTGCCATCCTCAGAACTGTGGATCTGATGAAGAAGTTCGGGGGGCTCGTAGCCGTCAACAAGGTGAACCTCAGCGTTAAGCCGAACACGGTTCACGCGATAATAGGTCCCAACGGCGCCGGCAAGACCACGCTCTTCAACCTCATCACGGGAGTCATCAAGCCGACCAGCGGGAAGGTGTTCTTCGAGGGCAGGGACATCACCGGGAAGCCCCCTCACTACATAAGTTCGCTCGGCCTGACCAGGTCCTTCCAGGTCTACTCCATTTTCCCCAACCTCACCGTCCTGGAGAACATCAGGCTGGCGGTTCAAGCTAGGAGAGACAGGATGAGGTGGGACTTCCTGCGCCCCTCGACATCCTACCAGGACGTGGTGTGGGAGGCCATGAGGATAGCTGCCCTCACAGGCCTCTACGGCAAGACCGGGCTCCTGGCCCGGGACCTAACCCCGGGTGACAAGAGGAAGCTGGAGATAGCAATGGCCCTGGCTGGGAACCCCAAGGTGGTGGCACTGGACGAGCCGACTGCCGGCGTGTCACTGGAGGAGGTCCCGTCCATAGTCAGGCTGATCAGGAGGCTGCGCGACGAGATGAAGAAGACGGTTATCGTGATAGAGCACAAGATCGATGTGGTGCTGGAGGTGGCGGACACTGTCAGCGTGATGCACCAAGGCAGCATCATAGCAGAGGGCTCCCCGCGCGAGATTGTGGAGAACCCCGAGGTTCAGAGGATCTACCTGGGTGAGTAACATGGCGGGAGGGCTGCTCACAGTAAGGGATCTTCACACGTACATCGCCGGCTTCCACATCCTCCAGGGCGTGAGCTTCGAAGTGGAGAAGGGCTCAGTAACCGCGATCCTCGGCAGGAACGGCGTCGGCAAGACGACCACGCTGAAGACTATCATGGGCATATACAAGCCCGCCAAGGGGGAGGTGCTCTTCAGGGGGGATAGCATAGCGGGGCTCCCACCCTACGTAATTACCTCGAGGGGCATTAGCTTCGTGCCCTCGGAGAGGAACATCTTCGCGACGCTCACCGTTGAGGAGAACCTCCGCCTCGCCTACAACGGCCCGAAGGAGAAGCTCGGCGACAGGCTCGAGGTCGTCTACAACCTCTTCCCAGAGCTTAAGAGGTTCTCCAGCCTGAGGGCTGGGGAGTTGAGCGGGGGGCAGCAGAGGATGCTGGCGCTCGCCTGCGGCATGGTAAGGGAGCACTCGCTCCTGATTCTCGACGAGCCCTCCGAGGGGCTCAGCCCCGTCTACGTGAAGATGTTCTTCAAGAAGCTCAGGGAGTTCAAGGAGGAGCACGGCAAGACAATCCTCCTCGTTGAGCAGAACTTCGCTCTAGCGAGGGAGGTCATGGACTTCGTCTACCTCATGGACAAGGGGGTGGTGGTGGCCGGCTTCCCGCTCGAGAAAATGGAGGCGAGCCGGGACCTCATCAGGAGGGTCCTCGGTGTGAGCCTGTAGGTGGTGCGTATGGTGTCTCCGGAGCTCCTGCTGAGCGCGGTTGTCGACGCCCTGACCTACTCGTCTATGATATACATGGCGGCGCTGGGCCTGGTGATAATCTTCGGCCTCATGGACGTGTTCAACCTGGCTCACGGTGCCTTCTTCGGCCTGGGAGCTTACATCTTCGTGACTCTCTTCTACCTGACGGGCAACTTCTTGCTGAGCGCGGCTCTGACGGTCCTCGTGGGGGTCGCTGCAGGCCTAGCCGTGGAGAGAGTGCTCATCAAGCCTGTCTACGGGAACCCGCTGGCGCAGCTGCTAGTGACCATGGGCCTGATGATCTTCCTCTTCACGCTCATCCAGCTGCTCTGGCCCGCTGGGCTCGTGTTCCCGGAGACGGGGAACTTCTACATCTCGGGCTACATCGAGGTTGCCTCGGTCAGGATCAGGGTGTACAAGTTCATCGTGATCCTCGCGGGCCTCGCTCTCTTCGCCATCATGAGCCTGGTGCTCTCCAAGACTATGCTGGGTGTGAAGCTCAGGGCGGGGACGGAGAACAGGGAGCTCGCCGCGGTCTTCGGGGTCAACATCGCGAGGCTCTTCTCCCTCGCCTTCAGCCTCGGCGTCGCCCTCGCCTTCCTCGGGGGCGCGCTCGTCGTACCACTCACCCACGCGACAATAGAGCTGCCGGTGCACTTCTCGCTACTCGCCTTCACAATCCCCGTGGTGGGGGGTATGAAGAGCTACACCGGAGCCTTCTACGCCAGCCTCCTCATAGGCTTCGTGGACAGGTTCACAGCCTACTTCGCCCCCTGGCTCACCTTCGCCGTGGACCTCTTCGTGATGATCGCAGTCCTCGTGCTCAGGCCCGAGGGCTTGTTCGCGAGGTGATCACATGGAGAGGTTGAGGCAGCTAGTTCTCCCCCAGAGGTTCGCGGGCTACGCGGCCCTAGCCCTGATCCTCGCTGCACCGTGGGTGGACAGGCCCCTGGCCTCGAGCCTGTCCCTCGCCTACGTGTGGGCCACTCTGGCTGTGAGCTACAACATACTCCTGGGCTTCGCCGGCATCGCCAGCTTCGGCCACGCGCTGCCCTTCGGCGTGGGAGCGTTCCTCGCCGCGTACATGCTGAAGTGGGGGATCCCCTACCTTCCGGTGATCCTCGCCGCCGGGCTCGCGGCAGGTGCCGTTTACGTGGCAGTAGGCCTCCCAGCGTACCGCGTGAGGGGCATATACTACGCTATCCTGACGCTGGCTGTAGCGGAGGCTGTGAGGAGCACAATCGAGTCGACCGCCAGGACGACGGTCGCCGTCACCGTGGGGGCCATCCCGGAGCTGGCAGGCCTTGCGGGGCTCTACGCCTATCTAGCGGTCTTCGCGCTGGCTGTCGTGCTGGCCGGCATCTCGGCTGTCCAGGACCTGAGGTACACGCGGAGGAAGAGGGCTAGGGTCTTGAAGGGCGTGGTCTACGCGCTCCTCCTGGCAGGCCTCGTCCTCACCACCTACACCGCTCTTTCGACCTCAGCGGGCTTCCTCGCCGAGGTCGGCGCGGGGGCTCCCTACGTGAGAGTTCTCAGGTTCATATACCCGCTGAACGTCTACCTCCTCTCGGCGGTCGTGCTGTACCTCTCCTACCTGGTGGTGAAGAGGCTGTCGCAGTCACCCCTGGGCACGACCTTCGTAGCCATCCGCGAGAACCCGGTTAGAGCCTCTGTGCTGGGCTACAACGTCTTAGCGCACCAGCTGGCAGCATTCTTCGCCTCGGGCTTCTTCGCGGGGGTTGCCGGGAGCGTCTACGTGGCGTGCGTGCCCACAGTCATGACGGACGTGCTCGCGTCCGACAAGACGTTCACCGCGCTCACAGGCGCTGTGCTTGGGGGGCTGGGGACCCTGGTGGGCCCGGTTATCGGCGGCATCGCCGTGGGGGTGCTCCGCGACTACCTCTCCAGCATCTCGCCTGCGCTGCTGCTCTCCCTCGGCGTGTCGCTGCAGCAGGCGCAGCTGCTCCCGAGCTTCATCCTCGGGGCAATCTACATAGCCGTAGTCCTGGCGCTGCCCTACGGGGTATGGGGGACCTGGCTCCTGAGAGGCTGGAAGCTGAAGAGGAGGCTCGAAAAGCTCCTAGGAACGTAGAGCCGGCAACTAGTTAGCCCCACTTTTATTTACGGCCACCTGGTCGGTTCTCTCGATGAGCGGGAAGCCCGAGATCAAGAAGTACGCCAGGATCGTGAGCACGGGCATCGCGCTGGGGAGGATTCTCGTCACGAACGACGACTACGAGAAGTTCTTCGGAATGAAGCTGCCCGATCCCTGGAGGGCTGCCCTGGAGAGCAGGATAGGGATTAAGCACCGCTACGTGTCCGCGCCCGATCAGGCACCCTCCGATCTGGCGGCGGAAGCCGCCAAGATGGCCCTTGAGAACGCCAAGCTCAGCATCGACGATGTGGACATGATAATTGTGGCCACGGACACGCCGGACTTCCAGACACCTCCCACAGTTAGCTCGGTTCACTACAAGCTGAGAGCCAAGCTGAAGACAGGGGGCTTCGACATCAACGCCGCTTGCGCCGATAACACGATCGCGCTTATCCTCGCGTCCTACAGCATCATGCTGAACGAGGACGTCAACTACGTCCTGGTGGTATCGCCCTACACGATGACGAAGTTCGTAGACCCCCAGGACGTGACCGCCTCCATATTCTCAGACGGCGCAGGGGCGGTGCTCCTGGGACCCTCTGACGAGCCAGGGTTTATAACCGGTAAGATAATCGCGGACGGGAGCTACTACGACTACTGGGGCATATACATCGGCGGCGCTAGGCCAGTCAACGAGCAGGTCGTGAAGGAGGGGTGGCACAAGCTCAGGTACCTGAAGAGGTACCCGCCGGACATAAACCTCAGGCACTGGCCCGGGCTCATCCAGGACACGCTTAAGAAGGCGGGGTTAACGCCCAACGACATCAGCTACTACTTTGTGACGCAGGTCAACCGAGAGATGATCCACCAGCTCATGAGGCTGCTGGGCCAGCCCATAGAGAAGGCTCCGACGATAATGGACAAGTACGGCTACACAGGCTCCGCCTGCGTCTTCATGGCGCTCCACGACACGGTGACTCAGGGCAAGCTGAAGAAGGGTGACTACATACAGTTCGTGACCTCCGGCGTCGGCTTCGTGATGGCGAGCGCCATCTTCAGGTGGGTCTAGAGGCGCTGCGAGTAGTAGTTAGCCTGCCCTTTATTCTACACCTGAAAGGTTTTCACAAGCGGTATGAACAAGTCAAGCCTAGCACGGGGGCTGGCAGTCCTTCTGGCACTGCTCCTAGCTCTACCGCTGGCAGGCTATACGGCGCACGCGCAGCCGAAGGAGATACGCATCGGCATCGTCACTGACAGGTCCGGCGCGCTGAGCTACTACGGTGACATGTCCATCAATGGCTTCATACTAGGTCTCATGTACGCTCTGAACATCTCCAGCTTCGAGACCCTGACTCCAAACCTCGAGTGGAAGCTCGTCTGGGGAGACAAGGTCATCCACATAATCGCGGCGAGCAATGTCCCCGCGGGCCAGCAGGTACCAGACCCAGTGACAGCGACCAAGGTGGCGGAGGACCTGATTCTCAATAAGGGCGTCGAGATCCTCGTTGGAACCGCTGACAGTCCCTCGGCGATCGCCCTCACTCAGATCGCGGAGAAGTACAAGGTAGTCTTCCTCGTCGTACCGGCTGCTGACCACGAGATCACTAAGACGTACCTGAACAGGTACGTATTCCAGATCTCCAGCACGACCTGGCACGACGCGATCGCCGGCGGCACCTACGCGGCCAAGCTAGGGAAGACCGTGGCCTTCCTGGCGCCCGCGAACTCCTGGGGTAGGTCCACGGTGGCTGCGTGGTCCACAGTGATCCAGCAGAACGGCGGGGTTGTGGTCGCCGACATCTACGCCCCCGTCACAACGACAGACTTCACGCCGTACATACAGGCGCTGCTCGCGTCGAAAGCCGAGGTCTTCGTCCCGGTGTGGGCTGGGGCCACCGCCCTGGCTCTCTACCAGCAGATTAACGCGTCAGGCGTGTACCAGAAGATGAAGGTAACCTCGGGCATACCCGACCTCGCGACGCTCAACCTCCTGAGGATGGGCCTCTACCTGCCAAACTACGAGGGCATGATGAAGTACGCCTGGAACCTGCCGCAGAACAACCCCGTGAACGACTGGCTCGTCGCCAAGTACGTAGAGCTCTACAAGAAGAAAGCCCTGCCCACCATGGGCACCCTGCTCGTAGCCTTCCCGCTGCCCGACCTCTTCGTCGGCGAGGGCTTTGTCGCCGGGCACGCGCTGGGCCTGGCTCTCCAGAAGACAGGCGGGTCCACTGATCCAGAGAAGCTGATCAGCGCGCTCGAGGGGCTGAGCTTCTTCTCCGTCAAGGGCCAGATAACCATCAGGAAAGAGGACCACAGGACGGTCCAGGACATGTATATCGCCAGGATAGTGTGGGACACGGAGTCCCTGAAGAAGTACTACAGCGTCGAGGAGCTCCCAGACCTCTACAAGCCCCTCTGGAACCTGGGCATGTTCGCGGTCAAGTACATAGACACCGTCAAGAGCGTTGCCCCGCCAGTAGAGGCGAACCTGTACCCAGCGCAGCCGCCGCAGCCAGCGCCACCACCTCAGCAGCCAGCACAGCCAGCGCAACCAGCACAGCCGACACCGCCACCTCAGCCGCCGCAGCCGGCGCCCGACTACACGCCCTACATCGTTGCTGCACTGGTAGCAGTTATAATAATAGTGGCTGCAGTGCTCCTAATTAGGAGAAAGCCGAGTAAGTAGAACAGGCTTTTTCCCTCTCGCCGTCTTTTCCTCAAGCTTCTTCAAGCATTCTGCTTAAGCCCTTAGGTGCTCATCCTTCAGGTAGCCTATCGAGTCTCAGCGAGCGGCTTCGCCGCTGGAGTCCTTTCCTGCGTCGGGTCATCCTCAGGGAGCGCGCAGCCGCCGGCGAGCGGGCGAGGGGCTTCTACGCGAGCTCTTCGAGGAAGAGCACCTCAACCCCGAGGCCGCCTCTCTCAAGGGCTTCTGCGAGCTCCCTCTCCCTCCTCGCGAAGAGGGCGGGCCCCTCTATCCTCCTGGCCACAGCCAGGGTGAAGCAGTCCCCGGCAGCTATGCTGTGCTTGCACTTGAGGAGGGCTGC
>Ga0326760_1001283_pt1 | contig 11358 bp, 6 predicted proteins | sample GCREP_S_FD_207668 | JGI IMG/M metagenome (GOLD analysis project Ga0326760, IMG submission 207668) | Hot spring sediment microbial communities from Geyser Creek Basin, Yellowstone National Park, WY, United States - GCR.EP_S | ecosystem: Environmental > Aquatic > Thermal springs > Near-boiling...
GTGGTCTGCGTATGAGGGAGGTATGTTTTGAGGTAAACGATGAATTGTATGAATCTATTCAGAAGTTGAGGGGTGCTGGTGTCAGCTTATATGACATTGTTAGGGCTGGTGTTGAGAGGCTTACTGCTGAGAAACTCAAGCCTAAACTCATCACTTACAGTATGTGTGGGGAGGTTAGACCCTTCAAGTTTAGGTGGCCTGGGGGTATTGAGGTCTATGATAACGCGTTATGTTTTAACGTTAACGGGGATACCTACTACATCGCTTACGGTAGGAGGGAGGTTTTCGGGTCTGAGAGGAGGCGTGTTGTCGTTTTTAGGGTGTCTCGTAGGGGTAAGACTATGAGGGCTATTGCTGAGTTCGCAGGTACTGATGACTGGCAGGACACCAAGCTTGTTGCGGCACTCGTTAAGAAACCTGACAACAAATATGCCAGACCCGATGAAATCGATAAAATACCTGAGTACACACCACTAAAAGACCTTATCAAAGACCACGGAAGTGTTATTAAGGGCGGTAAGAAAGGATTTGCAGCACTTGTCGTTAGGGAAGACGACTACGAGAAAATCCTATACTACGCTGTAAGACGTTACGAGATGATGCAGGGTTAAATACACATGCAGGAGGTCATCCAACCAAAACAATTTTTACCCACCTAACTCACACCCGCGCATGTAGCATAAAGATGTAACTATAACTACAGGAAATCCATAGCCTACAACCTCTAAATCAACTTCAGGATCTAACTTCTTAACCTCAAAAATAAACCTCTCAACCTCTTCACGAGCGTCGTAGTCAGCTAACATATTAGTACCCGTACTTACCGATAGCTACAACTCTGCATATCACCTACCCTCAGCAAGCTTAACAAGGTAGTTAACTACGAACCTGAGCATATCATCAGTTTCACGGCCCTCGTAAAATCCCTTAAGCTCTTTAACAGAACACATAGATTTCTTAAGCTCTTCAATATAGACCGCCAACACCCAAATAAACTTCATAAATAAATTTATAGATTATGCAACTCAGTCTCAGGTGTCCCTAATAGTTACACCCCATACAACAAGTCTCGACATCAAGGCTCTTGGTGACTTCATGAGTCTTTCTAGAACTGTTATCGTTATAGGATGTATGGGTGTTAGAAATACATATGTTGATGTATCTGTGACATCGTACATTCCTTCTTCACATAATGCACTTAAGGATTTTCTCTTAGTCTTAATGGATTAGAAATCTGCTAATAGTAATTATTCTCAAAATTTAGATAAAATGGGATAACTTAATGTAAGTATTTAATGATACTAACTTATACTCGACAGTAATGTTTAGAAACAATATATAAGTGTAGGCATGGTACTGTGATTTTAAGCTTTGTATGGAAGGATATTATATTAAGGTATTGGTGTGTAAGTAATGTTTGTCTAGTATAGAGGTCTATAGATTAAGACTTAGTTAATTCTAACTTTAGAGCTTTAGGGTTTGAACTACCTCAACACCGTAAGTTTATAATGTCGAGCTCTAAGCAATGTCGAGATTAAGATTATTAAAATCATATTAACATCATTAAGCTAAGTACTTCTTAGCTTAATCCTTCCTCAACAAATTTATTAGAAAATGCAGCTTCATAGTTAAGGTTAAACTCCCATATTGAAGTAGTTGCGAATCCTAACTATAATAATAAGTATAAATAATTGTAGTTTAATTAATCAAAAATTCTACAATTTCAATGATATTAAAGTTGTAAAATTTCTGACATTATGACTACTTACTATAACTGCTATAATCTCTTCATAACTAGCTGACGAATATTCGATAATGTTATAGGAGATCTTGAACAATTGCGCAGCCTCCTTAATTCCCATAAACTTTAGCAATAAGATATTGTACTCAAGCCATTTCTACGTCTCTACGCTTCATCCCAGCAAGCCTATACCTGTACTCAGGAATAGGTTGCCAAACAACAGTGTTTACTGGGTCTCTAATCATAACAAGTTTTGGTTTGCCCGAGCCTATGTCATAGACTATGTAGAGCCAGTAATCCTTACCAAACTTCTTAGCATACTCAAACTCTGTCTCCGTAAGTTCCACTGCTAATGTTGGTCCCCACCTACCCTTAACCTCTATATATCTAACCTCACCAGTTTTAGGATCATAACTCCTAACATCGTAGTGCTCATACTTACTAACATCCTCGGAAACCCTACCACTACTTCTCTCAAACTCTATAACGAACTCCATAGCCCTTTTCTCGATCTCCTCAACTTTTATTGGAGGTGGTGAAACCTCTTTACTAGTGTCAGATGCTATGAAGATTATTGTGCCAATCCACTTAGCGTCAATAGTTATAGGTTTTGTTACTGACTCCCAGTACTTGTGTTTATTGCTAAGATCATTACTCTCTACAAAATGTATATACTCTTCAAGTGGTGAAGTTATGTAATGCTTAAGAAATCTACTAACGACGGCTTTAGCTTTAGCAATCATGTTACTCTGTACAGTATTATTGCTGAAGGATACTGTATCGGCAACGCCGATAACGTTTTTTATAGCTTCAGCCATTATGTTGAATATCTGTACACCTCTAACAGTCTCCACTCCAATTCCTGGAATACCTACAACTTCGCTATAGATGACTCTATCACGAGCTTTTGCAGTAACCCCGAAGAGGTGAAGCTCCTTCAGATCTTTATCTCTAAATGCTGTTGCTAAAAGAACTACAGGTTTCGATATATTTACGTCCTTGGTTAAGGCATCAATAATCTTAAAGGCATCTGCAAGGTTCTCAATTGTTGTCGTGATCCCTAGGCTCGGACAGGAAACTAATAGAATACCGTCTCTCCTTTCCTCTGCTATACAGTTCTCTATATAGACTAGGCTTTTCAAGATATTTCGTAAGGCCTCGGCAGCTTGTTGTCTGCATAACCCTCCAAGTCCTGCTGAAATAACCTGGTCAATAGTTATCATCCTATCTACTCTCTCGCTCTCAACTTTCTTACTAACATTCTTTAACTGATTCAACATTGACAATATCTGGTTTATGTATGTTTCCAGACCTTTCTTACCCTCTTTAATGAACTCTATGATAGCTCTGTATTCGCTATAACTTTTTTCTTCTTTGTTGCCAGTTACAGGCATTGCAAGTATATCTACCCTCTCCTCCAGTGTTGTCCTCTCTTTTAAGAGACTTATCCTGAGATCCTCACCGATAACAACTTTAGACTCTACTCCAGCGATCAACCAGCTAAGGAGTTTCCCATAGAGATTCTCGAAGACAGCTAAATCACTTTCAACTGTTAGCAAAACGTTGTAGCTATAAACATTCTTTTCCTGACCAACTCTCCACACCCTTCCAATCCTCTGAACAATCTTTATAGGACTCCAAGTAGGTTCATAGTGTATAACAATATTAGCGTAATGTAGGTTAAGTCCTTCAGAAGCCACATCTGTTGATACAATAACATCTACAAGTCCTCTTTTCAGCCAATCCTTAACATCCTCGATACTGTACTTATGGGTCTTAATGCTTTTACTCAGTATCTCTGGAGGCTCTATCTTAACAGCTGTTACTAAGCATACCTTCCTCCTAGATTGCAACGGTAATAGCTTCAGCAGTACATGGTATACGTACTCTGCTGTATCTTTGAACTCCGTGAATATTACTACTCTATCACCTCTACCTAGATGTTTCTTGACGAGGTTAACAACCTCAGTCAACCTGGAGTCTTTCAAAGTTATCCTCTGCGCTAGATCTCTAAGTTCTTTGAGTTTATCGAAATCATTTTCGTTTAGAAGTGGTGCAAGGTGTTCTGATGCAAAGTTCTCGAGAATCTCATCTATATCTTCAGTAACGCTTTTCTCAATTTCGTCAAAAACCTCTCCATACTCTTCAAAAGATGTGAAGAAAGTCTCTATAACTTCATCAGCTTTCTTCTCAACTTCTTTAAGAACTTCTTCAGGTTTACCCATGAGCTGAGCCCCCCTTTTTGCAAGTATTCTACTGAAAGTCTTCATAGCAGCTTTCGGGCTCGATGAAGCTCTCTTAGCTACTAACGTAAGTAGGAGTGCTAACCCTTTTGGCTCTTTACTAATTTTACTGTAATACTCAAGAAGCTTATTATGCAAGAGCTCTAAGAGAAGTTCGTGGAACCTCTTTTCATCCTCGCTAGCTTCAACGACGTAAGCTATGAATTCGCAGGGCTTGAAAACAGGAGCTTTTTCATATGTATCATTCACATCGAGTTTAGTTCTTCTAAATACAAGAGCTCCATTTACATATTTGTAAAAATCTTCTGTATCTAACTCGTTTACACTAGCACAGAGGTTGGGATCTACGAGTTTAAGTCTATAGATATAATCATCAACCTTACCTCTATGAGGTGTAGCAGAGAGTAATACAAGGTTTATAGATGGATTTCTACTTATCAATTCCTCTAAGAAGATGTATCTAGCATTCTTCTTACCTCCTACAATACCTACCCTATGGGCTTCGTCAATGATCACGAGATCGTATTTAACATCTAGTATTACATGTTTGTATCTCTCCCTCTTAACAAGATCTATAGATGATAGATAAATACCATCAGGAAATCCTTTAGTTATTAATATCTCTATTGTATCCCGCTCGATCCTAAAAGGTTCTATACCGAACCTCCTCAGCTCACCTTCCCACTGGTTCACAAGAATCCTAGGAACAAGTATTAGAACTTTCTTAACCTCACCAACTTCTTGAAGATATTTGAGAAGCATTATAGCCTCTATAGTCTTCCCAAGACCTATCTCATCACCTATTAAAACCTTTAGAGGTCTTCTAGAGAATAACCTATACAGTAGCTCAACCTGGTGAGCAAAAGGTTGTATAGCATCTTTTCCTCCAGGGCTTTGTCTAAGCATGAATATGTACGGGTGGTACCAAAACCCCGTGATTACGTTTCTTAGAAGTGCTTTAAGAACCGCATTAGAGTTTGTAGAGGATTCTGACAGCTTTTGCAATTCTGTATACACCCCAGTAACCAGATCTTTCATGGAGATATGAAAACTTTGTAAACCAGAATAGAACCTCTAAATCACTCATAGCGTTTACAAGGTCTACCCATTCCCTAGCTTTCAAAGGACTTGTAAGAAATTGCCTAATGCCAGCAAATACAGTAGCTCTCCTAAAATCAGCATCACTATAAAGTTCAGCAACATTATCTCCACGATTTGTGAACTTTATGTCTAACTCCTCTAAGGCGTTGAGAAGAGCATCCCTTGAAACTCTAGCCTCGAAAACAGGCATTGCTTTTAATGAATGGTTTACTCCGGCATAAAACCTCGCAACCTCAATACTCTTTCTGTACTTCTTACCAACTCTCTTATTGGCGAAAACAATTAATGCAACAGGTAACGCAGGATCTTGGGACATAGAAACCCCAGAAACAGTATACTTTATAAAGGCAACATCATTTCTTGATAGGTTTATATCTAATCCTATGTTTTGATAAGGACTCTATCTCTTCTCTACTTAATGCTGGTATCTTGAGGCTTCTACCGTTGATAGGTAGTAGCACTAGCTTTGTTTCAGCATTTATCTCGCCTAATCCGAACCTCTGGATAACATTTGATATAATAGCTACTGCATCATCTAAACTTACATTACTCATTGACAGTTTTATCATGGATACTTTTTCCTTCCTTATAGCAGAGCTCATCTCGAAACTTATCTCATGTACTACTACAGAATTTCCTAATCTATTCCTTAACGCATTGAAAGGTCTCAGTTCACGCCCTTTTATCATAACCTCCATAACCTCTATCTCTGTATCCTCAGGCGGTACACCTTCAAACCAATCTCTATCAATCCTCTCAACCTCGACAACAATATTAGCTCTCGCAGAAGCAATAACTCTATCATCTTCTGTTACAAGCTCGAGTACATAACTGTAATTACCAGGTTCTTTCGGAGCTTTGATAATCCATATCACTAGACCCTCGGTGAACTTCTCATCAACATTAATAATGCTTGGCTCAGCCTTACCATAACCAGTTTTCACATGTAGAACACCTCTGAATGGGCCACTTCTCTTAATAATTAAGTTGTATCGTACCTCCTCCTCAGGCTTAACCCTAAATACATGTTCTTTAGGCTCAATATCAATAATAATACTTTTAATTAGCCTAACTAGTGGAGCATCTCTCAGAACATCAGGATCATAGTTGCTGAAGTTGTTAAGCACTTCCCTAATACCTATTAACTTGCCTTCAAGAACGATGTAATACTCTTCAACAAACTTAACGTTACCCTCAGTCCATTCTCTACCCTTCAAATTCTCCATCTGCGTCCTTAAAGCCTCTACATAAGGTAGAACCTCACACTCGTCACCTACAGCTTTACCCATTACAATTTCTCCTTCACTCCTCACGATCTCTAAACACTGTTTCTCGTTCTCACAGGTCTCAACCCTCTTGTAGTACACTCTATTCCCGCATCTAAGACCTATCTCAAGTTTTTTAACACCATCAGCAATAACATTTCTTATAGCTTCATCAGGTACTGCTGGAAGCCTTGGATTAGAGTAAAAGTAGTCAATAATATCACTAACTTTTCTACTCGCTGAATTCAGGTCTACACCAACACTATTGAGCAGAAATACAAAGGTATCGAAATCTAGTTCACGTCTAACTTTTTTCAAACCTTCTCTAGATAGAGAATCTTCAACACTAAACACAACTGACGCTGTTCTAATAAACATATCTGTCTCATTCACAGTCCTCACGCTATCCTTCATAATAGGATAAGCAAGCTTTGTTAATGCAGCTATTACCGAATTGTAGAAGCTTAGTGTAACGTTTTCGCAATATTTATCTATTTTACTTCTGTAAATATCTCTAGCTATCTCTAGTTCTTGAGCCCCAATCTTTAACTCACGTAGCAATGAATCGATTATATTCTCTCTCTTAACTTCCTCACACGCTATAACTTTTTTAGCGTAATTGATGGCTGGCAATAGTTTCTCTCTCTGATCTGGGTAAACAATATATATAGTATTTGCATATCTCCTCATACCGCCGGTACTAGTTCTATAAATGATATCCTCAAGAACTTCCCTTCTCCTAGTAGCATCGAGCTCAAGACATGCATATACAATATACTTCCTTGTATCGGTATCTATAGGTTTGCACTCCCTACTTACTTTAGAGAACTCTGCATTGAATACCTTTATATCTTCCCTCTTCTTCCTCTTCTCAACAATACTTTCAACAGGCTCTATCATAAGATCTTCAACAGCCTCTAGAACCTTCTTATAAGCTTCAGCATCTGTGACTCTCTGAGCAGCAGTTTCAACATACTTCACAGGTGACATTATGTATGTGAACCATAGTCTCTGAGTTCTCTCATCTCTTAATACGTAGAGTAAGTTATTAGCTATCCAATCAATCGCTTCAGCTATATCCTTCGGCTGCGCATCTCTAATCTTGAATAAGCCTGGTTCATATGTTAGAATAGCTAGTTCTGCAGGTGTTGGAAAGAACTCTAACTTAGGAACCACGCCTCCTCCATACACGAAAGTCTTGATGAAGAGAGCTTTTGCAACTGCCTTGGCTATCCAAGGCTTTTCATAGCCAAAACATCTTTTAATAATGTCTTCTTCTACAGGTAATCTAAACATCTCATAGTCTAAGGTTAGTAATAGGCTCCTTATATCCTCTCTTTCAACATCTATATGCCAAGGCATTATAAGGTCGTAAACATTCTCAGAATCGTTAGCAACTGCTCTAACAACCTTACGGCTAATCCTTAGTAAATCCCTTGTCTTCTGTAAACCTCTATGTTTATCGAGAACATCAAGTAGTACATGGATGTACAGCTGATGGAATGGGTATGTATCCTTGACCCTCATTAAGAGATCGGGCCTTACATCGCCAAAAACATTCCTATTTCTATCGTATTCAATCCTAAGGATCTCTGCAATCTCCTTAGCCTTGACACGGTCAATCTCATCAAAAAGCCTAACCCTTAGTAGGGCAGGTATATCTCCAGGTTTAACAGGTTCTAGATGTTTAGTTGCAACTCTATGGACAGATCTTACTAAGCTTAACACTATATCTGTCTGATAGATCCTCTCAACCTCGAATTCTTCACCTTTAACGCTAGGTTTCATAGGTAACGATATCACGAGTACAACATTACTTAGAGTATCAATAGCTTTAACAAGCCTTTCAAAGAATATAACAACATTTTTAGCATAATCCCTTATTGATTCATCTTTAGCACCGTAAAGCGATTGTACGTACTGCGCCATCTCATCAACAACTATAATGAGCTTTTTACCAGATAACAGCTTCACAATATTGTCTATCTGTGGAGGTTGAAGAACCTGGTCAAATTTCTTAAAATCGTCGTAACGACCAATAACGTGAGCTATGTAACCCCATAAAGTATTAACTTTGTACGCACCTGTATCCAAGGGGTTAAGAGGTGATGGTGCAAGCCTAGCGATACTACCATCTATAACGATTATATCAATATCCTTAAGCTTCTCTATAACTTCCTCAATCTTCTTCTTAACATCGATTGTCTCAGCATATGCTAGTCTAAGAGCGTTCGGATTCTTTATAGCATGATATAGAGCTATTAATGTATGGGTCTTCCCACCACCAAAGAATGCATTAAGCACGATTACCTTACTACCCTTACCCTCAGCTACAACATTAGCAACATTCTCTAATAATTCTGCCATAGACTCCGTTACAAACGTTCTCCTAAAGAATTCTGTAGGGTCTCTATATATTTTATGCTCAAGCTCTACAATTACTCCTCCTAATGATGGTGCAACATATTCATCTAGGGTCTCATCAAAAACATCAGCTTTAACCCTATTTCTGCCAGAGAGCATGACCTCACCCTCTGTTAAACTCAGATAAGCCCTCCAATCCTTATACCGAGAGAATCAAGAAGTCTTTGAACAAGGCTTCTCTCAACCTCTTCTTCAGACAGAGCAACAGCTAATATCTTTGCGAGCTCTATAGCTTCATCAACTACGGCACCATTCCTAGCTCTAAGCTCGCCAACTCTCTTCCTAAGCTCATCGCTTCTCATAACAAGGGCTAGGTGTTCAAGGACATGCAGAGCATCAACAGCAGTCCTAAATATTGTTGCTTGAGGACTTAAGTTCTTCTCTCTTAGAAGTTCCTCAATGGAGCCTCTAATATCCCTATTATGGGCAGGTTCCAACAATGATAAATCACCATCAGCTCTCTCAATAACCCTAAGATCCCTAAGCTGATCAATGGTAGTCCCCGTACCGATAGACAATATCGTAGTTGATGTTCTATCTAATCTTCTTCTCCGCCTCCTACCCCTATCAATCAGAACCTTAGCTAATAGGTAGAACTGTGAAACAGGAGATAGCTTGGCCTCAGCACCAGTTAAGAATCTCGCAATAGCAGCTGCAGTTGCTGGATAGATATACCTCGCAACAAGCTCATCAAGATCTCTAATACCAACAACCCTCTTATACTGTGTAAACTGAGATAATGTACAGCCAAGAACAGTAACAAATAGGTTCACACCGCTATAACCTTGTTTCCTATATTTACTAGCCTCCTCAGAACAAACCTCAACAGCTTTAGCATAAACCTCGTCAGCCAGAGCCTCTCCAGAAACACCCTTCCTCCAAACAACAACAATAGACATATCCAGCGTTGTGGCACCCCTAGCAGTAACTCTCTGAGGAGACTCAGTAACTAAAGCATGAGTAGCAGTAACCCTCAAACCAGCTCTTTGCCAGCCAGCCTCCAATAAAGCCTCCCAAGCATCAGGCGAAGTATGAGCATAGTAAGTACCAAGAATACCATCATCCTTAAGCCTAGCAACCATAGCTCTAAACGACTCACTAAGCAAATACTTGAAATAGTCAAATGAACCAACAGGAATATTTCTACTACCAATATTCACAGAACCAAACGTGTTTGCCCTCCCTTCGACCTCACTGATATCTCTAGGCGCAAACCTCTTCCACTGAACCTCAACCTCATTACCAAACTCATCAAAGAAGGCCTCAGACAAAAATCTTGGTCTTCTAACCAAAACCCCATCAACATCAATAACATCACTCAAAGCCCTCTTCAACCAAACATAGTAGAAATCACTAAGCTCAGCATAAGCAACATCATCCCTGTAAGGCGGATCAGTAACAATAAGGTCAAACTTCTCATCCTCAAGTCTACTCAACGAAGTAGCATCATCAAGCAGAACCCTAACACTACTAAAACTACCAGAAACAGCATTAATTAGATATGACAAACCTTCAACAATATTTTTACTCATAGCTTTCCATGTACCTCTATAATCCGAGAGTGGGTTATATTCACCCCAGTTCCACACCATAGCTATACCTCTCATGGCAAGTGTATGAAACTGCCATCCAGATACCATGGAGTTCCAATCAACATATTTACAAAGCAGTATTGCTAGGTATGTTGTTATTGCTTCCGCGTATTTGAATGAGTCTTCCTTGTCCCATCCTTCTCTAAGCTTCTCTTCCTCGATTCTCTTACCAGCCTCCCTAATCAGCTTAACGAGTTTTACTAGGGTTAGGAGCTGGCGTGGATTGAAGAGTTTGAAGAACTTGTTGTATCCCCATACCCATATACTTATCTGTCCTGCTGTTCCCATATGGTAATTCCATAGTTCTTCTATTGGTATGTCCGGGTCTCCCCACATCTTCCTCAGCTTTTCTAGTGCTTTCCATAGCTTCTCGTTGTCCTCTCTTATTGCCGGTTCGAATACTAGACCTCTATTTACAATCTTCACCTTTACTAGTAGTCTTGGTCTTGCCAGGGATTCGTTGAGAAGTTTGTTTAGGTCTATCGCTCCTGAGAGGTACTGTTCCAGCCTTACGTTCCAATTCCTCAAAGCCTCTTTCACGTACCAATCAGCCTTGCCCTTTCTTATCTGGTTTCCGCAGTAAAGGCATGTAGCTACCCCTCTTCTACCGTCTATGTTTGGTTGTGGAACCCTATGTGTTGTTTCCTCTACTGTTACTGTACCTGTTCTAACGTTTACGGATGCCCTTATTATTCTTCTGTTTAGCTCTCTGTTGAGGTCTCTAACTCTTATCACCATCTCGTCTCCTGTTTTCTGCGGCTCCATCCAGACTAGTCTTTCGAATTCTCCTCTTCTTACACCTTCCTCTCCTTCCTCCTCTTCCTCTAGTGCAGCTCCCCTCCTTACTCTTGCTAACCACCAGTTGCCCACTAGCAACGTCCATCTACTGCAGTGTGGACACTTAACTTCCCATGTACCTATGTATACTGCTACATCTTCGTCATAAAGTTCCTTTACGTCTGGATTACTCTTCAGTTGTTGTAGTACCCACT
>Ga0326760_1001286_pt1 | contig 11356 bp, 11 predicted proteins | sample GCREP_S_FD_207668 | JGI IMG/M metagenome (GOLD analysis project Ga0326760, IMG submission 207668) | Hot spring sediment microbial communities from Geyser Creek Basin, Yellowstone National Park, WY, United States - GCR.EP_S | ecosystem: Environmental > Aquatic > Thermal springs > Near-boiling...
AGCTCAGTAGGGATGATGCGACTACGTACGGCTTGAGGATGCCGAGCATTATCCTGTAGACCTCGTAGTCTAGAGCCCCCAAGCTGTAGGCGCCCTCCCTATACTTACTCGGTATCATCTGGTAGCCCTCAGTAAGTAGTGCCGTCATGTACGGGGTTGAGGCTATAGCTAGTACTATGCTAGCAGCTAGCGCGGAGTACCCTGTGATAGGTCTACAGCTGAATAGCGGTATAAAGCCTAGGTACTCGTGGAGGGGTCTCATAACCGCGTCCCTCAGGGCAGGTACTAGGACTGAGGAACCCCAGAGTCCGTAGACGACCGTCGGCAGTCCCCCCATAACCTCAACTACGTACCTGAGGGGGGTCCCCAGGCCTCTGGGTAGTACCTCCACTAGGGTGAGCATCAGGGAGATCGATAGGGGGATGGATATGGCCGTCGCCAGTGTAGCTACGTAGAGTGAGCCTACGATAGCCGGCGCTAGTCCGTATAGCTCTGCGAGGGGGTCTTCGGACGGTCTCCAGATGGTGGATAGAAACAGCCCTAGCCCGAAGCGCTCGATGGAGGGCCAGGCCTGGGCTAGGGCTATGGAGGCTATAGCTAGTAGGATACCTACAACCCCAACTACTAGTGGTAGGGTTGTGTAGAACAGGAGCCTATCCGACCTCGAGAAAAGCAAGGGGCTCCACCTAAAAGGGTCTAGTCTTGCTCACCTACCTCGATTAGCTCAGATGCCTTCAGGCACACCTCAGCTACTTCACGTGGTATCGGTAGGTAGCCTGGGACCATGAGCCTCTGCCCCTCGGTACATACCCAGCTAATGAACTCCCTCAGGGCCTGCACTACCTGAGCATCGGGGTACCTCCTGTAGATGAATACGTAGGAGAACGAGGCTATCGGGTAGGAATCCTCCCCGGGTGGGTCTAGTACTAGGTACGGTACCTCACTCCAGTCGTCTAGGGGGGACTTCGGGAGCTGTCCAGCGGCGTTACTTAGGGCACTCAGGATCGACTCTACCGTAGGCTTGACACACCTTCCAGCTGAGTTCCTGATCGCCGCTACCGGTAGGTCGTGGGTTACTGCGTAGCTGAGCTCTACGTACCCTATGGAGTAGGGTGTTGTCTTTACTACCTGGGTCACACCCTCGTTACCCTTACCGCCAACCCCCCTACCGACCCTATCTACCGGCCAGTCTATCGCTAGCCCCACCAGGTCCCTAGTCCATATGGAGGGCGCTGCCTTGTTTAGGTACATGGTGAATACAGCCGTAGTCCCGCTGGAGTCCGATCTGTGGACTGCTACTATCTCCTCGCGGGGTAGTAGCCCCCTGAGGTGTGGGTTTAGCTCTAGGATCCTCTCGTCATTCCAGTACCTCACCTCCCCCTTGTATATTAGGGCTATAACCTCCGCACTTAGGCATAGGGTCTCACCAGCCGGTAGGCCGGGGATGTTGTAGATCATCGCTATAGACCCTACCACCACCGGGATCTGCATTACCTTCCCCTGGTACCTACTGTAGAGCTCCCTCGATAGCGGTGGGTCGCTACCAGCGAAGTGCACCACCTTCTTAAAGAACATGTCCCTACCGGCACCACTACCTACGCTCTGATACTCTACACTAATACCCCTAGCCTCCTTAAATGCTCTAGCCCACTCGAACATCTGAGGTGCTAGGAAGGTCGCGCCAGCCCCTGAGAGAACTACCCTCACCGCTGGTGTGGTTGTTACAGGAGTCGTTGCCGGAGTTGTTGCGGCGGTTTGGGTAGGTGCTACCTGCGGAGGTAGTAGCTGGATTACTGTAGCTACTGCCACCGCGGCTACGATCAGTACTACGGCTAGTACTAGCGTAGACCTCTTACTGCCTCTGGTTACAGTACTACCCATTTTTCCACCGAGCTCCACACCTCGATCGGCTTTATATTCTCTAGCTATATACAATATATTGGTTAAAGCCCTATATATAACCTAAAGGGTTATATATACCCTATAGGGTACTCTGTAGGGGGTTTGGAGATGCTGTACAGGAGGAGGGTACAGGTAGTTGGGGGGTCTACGTACACCATCTCACTCCCTAAGGAGTGGGTGAGGAGTGTCGGCCTGAGGAACGGTTCCGAGGTGGTTATTGAGGTCATGCCGGACCTAACACTGAAGGTCTACCCAGGTGATAGGGTTGCCGAGAGGCTGGAGCTTGAGAGTGAGGTGGATTTCGGTGGGGATGTGGAGCTGGCTATGGCTAAGCTGATAGCCTCCTACGTAGTTGGGTATAGGAGGATCGTCGTTAGCTGCCCTAACTGCTCGGCTGAGCAGTTGGAGAGGATAGCTAGGTGGGTTACTGAGAGGACTATAGGGTTGGAGGTTATTGAGAAGGACCAGAGGTACGTAGTCTTTAGGTGTTTGGTAGACGTATCTACCCTATCCATGGTGGAGGCCCTAAGTACCTTAACGAAGCTCACCGCCAGGTCGTTTGAGGATGTGGAGACCTCCATAACCTCCGGGGACCAGGCCCTACTGGACCAGGTACTGGAGCGGGATAACCTAATCGATAAGCTCTACCTCTACATCCTAAGACAGCTTAACCAGGCCCTACTGGGTACCGTGAGCTACTCCTCAGTAGGACTCGGTAGCGTTGCCGAAGCTATGTACTGGGCAATGATAATCAGGTTCCTGGAGAGGATAGCTGACTGCGTCGCCAGTATAGCTGAGGAGTCTAGGAGGTCCGGACCCGGAAGGCTTTTACCGGTAGCTAAGTACCTCAAACTACTACGTGAGAAGTACGATGAGGTAAGTAGGTACCTACTAACTAAGTACAGAGCTGGGGAGCTAGCTGAGCTCGGTAAACTCATAGCTGAGCTAAGGAACGTCGAGGCGGAGGTGAGGGGTCAGCAACAGGCTATAGGTACAGCTAACGAGAACATCCTGAGGATCTCAGCTCACCTAAGGGATATACTGGAACTACTGATAGATATACACAAACTGAAGGAGCTGATCACCGGTACCTCAACCTAAGCCCACATCCGCGGAAACTGAGGTACTAGGTGGTCTAGGTACATAGCAACGAAGCGGTACCGGGAACACGTATTAAAAACCCTGTGCTATAGTTACTTATGGCGGCGGTCGTCTAGCCTGGTCTAGGACGCCGGCCTCCCAAGCCGGCGATCCCGGGTTCAAATCCCGGCCGCCGCACCACTGCGGAACCAGCGCTCCTAAGCTTAAAGCCGAGCTTTAACCACCCCTAGGGTAAGGTCGAGACTCTCGGAGGTTTAAGGTATCGAGATTCCCTCAGTACCTTGGGAACCGCTTCACATTTGATGTCTAAGAGTTAGGCCTATAGGCTTTGCTTCGTTACTGATGTGTATGAGGGGCTATGCCTCGATAAACCGGTGTGGCAGCTCCAGGGGGGTGCGCACTCTTCACCCCGGTGTGCCCTCGACCCCGCCCTCGAGGCGGCTGTGCTACCTATGAGGGGGTGGCGAGGCGGGAGTCCCTAGATGCGACGAGCGAGCATAAAACCGATGAGGATGAGCGTCTAGGAACAGCGGTCTACCTCCTCCTAAAGCTCTTAACCGCCCTTATTATCTCCAGGGCCTTACCTAGGTCGTCCTCGACTATGTTCCCCGTTACTATTACGTCCGCCCCGGCCTTGGCTAGCTCTACAGCCACCTCCGGGCTCCTCACGCCTCCCCCCACTATGAGTACCGCGCTGGGTAGCGCTCTCTTAACCACCTGCACAAGCTCCGGGGGTACCGGTCTCGGAGCTCCTGAGCCAGCCTCCAGGTATATGTAGTTCATACCGAGCATGTAGGCTGCTAGTGAGTACGCTAGAGCTATCTCTGGCTTCTCGTAGGGTATGGGTCTGGCCCTACCTACGTACCCCGCAGCACCCCCGTAGCCCACTATTATGTAGCCGGTCGGCAGTACCTCGATCCCGTACCTAGCTACTAGGGGCGCTCCAGCCACCTGCGCACCTATAATGAAGTAGGGGTCCTCGGAGTTGAGTAGGGACATGAAGAGTATCGCGTCGACGTACCTGGATACCCCGCTTACGTTCCCGGGGAACGCTATAACGGGGACCCCCCTCCTCCTCAGTACCAGGGCTACGGCATCCACGTCGCTCTCGGAGACCCCTATGGAGCCTCCGACCATGAAGCAGTCCGTACCGGCCTCAACTAGCTTGGCTGACACCCTCTCCAACTCCTCCAGGTTGCTAACCTTAGCTGGGTCTACCAGGGTGAAGTGTAGGGTCTCCCCCTCGCTGATCTTCCTCCTTATGTAGCTACTCACCCTCTCTTCTCTCCTCACCCTCAGAGACGCACTCGAACCTAACACCTATCTCACCAGCGTTGTAGAGGTCTACGAACTTGGAGTACGCATCGACGGGTTCGAATATCAGGGGGAGTCCGTGGAGCTCAGCCCTCAGACAGCAGGACGGGTTGTTGCAGGTTATGTACGCAACCTTGGAGAGCCCGGACTCCGTCTCAACCTCATCCATAGACACGGTGAGGGCTATCATCCCGCAGGCAGGGCATTGGAATATCTTAGGTAGCCTCCTAACTACCTTAACTACCTTCCTCCTCTTCTTCCTCCTACCCAACCTAGCACCTCCCATAGAAGGACTACCCGTACTTAAAAACGGCTCTGGCTACGGCCCATCTCGGGACGCCTTAATCACCGTACATTGAGTGGGTTACGGATCTTAAGGCTATTTTTACCTCAAAGAACTCTCTACACGGGTGTGGGGGTGTGGTAGGGATAGTAGATACTACGCTAAGGGATGCCCACCAGTCCCTACTGGCAACGAGGTTTAGGACTGAGGACATGGTCCCCATACTGGATAAGCTGGATAGGGCCGGCTTCTACAGTCTCGAGGTCTGGGGCGGGGCTACCTTCGACGTAGCTATACGCTACCTGAGGGAGGATCCGTGGGAGAGGTTGAGGGTCATCAGGGAGAGGGTTAGGAGGACTAAGCTCCAGATGCTTCTGAGGGGTCAGAACCTGGTCGGCTACAGACACTACCCCGATGACGTGGTCGAGAAGTTTGTTGAGGTAGCTTATAGGAACGGTATAGATATCTTCAGGATCTTCGACGCGCTGAACGACGTTAGGAACCTGGTTACCAGCATCAAGAAGGCTAGGTCTGTGGGTGCTATAGTGCAGGGAACCATATGCTACACCGTAAGCCCAGTACACAGCCTGGAGTACTACATGAGGTTCGCTGAGGAGCTGGTGGCCCTGGAGGTAGACATGGTCACCATAAAGGACATGGCCGGCATACTAGACCCGTACACAGCCTACGCACTAGTTAGGGAGTTGAAGAGTAGGTTTAAGATACCGGTAGACGTACATACGCACTCGACGAGCGGTATGGCTGTGGCAACCTACGTTAAGGCCGTTGAGGCCGGGGCGGACCTAATAGATACAGCTATAAGCCCGCTGGCCTTCGGCTCCGCACAGCCCGGTATCCAGACGGTCTACTACTCCCTAAGGGAGGAGGACAGGCCGAGCATAGACCTCAGCGTTATAGAGGAGGTATCCGAGTACCTGGAGAGTGTTCTAGCGCAGAAGTACTCTAAGTACATAACGGCTAGGTCCTACCTACCCGACCACAGGGTCCTCATACACCAGATCCCGGGAGGGATGATCAGTAACCTCGTAGCCCAACTAAGGGAGCTTAAGGCTGAGGGTAGGCTTAAGGAGGTACTGGAGGAGGTCCCTAGGGTCCGGGCGGACCTGGGCTGGCCCCCGCTGGTAACCCCACTATCCCAAATCGTGGGGACCCAGGCGGTCTTCAACGTGCTCCTAGGTAGGTACAAGGTCATAATTAAGGAGGTTATGGACTACGTAGCTGGGTACTACGGTAGACCCCCCGGTCCGATAAACCCGGAGCTCCGCGAGAGGGTACTGAAGAACGTCCCCGAGGTAACTACGAGGCCCGCCGACCTACTCAAGCCGGAGCTAGGTAGGTGCTACGAGGCTATTAGAGAGCTGGAGGTACCCGTTACCGACGAGAACGCCCTAACCTACTGCCTATTCCCCGAGGTAGCTGCGGAGTTCTTCAAGGAGGTATACGGGGAGTACATAAGGAGGAGTCGGGAGCTTGAGGTGGAGGCCCTGATAAACTACGCACAGTAGGTAAAAACCGCTCCTCTTGGGTGTGGACCGGGTTAGCCCATTAGTGACCCTGCTCGGCCGGAGCTGTCTGGGGCTGCGCAGTTGGTACTGTAGTTGGGAGGGTTGGGAACATCTCCTTCATTCTCTGCTCAGCTACTAACCTAGCCTCCTCCAGTATCCTCCTAGCCTCAGCTGATGCCGCTACACCGGTAGCCGGTACGCCAACCACCTCACCGATCTCCAGCATGGTCTCGCTCAGTATGTCGTGCACCTCACCTAGCTCTATACCGATCTCAGGTAGGACGTCCTTCACGGCCGCCCTAAGGTCCCTGACTAGCTCTATGATCGGCGCTAGGTTGACCGCAATATCTCCGAGCTCCTGTATGGACTCCAGCCTCAGGGCTACCTGCTCTAGGGCTACCTGGGTCATGAACACCGCCTTAGCTACCTTCCTAAGCTCAGCCACCTCGTTAGCGTACATCGTAGCCCTTACCTGGTCCTTAACCATTAGTGCGTCGACTACCCTGTTGAAGAGCTCCTGGTCCCTAGCCTTCAGCCTCTCGCCGTACACCTCGAGCTTCCTTATCATGGTGTTTATCCTGTAGCGGGCGCTGGCGATCCTGTACCTAATCGGCTTCTCCCTACCGAAGATCCTCTTGAGGGCATCGCCAACCGTCCTCTCCTTACCCGACCACTCCTTCCTGAAGTCCCTCAGCTCCGGTAGGCCCAAACCCCGCACCTCGGAGTAGGTCTAGGCCTTAGGGAGTTCTTTTAAAGCTACGAGCGCGTAATACCAAGGTAACCGCGGTGGAGGTACCCGAGTTCAACCTTATAGTAGTCCACGAACCTGGGATAGAGAACTACCAGAGGGTCCGCAACGCCGTGAAGCAGGTCCTGGGGCCTAGGATAGTCTACGTCTACTCCTACCAGTCCGTAATACTCTACAGGTGCCTGGACGAGCCTAGAGTCTGCGCGGAGGCTGTGAGGAACTGCGGTAGAGGTACGGGTGTGCCAATAATCAAGGTAATACCCGTCGACCGCGTGTGCAGAGCTGAGATCAAGGCTGTGCGGGAGGCTGTGAGGGAGATAGCCAGGAGGATCCCCGAGGGTAGTACGTTCCGCGTAACCCTCCACGGTCACGTAGACCGCGAGGAGTCCGGGTACCTAGTTGAGCTGAGCTCAGATGAGGCTGTGAGGGAGATAGCTGAGGAGGTTAGCAGACCCGTAAACCTGACCAAGCCCGACTGGGTCGTGTACGTAAGGGTTGTGAGGGTGGGGTTCACCAAGGTAGCGGCCATATCCCTACTTAAACCCGAGGAGCTCAGGAGGATTCAGTGAGGGGCTTGCTCTTATATATCCGTTAACTCCGTTAATCTCGGTGCGGTGGTTGGGTAAGCCCCCCTGCGAGTACAGGGTTAGGTACCTACTCCCAGCGATAAGAGCCGCCGTAGCTACGGTACTGGAGAGGGACTTCGGCCTCAGCCCCTACAGGGTAGCTAAGATACTCGGCGTAACCCCGGCAGCTATATGTAACTACAGGTTCAAGAGGAGGTCCAGCGCTAGACTCCTCGAGGAGATGCTCTCCAGGGACGACATAGTAGGCGAGATCCGGATCATAGCCTCAAAGCTCGCATCAGGTGCTGTAGACCCCGAGGAGGCTATGTGCTCCCTATGTAGGAAGGTCTCCGAATCCTTAGCAGCCCCCCAACCGTAGGGAGCGCACCTAGACTACCAAACACGGAAAAGTTGCCCGAGCTAGTCTCCTCCGGACCTCAACTACTTCCTCTCAGCTAGGACCCTGTCGAGCATTAGTAGGGCTGCTGGAGAGTCCTTGACTAGCCTAACCTTCGCTAGAAGCTCCTGAGCGTTCCTCTCCTCCTCAACCTGCTCATCGATAAACCACTTTAGGAAGGACTCCGTAGCCTTATCACCGACCCTCCTAGATAGCTCGGCAAGCTCCCATATCCTCCTCGTATTCGCTACCTCCGCGTTGTAGAAGTCCTCCACAGCTCTCTCAACGGACTCCCACCCGGACTTCGGTTTCGGGACCTCGTAGAGCTCTACCCTACCGCCTCTATCGCTTATGTAGTTGAATATCCTCATAGCGTGCCCGACCTCCTCCCTAGCTTGGACTAGGAAGTAGTGTGCGAAGCCGCCTAGGTTTAGGCTCGAGAAGTATGCGGCCATGGATAGGTACAGGTATGCGTTTTGAAGCTCCTGATTAAGTTGTCTGTTAAGTGCCTCTTCGATCTCCTTACTTAACATAGCGTACTACCCATATCAGGGTCTTCGGAAAGCTATATAAGCTTATCGAGGACTCCTACGCCTCCTCGAGTAAGCTCCGGGAGCTAGTACTCTAGAATAGCCTTACCTTCCCCTCAACTATCTGACTAGTTAGAGACGTTATGTTGCGGAGCTCCTCAGCTACTATAGACTCCACATCGCTCCTTAAGGAGCCGTAGAGCTCGGGGTTCTCGAGGATTAGCGAGACGCTGGCTATCTGCGGGCTATCTATGGGCTTACCTATCTGGGACAGTAGCTCTACGTAGGCCTCCCTAACCTTCGGGACCTCCTTAACTATCCTCTCGGCTATCCTGTAGGCTAGTACGTTGTACAGCTTTCCTACGTGACTTACCGGGTTCTTACCCGCTGTAGCCTCTAGGCTCATCCTCCTCATTGGGGTTATGAGCCCGCAGGCCCTATTACCCCTACCGGTAGCCCCGTCGTCTCCGTGCTCGGCCGAGGTCCCGGTTACGGTTAGGTAGAATACACCTAGCTCCGGGTTATCAGCGGTGTTTACGTAGACCTCCACATCGCTATCCGGTACTATCTTCGAGGCTAGGCCTAGGACCACCTCCTTAACCTCCTCCTTAACAGCTAGGTAGTGGTTCGCGTCGGGTACTAGGTGGGATATTATTGCGGCGGCCACCGTAAGCTTAATCCTCTTACCGGTTCTAAGCCCCATGACCTTGATGTCCTCACCTACCTCCGGGAGCCTACTCTTGACCCTAGGCGAGTTTAGCTCCCTCTCTACCTCGAGTACGAGCCTCTCCAGGGGCGTTAGAGGCGCGAACCCAACACCGAAGCTGGTATCGTTAGCCAGAGGTACGGACTTAATGCCCGCCTCGAAGGTCTTCACCAGGTCTACGCTCCCGCTCCTAATCATGTAGTCTACGACTACGTGCCTCTCGGGGTCTAGGAACCTAAAGTTCTTCCTTATCCAATCCTTGACCGCGCTCAGAACTATGGTACCTATAGGTACCCTCTCGAGGGATCCACCCACGTTAACGAACTCTGTAGCTCTACCAGCTACTATTATGTAAATGGGGTGTACAACCTCCCCACCGCCGAAGACGGGCTTAGACTGCCCCCCAACCACTAGGACCTTATCCACGTTGTGGTGGAGTATGGTCCCGAAGGTCTCGATGTAGTACTTGGACAGTGCCACGCTGGCTGCCTCAGCTACGGCGTCAGCTATGTAGTCCGGGTGTCCAAGCCCCTTCCTCTCAACTAGCTCCACCGGGAGCTCCTCAGTTGGTAGACCCCTTAGAACGTTAACCGAGATGTTCGGGGCCCCTCCCATAGTACTCACCTAAGCTTTCGGTACCCCCAAGTTATTAAGTTTTAGTGCCCCTCCGGTTCGTAGTTTATAGCTATGTAGATTACCTGACTACCCCTTATCAAAACGGTACCGTAGTCAGCTACGGTCTCCAGAGAGTCCCTACCCCAGGTAACCTCCTTACAATCACTCAGGACCACGTTCATAGTGCTGTCCACCATGACCAGCCTACCTAGGTACATGGAGCCGTTCTTAACCTTCACCAGGGCGTTCCTAGCTATACCGGCCCTCAAGGACTTTAGGGGGCTCTCCAGCTTCATCTGGGAGGACATCGCCTATCACAGTAGTACTGCAGTCTAGACTTAAAAAGAGCTACACGCGGGCCGAGCGGAGCTCCTACTGACAGTACCCGGCTGTACTATAGGTATCCTGCATAGAGAGGTCTCCTAGTTCCACTAGAGGCGGTCCGCCGGTTTAGCTTACCCAGCAACGGGATTCGTAACTTCCCAAGCCACCGCAGAGTGGGGTTTGGAGGTCACGTAAGCCAGGACGCCCGAACCCTAGTCAGACCCGTCGGGTTCTACTGCAGTCTTTCAGAGGCCTTGAGGTAGTGAACAGCTACTGAAGGCTTTTTTAACGCTGTGAGGTAGTTTATCCCGGCGTCTAGGTTGGACCGATCGCAGGAGGCCCCGGGCGCTCAGCCCGCAGACTACCTCAGGCTTCTGGGCGGTCTCCTAAGCCAGGAGATGCTGAGTAGGCTAGCTAAGATTAGGGACCCCGAACTCCATAGGTGGCTCTACGAGATCGCGTCCATAGCTAAGCCATCCTCGATCTACGTACTTACGGGGAGTGAGGAGGATTTGGAGTACGTTAGGAGGGTTGCTCTAGAGAGGGGTGAGGAGCTGCCCACTAAGTACCCCAGGCACACGGTGCACTTCGACGGACCTAAGGACCTCGCTAGGGATAGGAGGAACACCAGGATACTCGTACCCGGAGGGGGGAGCGTACCTCTGATAAACACCTACGATAGGGAGGCCGGGATCAGGGAGGTACTCGACATAGCTAGAGGGATCATGGTCGGCAAGGAGATGTTCGTAGCCTTCTACTGCTTCGGATCGCCGGGCTCTGACTTCACCTTGTACGCCGTCCAGGTGACCGACTCAGCCTACGTAGTGCACAGCGAGAACATACTGTACAGACAGTGCTACGAGGAGTTCGTTAAGAGGGCCCCAGGTATAAGGTACGCTCGTTTCTTCCACTCAGCTGGTGAGAGGGACGAGAACGGGTGGAGTAGGAACGTAGACAAGAGGAGGATATACATAGACCTAGTGGGGGGTACGGTCTACAGCGTCAACACTCAGTACGCCGGTAACACGGTAGGCCTTAAGAAGCTAATGCTAAGGCTGTGCGTTTACCAGGGCTACCTAGAGGGCTGGCTCTGCGAGCACATGTTCATAGCCGGTGTTAGGGGCCCGGGGGATAGGGTCACCTACTTCACCGGAGCGTTCCCAGCTGGCTGCGGTAAGACCTCAACCGTCTTCGCTGCCGATACCGTGGTGGGCGACGACCTAGCCATAATCAAGGCTGTGGACGGTGTCGCCCGGGGGGTTAACCCGGAGGTAGGTATGTTCGGTATAATTGACGGGGTCAACCCAGTTGACGACCCTGAGATATACGAGATACTTACCTCAC
>Ga0326760_1001288_pt1 | contig 11347 bp, 6 predicted proteins | sample GCREP_S_FD_207668 | JGI IMG/M metagenome (GOLD analysis project Ga0326760, IMG submission 207668) | Hot spring sediment microbial communities from Geyser Creek Basin, Yellowstone National Park, WY, United States - GCR.EP_S | ecosystem: Environmental > Aquatic > Thermal springs > Near-boiling...
TCTTTCACGCCCCTTCGCTTCGCTCCAAAGGCTTCCGGAGATTTTAGCGCGCTCCTTCAGCTCCTCCAAGCTCCCAGCTTTAAGCGCACTGCAGCGCGCAGCTCGCGAGCGAGCAGCCAAGTAGTTATCCCAGTCTTCGAGTTCTCTACAGATTGCGGCAGAGCTCTCGAAAAGCTCCTCGGCAGCATCCAAGTCATCGTTATCCATCGTGTACATTGCCAGAGCGTGCGTAAGTGTTCCCCTCACAATCTTCACTGCGAGCTTAAACCTTTCCGGCTTGAATACCCGCTCCTCCGCCCACTCTACGGCTTGCTCGCTCGGCTCCTCCCCCTCCATCCTCTCAAGCTTTTCGAGGAGCTCTACCGCTTTTTTCGCCGCTCCCCCGCCGCCGCACGGCTCCAAGCCCATTTCGAGCGCCGCTACCAGCGCGTACGCCTCAGCTATAACCTGCAGCTGCCCTTCCAGCTTCTCGAGGAGCTCGCACATCCTCCCCCTCATCAGCTTCCGTTCTTCTTTCCGGAAGTACTCTGCATGCTTTGTGAGCAGGTTGGAGTACGCAGATACAGCATATGCCAGCGGCCACGCTTTCCCCTCCAGCTCCTCCCCATACTTTTGAAGCGCTCCATCAACGGCACCAGCTATTTCGCGGGCAGCGTCTTCGTCCAGCTCGGGCAGCTCGGAGGCAAGCGACGCGAGCTTTACGTGGTAGTGGGGTGCTAGCTCGCCGAGTGGTTTAAACATCTCTAGAAGAGCGGCGACGCACTTTACCCTGGAAGCTTTTTGCACGGCAGCGGCGGCAGCTTGGAGCGCGGCTTCCGCCTCCTCAACCTTTACCTTCTCGCCGAGCCTCTTAGCCTCGGCAACAGAGAGGGCGAGGCCCAAAGCGTAAAACCTCTCGTCCAGATAAACGCTGCCTCTTTCGCGCCAGTTTTCCTTTAGCTTTTCGATTTCTTCCGCCGCTTCTTTGTGGCAATAAGCGAGGGGACGTACAAGCGTGTGCGGACTGTAAAGCGCCACCTCGAGGATTAGCAGTGGGATTACGGCGCCCACGAGCAGGTAATCATCTGCTTCGCAGGGCTCTAAAGCCTTGCTGGGCAGCACCTTGGGCTTTGAAGCTGCTACGAGCGGAGCTAAGCGCTGCCACGCGAGGGCGGAGCCAGCTACTAGTGCTAGCCTGCGCCAGCAGCTAGTCGCGTAAGCTTCGAGTGCTGCCTCAAGCCTCTTACCAACGAAATCCGGCAGCCTTTCGAGTACAGGCACCTTTTCTTCCTCGCGGAGTATCTCGCTCCAAGCCCAGTCTAGCGCTCCCGTAAGCTCCTCCAGCTCTCTGTACTCTAGGCGGCATAGCTCTTCCAGCGTCTCCTCGACGAGATCCTCGTGCCTGAGGCTAAGCCATCTCGCCAGGGGCTCCAGCTCATCCACAACCAGGCTCCCAGGCCTAACCCCTCTGAGCTGCTCAGGGCTCGGCAAGCGCCAGGCTACACCCTCCTGCACACCCCTCACCAAGTACGTCACACCCTCCGGCACAGGGCCGAAGAAGGCGTGGAGAATCAAGGGCACAGCAACCATCCTCGCCAGATCCCCACTACCCTTGAGAAGCACGCTCCACAGGTAGTGGGCGAGGAAGCGCTTCGGCTCCCCCTTAGCCTCTTCAACTACCTTCCACACATCCTCGATCCTGCAGCCTTTCTCGCGTAGCGCTAGGCCTGCATACTTCGCGACAAGCGTGTAGCCATCCTCGAACCCCGTGATAACGCCCGCAAGCTCCCCGAAGTCTCCTTTGCAGTCTGAGTAGGTTTTAACTACCTCCTCGAGGAAGAAGGGATCCCTAAGGTCTATGTGTAAAGTACGGTTTTTGAGTGCCTCCTTAAGCTGGGAGCACAGGTCCCCGTAGAGTTCGCTGGGCAGTACAGCGAGTACAAGCACACCAGCTGCACTTCCAGCCAGCTCGAGGAGCTCCCGCAGAGTCACCTCTGCAGCCTCTGCAGCCTCCCGCACCTCCCTCGCGAAAGCCCCAGGCTTGTAGTAGGCATGGAGTGGAGAGGGGTCGTAGAGCACGAGGAATCTCTTCCCCACACGCTTTACCAGGTTCTCAAGCCTCGAAGCCTCACCCACGTCGAGCTTGCTCACAGAGAGGATTGCGTCGGCCTGCCCATTCAGTAGCGCCCGCCAAGCCGTGTAGGCTGCAAGCGTGGACTTGCCGATACCCTTCGGCCCCTCAAGGACTACAAAGCCCCCCTCTAACCTCCTTACGACTTCTCCAGCCAGTTTTTCGAAGGAGCCCGCAGTTACAAGCTCCGCTTCAACCTTCCCCCTCTCCTCTTGGCTCGCGATCACCGGCCTACCCTTCTCCACTTTGAAGTTGGGGTAGAGCAAGCCTGCCTCCAGCTCGTGCGCGTAGAACAACCCTACACCGATCTCGAGGGCTTCAACCTTACTTTTCAACCTGTTCAGCTCCTCTTCGATCTCCCTGAGACGATCTTCGATCAGCTGCTTCAACCGCTCCTCAAGCTCCTTGCCCACTAGCTTCTCCAGCTCCTTCCTCAGCTCTTCCCCCGTGACGAGCTCGCCGCTCGCCATCTTCGCCAGGTTCCTCACGAAAACCTTGAAGGTGGGGGCGTCCATACCCCACTCCAGCGCCACCTGGTCCACAACGGTCTCCAGCTCCTCCCTATCCAGGTGGGGCGCCGCCTCTTTAGCCGCTGCAACCAGCTTCGCCAGCCCCTCGGCAACCTTGTTCCTCGCTTCATGCCTCGACCACCCCTCCAGAACCCTTGAAGCAAACCCTTCGGCTGGCTCAGCGGAGACCCCGCCGACCTTACCCAGGAGCTTCTGGACAGCTTCATGGAGGTTTAAGCTGGCGAGAGCCTTGAGTAGCTGCTCCACAGCTAGTGCTACAGCTACACCAAAGGGCGCAGCCGCCAGCGCGATCAGCATCTTACCTGCAGCTTCCACCAGGTATTCTCTCAACCCCAGCCTGTCGGGGCTCAGCTTCAGCACCGCTTCCTTCGCCTTCTCCAACTCGTCCAGTTCGTTCTCGCTCCGCTCCGATAAGAGCTTAGAAGAGAAACCTGAAGCTTCAACTTCGAAATCCTTCTTTAACCCCTCGTGAACCACTTTAGCGAGCTCGCGCACCTTCTCGCTGAACGCTTCAGCCGCCCCCCTGTACAACTCGGGAAGGTAGATGAGCTCGACGCGAGCTGCGAGTAGCTCCCTTTCGAGCTTGCGCTTCAGCACGATAGCGTCGTAGGAGCTCTCCGGTACAACCGCTACGAGCTCGCCCTCCCTATCCTTCAGCTTCCCAACAAGCTCCTCCAAGCTCCCGTACTCTTCAACGTACTCCTCAACCTCCTTCACCCTCTCCCTGAAGGAAAGCTTCCGCTCCAGGCTCTCCCTGTAAACGTAAGCTCTAGCGAAAACCTGCTCCCCCGGCTTCAAAAGACGCTTGAGCAGCTCAGCTCTCGAGCAGCCGCAAGGAGCTAGAACAACGATACCCTCCTCGAGCTCCTTTAACCGCTTCACAACCCCATTGAAAGCGCTGCTAATTAACCGATCGTACGCGCTTGCGGCGCGCGCATCCCTCAACTTGGGAGATCCGGTTCCCAAGCTGCTGGATGAATCTTGCACTACGCTAAGCGCGATCCACACCGCTAAATGCTTTACTGCACAACGCGCTAAAAACGCCTGCGAGAGCTGCGCCGCGCAGAGAGCTCTGCGCTCCGCTCCGCAGGAACGCGCCTTAACGCTGGCGCGCGTTGCACGCGCTAAAAGGATAATAAAATGAAAGCGCGCTACCGCTGCTCCAACGGCTTCCCGCTCTTCGCGGCGGGAGCTACGCGAGCTTCAGTATCAGCTCCTTCAACCTCTCAAGGACGTCCCCAGCGTAGATCGTCGCGCCGCAGTAGGGGCATTTTACGCTCTCCCCCCGCGCGCTATGCAAACCCCACCCTTGCTAAACAGCACCATCAGCGGAGAGTAATGTTAACGGTATTCCCGCACCCCCCTCCCGGCAGTTTTTCATTTTAACTGTAGCAGAAGCATAGGAAGCTTTAAATAGAAGCATACTTAACGATTTGAGGTAGCAAATGCAACCTAACCTTCGTACGGGATGCTGCCATCAAAAATGGGCGATTTACCTGAACTGTTTTTGCTTATGCAGTTTATCGGTTTTTATGAAGGTAGTAAGATTGAATTACTCTAAACTTTTAAGTTTCTTAATAATCTTCATTTTTTCTTCAACCCACTTTTCTATAGCCTTCCAAAAGGGATTTGAAATTTTTCAAGCTAATGCTATGCCCGAGCTAGGGCTTTCTACCGTAGTATCTTCTCTCGCAGATAAGGCAGGGGACGTCCCCGCTAAATATGGATATATCGATATAGTGCATGCCGAGATTCGCCAGATCAACTTAGATACCCTGCAGTTTGAAATGAGGGTTAAATCTCCTATCCCGCTGGACCCTGGTAACGGTGTAGTTACCTATCTCTGGTTTATCGATACAGACATGAACCCGAGAACCGGGCAGAAGCACGTCTTCGTTGGGAGCGAGTACAACGTGAGGGTAGCTTTCTATGATGGCCACTGGCAAGGCTGGGTCGATATAACCCCAGAAGGGGGCCAAAACTCGGGTGGTGGTCCGTGCCCAGTCTTCATCGACAATGATACTGTCTCAATACTAGTGAAGAGGAGCCAGATCGGCAACGCTACAAGTTTCAGCTGGGAGGCCGCAGCCTCAGACGACAGGGGAGGCTTCGATGGTGCAGACACGTACGCCGCGGTCCAGCTTCCATCCAAGGTCTCGGGCACAAGCGTAGTCTCAGATGTTCTGCTTAGCCCCTCGCAGCTAATCCTCGCTAACGGAGTTTCAGCTGGGAAGCTCGCTATTACGGTAAGGGGGCGAGACGGGGAGAAGCTCCCATTTTCCACGGCCAAGTTCTTTGCAGACCATCCTTCACTGGTCAATATTACGGCCAGCGGAGCAGTGTACGCAGTTCCGAGGAAGGCTGGGCGCTGCTGGATTACCGCAAAGGTTGACGGGATAATGAGCAGCAACCGCGTTGAAGTCACCGTTGGAAGCGTGCTTCTGCTTCCACCAATACTCCTGCTGTCCCCCGACAGCCCCACCGGGAAACTCTCGGTTGAAGCTTACGACGCATATGGAAGCAGGATTACACCGAGAACGGTAGAGTATTCTAGCAGCAGCCCTAGCGTCGCCACAGTCGATAACACTGGACTGGTAACTGCCATAAGACCGCCCAAGACATTCGGGGAAACACCAGTAATATCTGCAAAGATTGACGGCTTCACAGTGCCGAATGCTGCTATTGTCCGAGTGACGCGGGATAACCTCGGGCTGACCATGAGGGCTTTGCCGGGGAAACATGTTGTCTTCTACATCCCAGAGCAGCCTGTTCAGGGGTTTGACTACCAGAAGATCTTCAGGGACTACGACGTTGTACGGTTAACCGATATTGCCTACGAGCTTGAATCCGAGGCTACAGGGGTTGTACCCTACGGTGGAAGCACGCTGTTCTTGGTCAACGATCCTGGACATGAGGATGGTACTGTTCCATGCGGCTTGTCGGGGAACCCGATAAGGCTTGGGTCGAGCGTTGACAAACCCGCGAGCTGCATGATCAGCTGTGGTGGCACTGGTTTTCCAGCATGGTTCGTCTACTTCCACGAGATGGGCCACGATTTCACGCTGGAGGGGGTTAAACCCGCTCAGTTCTTTTTCGGAGGCGCTAGCCACACAGCCGTGTACGTCGAGGGCCTGGCTACGGCTCTAGCCATGTACGTGGCAAAGATGATCGAGGAGAGAGCTTCAATCTACAATATCTCTAGAAATATTGTGGATAACGTGGTTACATTGTGGCACTTCGGCTCGACTCCAAGCCTCAACAGGTATGTGAGCAGCGGAGCTCACTATGACAATATGGATCCAGACGTTCTGGATGAAATGATCGATGTTATATGTACGAGGTATGGTTACGATAGCCTGTCCAAGTTTTACTCTCTTTTCCTGCCGCGGGACGTGCCCTTCACGTTCACCATCGATAGCGACGCTAAGCAGGCGACAGTCTTCGTCGCTGCTTTAAGCGCTGCAACGGGGGCTGACTTGCGACCCCAGTTCAAGGAGTGGGGCTTCCCAATAGACGACGAGTTCTACGCGAAAATATGGGACGAGGTGTACCGGCTGGTGAACCAGAGAGTGCACACTTTAACAGTTAGCTTCCCAGAACCCAGCCCAGTTTTCTGGGTTAAGGTTGATAACGCCAATAGGAGCGGCTCCCAGGTAGTTTTCCGGCTTCCAGAAGGCAAGCACAATCTCTACGTACCAGCTCAAATCCAGGCTGGAGGTTTAAGGTACATCTTCGAGGGGTGGAGCGACGGCTCACCCGCAAACAACCGCACCATAGAATTGGCAGGAGACTTGAACCTCACGGCGAGGTACACTCTTCAAGTGCGAGTAACTGTCTCTACGATCAGTGGGGAGGCAACGCTGTCCGGCTGGTACGAAGCTGGCAGAAATCTGACCGTCACGGTTCAGGAAACGATCCTCGACTATGGAAATGGGACAAGGAGGGTTTTCAAAGGCTGGTACGAGAACGGCTCCCTCTTGACTAGCGAGCCGCGGCTCTCAATCGTAGCTGACAAGCCTAGGATAGTAGTTGCAAGCTGGGAAACCGAGTACGAGGTGAAGGTGCTGAGCGACAAGGGGGAAGCGAGCGGGACAGGCTGGTACAAAGCCGGTACGCGCGCGACTGCCACAGTATCGCCCACCCGCATATCGAGAGACCCATTCACCGACTACGTTTTCGAAGGCTGGAAGATCGACAGCGAAATAGTCTCAAGCTCGCCGTGCTACACTTTCGAAGTAAAAACTCCGACTACCCTAATCGCTAGCTGGAAAACCGAGCCAAACCTAGCCAATATAGGCATAGTCACAGCGGCGCTCCTAGCAACGGTTCTGGTTCCCATAGCGAGAAGGCGCGCGCGTAGCTAAAAATAGATGGAGGCGCGCATACATTTCCTGCCATAGTGCGGTACTGGCATCTTGGAGTAGCGCGCGCTAGCCGCAAGCGGCGGAAGAACAGCCGCCTTATGGTTCTCACGCCCCTCTCTCGGTAAACCCATCCTAAAAAGGATGCCCTCCACGCTATAAAAGGCTTCTCCTTTTATAGCCTTAGCGCGCTACACTTGAACCTTACGGCGAAGCGCTCTCTCTAAGCCTTAGTAGCTGTTTCTACAGGCGATGGGGGAAACGGTCTTCCCAGCCTGGTAAGAGACTGGCAGAAATCTGGCTGCCACGCGCAGTCTTCTGCAAGACTTAAATATGACCCTTCTTCCAATCACGTAAGCTATGGCATATCGAAGTTGTTGGAAATTGATGGTCTATTACTCTTGCATCTGCCGGTTTGCTGGGGGGATGTTGCTATGACCGCTCACAGCGTTTTCGATTATAGATGCCCTTCCTGCGGGTTGGCGTATGCACCTTTTAAAAAGGGAGTAAAGTGCCCTAAGTGCGGCTACGAGCCCCAGGAAACACACGACATGATTTCCGAAGCGATAGACGCGTGGTTCTACCATGTTTTTATCTATGGGCGTGGAACCCCGCCAGCCTACGCTATACTTAGCTTGGGCGACCACTACATACTTCTCTCTTGCATCTTCCTCGACTACTACGTGTACGAGCTAGCAAAGGGGAAGGTTGACAAGGAGCATTTTATCGAAAGGTTCTTGGCGAAAGCGAATTTCGAAGGCTGCGAATACCTGGTAGACCACTACCGAGAGTACTTCAGCGACCTCCTCGAGCGTTTTGAAGCCCTTACAAAAGGCGACAAGCGAATGCTCGACCTTGCAAAGCGTGTCGCAAAATGCGTTGAGAGAACTAGCGGCGAAGATGTAGACTCGTAGGAAACCTCAGCTGGAAAACACGCGAAGTAGCGCGCACGGTCTAGCAGAGAGCCCCAAGCCGCCTATAGGCAAACATCTACAAGCACGCGTTACTTATGATAAACACGTGGATGTTGATGAATCTTTGATTGCGAGCTAGCTGTAGAGAAAGAAAAAACTCTCGTATGATTGCTCTAATACCTGGTATTACGATTCAGGTGGTGTGTTTACCGCAGTAGGCGCGCGCTATGCTGTTCTGCAAAGGTGAGGCTGCATAAAGCTTATCTAGATCGATCTTGGCTGGTAGCTTATGGGTTTGGATGATGAGCTCTTTTTCGCTGTTCAGATATGCGATATTGATAGAGTTCGCGAGCTTTTAATGATGGGTGCGGACCCGAACGTGAAGCAGGGTAGTTTGAGCGCTTTGCACATGGTCGCTATGGCTGACGAGTCTATCTGCGCTGGGATTCTTGAGCTGCTTTTAGAGTACGGTGCAAACCCGAACGTGAGGGACTCGGTCGGCGCAACACCGCTGCACGATGCGGTTCTCAGCGGTAAAATTAACGCTGTCAAAAAGCTGTTAGAGCACGGCGCAGACGTGAACGTGAGGACGACTGGAGCCATAGTTGTCATGGAGGACTATGCCGGCATCTTTACAGAGTCTACCTACAGCGGTGTCACACCACTCCACCTCGCAGCATACAAGGGTTACGCCGAAATCGCTAAAATACTCCTCGAGCGGGGCGCAGACCCAAACATAAGGGACGATGACGGGTTAACACCCCTAGAAATCGCCAAAATAAGAAACGACAGAAAAACAGCAAAAATAATCGAAGAATGCAGCAAGCAACGGTAAAAGTTGAGTACCGGTAAGCATGGACAGAAAATCTTCTGCTCTTCAAGGCATGTCGCGGTTGCTTCCTCGATGATATCTTCGTGTAGAAGCCATACACGTCCCCGCTAAACTGTGCAGTCATTTTCATAGAGGAGCCAGTCTCCAAGCACGCGCTGTAGCTAGTTCTCCTGGTATTAGGCCTTCATCGCCCCTGATGTTTGGGTCTGCGCCGAGCCTGAGGAGAGTGGTGACAGCTTTCTCCCTGCCACTCGTAGCGGCGAGGGCGCGCGCTTAGCAAAAGACTTAAAAAGAAGGTTCCTCCATATAATTATATAATTAGGGAAGTGAGCATGGAAAAACTAAGCGCGCGCCGCGCTACCGCTATATTATCTCGAACTCTAAGGGCACTTTCCTCGGCTTCGGCCCCTCAGGCGTGAACACGATGCCCCACGCGTCTATCTCCGGCCTGCCTATGATCAGGTCCACGCCCTTTCTCAGGTTCTCGGCGACCTCGAACACCGCCCCGCCGGGAACCCTAACCCCCTGAAACTCGACATCCACCATGCACCTCCCCACGATCCTCAGCCTTCCCTCCTCGTCGGCCGTCCTAATCTCGTAGGGCTCCCTCAGGGGTATGAGCGCCCCGAGCCTCTCCGCTAGCCCCTTGGAAACAACGCTTTTGCTCGCGCCGGTATCCACCAGGGCCTCAACTTCGATCGTCTTGCCACCGCAGCTCAGCTTAACGCGAGCAGTAGCCTGATCAAGCTTCAAGGGGGTCCCCGTATACGAAAGCGTGCGTCGTTTTTTAACCCTATGGGGCGCTCGAGAATCAAGGCGAGCTTCTACCGACTAGCGCGCTTTGCCCAGCTAGCTTTGGCGGCGTGGAAGGGCTAGAAGAAAGTTTTTCTATTGAGCAAGCACTTTTCTGCGTGGCTAGAAGGCTGCGTATCCTGCTGGTGGTCGCCGCTCTTTGCTCGTTCCTAAGCCCCCTTGCTCTCCTAGAGCGTGAGAGGGAGGCCGAGCTCAGGGGTGTGGGCAAGGACGTCGTGAGGGGCGTGGTCGAGGCCGTGGACGGCGACTTAGCCACGATCCGTTGCTCTCCCCCCTCTTCGAGGAGGGGGACAGCGTCGCGCGGGTCGACGGCGGCAGGGCAAGGGGTTTGGGCGTCGTGATCGAGGGGGGAGAGCGTGCGCTCGTCAAGCTCTTCGACGAAGAGGCAGTGAGGGAGGGCGAAAAACTCCTGCTGCGCGAAGCGGAGCAGCTATCGCCTACGACCTCCAGCTCAGCCTAATCGAAACCTACCTTGGCGGGATGCTAGCCGAGGTGGAGGATAGGCTTTTCCGCGCGCGCTGAATTCATAGGTATTTGTTAACGGAAATTACGTACGGCGTCCCTAGATGGGAATGTACTGCTAGCGATATGTAGTTGCCAAGTTTCAAGTGTCTAATGGCTGCATCTATATTGTACCTCATGGAGGCTACGTAGTGTATCTTTGTGCCTCTCAGCGGCTCCGGGTGGACGCCCGCGGTGGGTCCCGTCAGGACGTTAAGCCCCTGGGATCTCTCCAGAATGCGGTCTATGGTGAAGTTGAGGAGAGTCATCCCCGTGATTATCAACGTCCCGCACTTGGGCAACAGGAGCTCCTCCTCCACGTCAGAAAACGACCCGTGTCTCAGCTCCTGCGACCTCTCAAAAACCCACACAGTCCTCCCCTCGCGCCGAAACCTCTCAGCGAGAGGACGCATGTTCCCGACAAGACATATCGGCTCCCTCCCCACGGGCACCCCGCCGCTGGGCACCACGTCGCCCAAGAAATACTGCGAAACAGCGTTAGCCATAGCCAGCCCAAGCACCCTATTCAACGGGTTCAAATCCAGCAACATCTCCGCAACCTCCTCCAGCCTCGGCTCCCTGACTTCGCCGCCCATATCGTGAAGATCCTCCCGCGGAATGTGGGCGAAACCCATAGCCCTCCCACGCGGCCCCCCCACAACGACGTAACCGCCGGACAAGCAGAGGCAGTAATCAACAATCCTCAGCCCACTCACCCGTTGGGCAGCCCACTCACCAATTCGCTTAACAAGCACACCGCTCTAGGAAAGCAACATACTAATTTTTTACTTCCATAACGCGCTGGCGCAGGATTGAAGCAGACCAACACCCAGGACGCAACCCCCTGCGGAAACCCAAGTACTCGTAAATGTCCCAAGCCAGTTGGTTGTGGCGTGCTACTCCGTCACATGTTCACGCGCCGGTTACAGGTCTTGCAGCTGGGCGTGAAAACTTAAGTATTCTCGGGGAAAAAAGAACCATATGGTGAAGGAGAAATCCGGGGAAAATCATGCCCCCAGTAAAGACCTGCCACAAATTCAGCACGTCTACGACGGAGAATCTCTCGCGCTGAGTTTAGAGCGCCTTCACGCAACAAGTAGAAATACGGCTTCAGAGCCTAGTGGGCAGAGTCTGCTCATGGGGGAGGAGTTCGAGGGGGTGGTGGAGCTCCCTCAGAACTTGTGGGAGGCGCTTAAAACCAACCTCTCCGGAGAATTTGGAGAGCTTTTTGTGCTCATTTGGCTAGCACAGCGGAAAATACCAGAGGGCGAGGTATGGGGCCTGAG
>Ga0326760_1001289_pt1 | contig 11347 bp, 10 predicted proteins | sample GCREP_S_FD_207668 | JGI IMG/M metagenome (GOLD analysis project Ga0326760, IMG submission 207668) | Hot spring sediment microbial communities from Geyser Creek Basin, Yellowstone National Park, WY, United States - GCR.EP_S | ecosystem: Environmental > Aquatic > Thermal springs > Near-boiling...
GGATTCAAAACACTGACGACGGGCATCTGAAAATCTATCAAAGCACAAAACAAAGCCCAAAACTCCCTATCAACAGAATCCCTAGCAGAATAAAGCCTAACAGGACCAAGAACAGAAATGTTTAAATATACGTCACATAAACGCTCATAAGCCTCATCCATAACACGCCCAACATAAGAAAACTCCAAATCATCCATCATATTTTAGTCCTCCATTCATTATAAAATTAAAAATCAAAATGAATATCCTTAGGAGTGCTTATAAAATTGTTTAAACCATTATCATAAGTGGTGGTGTTTGTGGCTGATACTATTTGGGTTACGGATAAAATTAAGGCGGATCTAAAAAGGCTGGCTGAGGCAAGGAAAATCCACCTTGAAGAGTTGACATGCGTATTATTAAGATTGGCTATAAGCAATGAAAGCCTATGCACAATGGCTTATCACCTTATTGAGAGTTGCGATCTAAACCACGGTGCGACAGAACTGGAGAAAAAGGGTTGGTAAAGCACACGTAATTAATTTCAAACTTCATACGATCTTTTTACTCACATGTTTTCAAAGAAAGCTGCTCAAAGCGCTTGCAGTATCCTACTTATTTCTCCTTCCTTTATATTAAAAAGAAAGTAAAATTGTTGAAATAATCTGGAATATACGTTTCCATAATTGTAATTTTAGACATGTTAGTGCATTAGTTTCAAGAAAACATGTTAAAGTGAGTTAATATATTCTATGAAATTCTTCCATTGATCTGGATATAGTTCTCCTTTTCTGCTGTCGGATAAAACATATACTTTGTATGGACTGAGAATCTTTGTTGTTATTTCTATCCAGTTTTTACTTCCCTTTCTTTGCGGTTTTCCTGCTTCCCTTATTGTTAGGTAAATGGGTTTAATCCCGTATTCCTTGTCTAACTTTTCAAATATCCGTTTTATTTGTTCCAATCTCTCTTCACCAATTGTTCCATGACTTTTCACTTCAATTACTGAATGTACTGACTCTGGGTCGAATGCATCCGTGAACTCCTCAGGCACAGCGTCTTTATCAATTATTAATATGTCGAATTCTATTGGAAGACCCTTAATAAAAACGGATGTCGCGGCTTTCAGTCCACTTCTCAAATGCTTTTCTAAATAGTATTTAACAACGTTGCATGCCACTCTACCATTATATCTATTCCAACTAAACTTGCCACCTATCCCCGTCTCTCTGCTCGTCTTGGACAAAGCTAAAACTTTTCTAACTATCTCCTCTTGCTCTTTATTAAACAGTTCTGTTTCTACATTCATACAAGCCACCATTAACGTAATAAGGCAGATGCTTTTCGTTTCTTTAAAGGTATAAAGACATGAACGAGTAAATATTAGTCATTCATAAATAAAAATTTTGATTTCTCTTTGTACTCTTTTCTTAAGGTTAAAGTTGAATTCTTAATCAAAAATGGACAATGTTTCATTTCTAAGTAGACTTGAACCCCAACTCCAATTTTATGGTTATACATGTTGTGGAGTTTTTACATATTTAGACTATAGTCGCTTTACATCCTATGTAAATCCATGATCAATTTTACAGCTATAAAATTAGGAGGATTTGAGCTTCTATTGCAAAATTGATCGTTTTTGTTTATAATTAAATTTATATAGAGACAGGTTTATTCTTGATGAGGTGCCACAAAAACTTCGATTCCCATTTTTCCGCATATTTCCTTCAAAACTTCGTCTGCTTTCCTACAGATTATTCCTAACCCCTTTATACGGATTTGTGGGTAGTCTTCTGGGAATAGATATTTATCTATCAATATTTGCCCTATGGACTCGGCATTTAATTCTCTTTTCGCCTCTAAGAGCCAAACCCATTTGTACTCAATTTCCTTCATTATGAATTCTTCGTATCGGAAATCGAATCTCATGGGCTTCCTCCCATAGATTCCTTCCACACAGACCATGTCTATGTAAAATTTACCTACACGGTAATCGATCCCCATTTTCCCAAGTCTCTTCCTACCTATTGGAAATTCTCCTATGAACCATCCTTTCAAAACCCCTCTATTTATGAAATCATTCAGTAAATTTTCTTCACGTTCGCTCTGCAATTAAAAGTCCCTAAAGTATATTATGGTGATGAAGGTTTAAAATATTTATAGAATATCACGTAAGACAGATTTACTGAAAATTCATGATTAATAAGAATGACATTTAAAAATGTGATTGTGATGACTAAGTTTATGAAATCTGGTCCTTAATGGTAGCGTGTACACATTAAACAGAAATTACCATTAAATCGTTAACTTTCCTTTAATTTTCTTTAATTTTCCGTTTCGCTTATCTTTTCTATATATGTCGGTTAAAATTGCACTCATATTGCTCTTAATGAAATCTTCCACTTCCCAAATATACCTAATGCAATATCCATCAGCATCATTTATCTCCATTATATCAAACCCCTTGCCCTTTTCATTCTTTTCAATTAAATCGAGGAACATATGGAGGAAAAAGGCCTTTAATCCGTTCTCCCCATATTTTTCTATCTTTTTATAAAATGATGATTTACAAAACGAAGAACTATTAAAGCTGTAACTTACAACTCTTACTCTTCGAATTCCTAAGAACTTTAATACTCCTGAAGATTTCAAATAATTGAGATAAGAAATTGTCTCAGGATCCCTTGGTTTTAAATTTTTCTTTAGAAATGAATTGAAAAAGTCATGCCATCTAACGTCATCAATAAGCTTGTTAATCTCCTTAGCTATTTCGATAGGGATTCCCATTAATTTGACATATTTTTCATGAATTTCCCACGATGGCATAAATGCCCCTTGATGTGAAGTATTATTTTGTTATCTTTATTTACTTTTATTTTTTACTTTTGATTCCTTTTTGATCTAGAGTTTTTGGGTTAAAAGCTGTAATGGAATCTTCGAATTGGTTTAAGTTTTCTTTATTTTCTACTTTACTTCTGTTTTTAGCTTCTTTACGAATTCTTCAATTTCCGCTTCAACTTTATCTTCTCCTATGCTATCCAACAGCCTCCATATTTTCCTTAAGATTTCTTTTCTCCGTTGGATCTTCTCCTTATATTCTTTTACAGCTTCTTCTTTTAATGGTCCAAGCACTACCTTACCATCTTCAACTCTCATGAAGTAGCTTTCACCTATGAAAGGCCCGACGGCAGGATCTATTTCGCTAACAACATCTATTATAAATGTTGATAAAGCTCCTAAATCGAGCTTAGAGCTTTCTTGAGGCGAGTAGCCTAAAAGCCTAAGTAAAAGGTTCCCGCCAGTAAAGAATCCTTTGCCTATAACTGCAAAGCCCGGATTATCATGAACAGGCTCAGCCAACCCCTTATCATCGAAGACATATATTGATGCCCTTCCGTTATAATCAACACTTGCAAGGATCATGCTAAAATCCGGCTCAATACCATTATCTCTTAAAGCTCTGAACCTTTCAATAAATCTGGATTCGATTCGACTTACAACGCCTTCAAATTGATCGAAACTCGGTGTACAACCATACCATTCCTTAACAGATGTATCAACTAGGATCTTCTCGCAAATCCTATAGCACTGCTTAATGATGGACGCATCTCCAGCACCACCAGCAACAGCTAATGGCACATAATCTTCTCCAGACTTTAAGATTATAGGGTAAACTTTACGGGTCTCATAACTAACAGGACCTACAGTAGCCCTAGAATCTGAAGAAATAACTACACCCTCTCCTTTCTCATCCATCCACTTTAAGGCAAGTATCAAAGTCATTGATAACTCACCTCTGACGTTATTGATTAATAGACTCTAATTCTCTCTTTATTTCATGTAAACGACGTGTAAACTCTTCTATTGGCATTAGTCTTTCGTTCTTCAGATCTAATGCGAAAAATTCGACTTTTCCTTTATAACGTCGTTCATACAGATCTTTTAATACAAGGAGTTCTTTTAAATGTCTTGCCATCGTTAAGTTTTCCATAACTATCCATAACTTTCTTACGTTTATCGAATCTTTTTCGATATATTTTTCGACAGTTACATCTCTAATTTTCGCTACTGGATCACCACCATGTATTCCTTCTTCAAAGAGAGTTTCAACCTCAATAGCAACATTATCATCTTCTATGTATACATCGCTACTAATGTTTTGAGAGATGTGTTCAAACTTGATTTTCTTATACCGCTCTTCTCTTTTCGTACTTTGTAATAATTGAAGTTCTTCTGGAGGATTATCCACTAAATACTTAGCGAGGAAGCATTTCAAAAGATAATGCTCTCTGCTTTCATGATTTGAACGATGTGTTTTAACTACTGGATAAGGCTTTTCTAGCTTGGATTCGACTATTTCTCTGATTTCTTCCAATCTTTTGTAATACTCGGTTTTTCCAGAACCAAAGGCGCTATCGAAGCTATTGGTTTCAGGTATCTCTACAAATGCCCAAAGAAGCATAGCCAATGTGTCTAATTCGCGTATAAGTTGTTGATTGGGAGAGACCCAGAATATTTTATCATGAAACTTGGATCTTAATTCCCACAATTTCTCATATAAGATCTTGGCTTCTTCTGGGGCAACATAAAAGATGACAAATTTGTATCCCTCAGCAAAGCTTCTCATACGATCAGCCAAAGCTTCTCTTTCAACGCCTAAGATCAGCTCTCCTTGCTGATTTCTCTTAAACACTCCTTCCTTCAACAGTTTTGCTGTATCAACTATTGTTATCTCCCTTTCTCCAAGATACTTTTCTATTTCGCCCTTCCCATATATTCCGCTTATTGCCCTCGTTTCAGCCCCAGCAATATATTCTCTTAAACTTCTGATGCATAGGTAATGAAAGGTATCCTTACATTCATACAACTCATTCCTTAGTTTCTCAAGAACTACATAAACCGTTTCACCCGAGTAAGTTAAAGCTTTGCTTGGTCCCTTCCCACTTTTTTCCTCAAATATCAACTCCTCTAAGGAAGGAAGCTTAGACTCCTCTCCTTCAGATATTTTTGAAGCCTCCTCTACCATAATTTTAATGAATTCTTCAACTCCCTTCACCAGCACTTCTTTCTTCATTTCTTCCCTCTTTTCTAAACGCATCATGAGTTGTTCATTTATTGTTAAATCGAAGGTTTCTATGAGGAATTTAGGAGGGATTAGTGTAGCCTTCCGATAGATTGGGACTTTGATTTTGGGTAGTGTGATTTCCTTGGGTTTACTTATTTCAGTATCGAATTCCATTAGTAGAACGGATATTTTGGGAGGCGGGTTAACTCTAATTATTGGAATGGTAAGTGATCTTTTTCTTTTTTCTATACTCGGTATTTTGTAATCCAGCTTGCATTCCCTAAGTATTGGAGAAAGTTCTTGAATCTCGATAATGGGTGTGGGAACAACCTTTTTCCTCTTTTCGATTTGGGGAATCCCCTTGTTTACCTCTAGTTTCTTCAGCTGCAATTCTGGAATATTTTCCAATTTTATTAATGGAACTATTAGATGCCCCTCTTCATATGTAATCTTCTCAACTTTTTCCTCTACTTTTTCAGAAATCTTAACTTTAACTTCCACTCTTTCAATCTTTTTCTCTTTCTTTCTTCTCTCTTCCTCTTCTAATGTTTCCTTTTTGCTTTCTTCCTTCTTTTGCATTTCAACTCACCTTATTTTTATGATTTTCCTTCTATTTCTAATTTATCATTGAAGATATGTAGTTCAAAAAGAAGGTTGGAGCCTAGGAATAATGCTGGTGAAAGGTCGTCAAGGAGCTTAAGCAGACTTATATTGCACTCGCTCACTTCACGATATTCCCCCTTCCAAGTTCTGCTATTATACCATTCCATAGATGTCAACATTGGACCTGAAATCGTATAAGTAGCATAATGATCTGGACGATGAGATAGTGCTATGTATTTAGGAAAACTCCATCTAATCTCTTCAAGCTTGCGTTGGACTTTTTGAATGTATTCTTGCTTTAAATTCCTAAAAGAAGAGGTTATATAGCTCAGTACGCTTTTGACGTTTTCATTCGAAAGATATTCCCAAATTGCGTCATTCAATTTGTAGAGGGAGTCGCATAGTCCATTTTCTAGATGACCCCAAATTGTATAGTCTTCCCTCGCTTTTTCTTCGGTAACGTTTGGTTCAAAGGTCTTTTTTAATCCGAGGAATTCTTTGAGTTGATCGAAGTTGGCTTTGAGTTTTGGGTATGCTGTTATCATGTATCTGAATGGTAGGGTTTTTGTGCTGAGTGCGAAGAAGGTGTAGTAGTTGTGATTGGCACTCACTTGAAGACATTCGACATATATTGCCTTAATGGTCTCTAATAGTTTTTCAGGCTTCTGAAGCATCTCTTCAATTTCACTTTCCAAGACCTCTTTAGGTTCAACTCCGACAAGTTTGGCTATGCGTAAGGATATCTCGTTTAACTTATTTAAAAATTCGAGGAATTGCGTATTTTCTATTTTCACATCAACATAGTCGGAAGCCCTTAATCCCTCTTCCATTTCCAAGGTTACCCATTGCTTGGGGTTTACGTATATTCCAAATGTAAGCTTAACCAGCTTTGCTAAGCTGTTTTCTTTGTATTCGCCATCCTCTTTAATTCCACCAAGCATAAACTGTAAAAGCTCACTTCGCTCCCTTACCACTTCAGATAGAGTGGCTCCACCACTTTTTTCAATGATCTTTAAAATGAAGTTTCTTAATTTTAATAATGTTGATGTTAAATGATGTAAGGGCAGTATATGATTCTCAATGAAATGTTTCCATGCTTCTGTATTCCAGTATTCGAAGCCTTGTATTTCATCATAGCTTTGCATAATACCCACCTCACTCCTGAGATATTATAATATGTCCATCGCTAACATAGGTTATTTTCGCTAAACCTGTAAATAGATATGGAGAAACTTCATCTATCATCTGCATGATCGTTAGATTAGTTTCACCAACTTTAGATATATCTTCTGCTGCCATAATTCTTCCATAGTAAATGTGTGAATAGATCTTGCCTGTCAACCTATCTTTAACTCTACTTACATATTCTTCTTTTAAATCTGGGAAAACGTTGAAATACTCAGCAAATATTTTCTCTAAATCTGTAGGTGAATGATAGCCTTTAGCTAGATGTCTCCATATGACTTCATTTAATGCACATATGGATCCTCCAAAGGATTTACACTGACTGTACTCAGGTCCGCGCACATTTCCTCCACCTAATCTATCTAACTCAGCATTATATTCAGGCCAGCACCAGATCGTGTAATCCTCATAAAGCTTTGAACCTTCAGGAAATGGGCTTTTCCATTTAAACCGTGTTAAGCCAAATTCCCTTTGTAAGAAATCAAGAATTCCGTCTATTCTTGGATAAGCCTCCTTCATGAATCTGTAGGGTATTTGTTTTATAGACCATAGGAAAAATGTGCTGTAATTATAGTTTACTGAAATGTTTAAAGCAGATTGATAGAAATTCTTAATTAACTCTTTAAGTTCATTAGCATTCTCTTTTAATTTATCGTAATCTATTTTGGGTTCTGTAGCTTCGACCAATGTTTGACATTGAATTGCTTTATTAGACCATTTTAATACTTCATCAACGAAACGGATAAAGGCTGTTTCTTCAACGATAACTTTAGGTTGTATTCCAGCAGCTTCTCCTCCAAGCAACCAAGATTTTAGGTTGCTGAGTTTTAAACCAAAGAATCTATCATAAAATTTAGCTAAGCTGTTTTTCTTGTAAATGTCCTCCCTACCTGGGACGACTCCTCCTAATAAAAGTGGTAAATCCCTTTGAGATACATCACTAAGCAAGACGTTCTGAAATTCCCTCTTCAAACACTCAAAAAATTCCTTAAGGATTAATGCATTTTTCCAAACAGGAATTACATAGTTTTCTATATAACTCTTCCATGCATCTTTACTAGCATAATCTATGAAGTTTTCAACAGAATCATAATTGCTCATGCTGCCCACCTCTACCATATGGCTCAATATTTATTGATGATTAATTCTCTACACTCTAATCTAATTATTAGATTTTAATTAATCATAACAATCCCTATTCTTTTTCACTTTCGCTCTTTTCCCGCTCTTCCCGAGTTTTTATGATGGCATTTTTGATCTTCATAATTAATTCTCCTAAATCTGCTCGAGAGCCGTCAGGTAAACTCTCTATTTCTAAAGCATAGGCAAGAATGTAGGGGTTTAATCTGTACTCTCCAGCACCTAGCCTTTCGTATAATCCCAATGCGCTAAGTTGACGTAGTATCTGGCTAACTCTTTGCTTACTCTTATCATGATCTTGAACTGTTATATTCAGAGCCTCAGCTACTTTTTCATATTCGCTACTCCTTATTACAAAGTAACCATTTTCTAGAAGTTTAACAAACCTCTCATGCCATAATGTTCTGGGGGCTATAATAAACCTGCTACCTATCTTTTCCCTTTTTAATACTTCAATGAACTCTTCTATTCTGGGCCTTATAACATTATAAAATTCCTTGGGTGACACGACGTTAGGTGTTCTTCCTAAATTAATTCTAACCTTCCTATCAATTTGAATAATTGTTCTGGGGATGGGCAGTATATCAGAAATTAAGTGAAGTAAATCTAAATGAAGTAAAAATCCATATTTATTCGCTAGATCATCTAAGTGTTGATATAGCCAAGCTAGTCTATCCCAGTAATCATACACTATATGAGGTCTAATCATATGGAAATCTTCAGGTCTGTCCATTCTTAGTCCTAATCGCTCAAAAATGAAAGATATATGTGGTCTCCTTTCCTTTATTGCATTGTCCAGCAATTCCTTAATGGGTTTTGTTGTAGCTATTATAAATCCCCCGCTATACAAATGCCCTCTTGTCAACTCAAGGTATCTCTGAGCAAATGTTACAAATGCACTTTTCCCTACATCCGTTTTAAGACCATCACCTGTATAAAGCACCCTTTCAAATTCGTCAAAAATAAGCAATGGTCGACAACTCTCTCCATCTATTTCTTGCTTATTCATTTCTCCAAGCACTTCGAAGAAGCCTAATGTTTCCTTTTCTTCCTCTTTCTTATAACGCTCCTCTACTTTGCTAACAATTTCTAAACATTTCTCTAAAAGTGGAAGTCTGCTTTTCCAATCCGCTCTTTCACCCAGAATGTAAGGTTTGATTGGAACCTTTCGTTCACTGCTAACGTACGTCTTTAGTTCTTCAATGTAATTTTTAAGGCCTTGAAGAAGCTTGAAGTCCATTCCACCAAGGAAGAAATATATTGGCATAATGTTCTTAAATTGGTCTTTTAAGGGTCCTGATATAATATCGTAAACTAATTTCCTTAAAACCAGTGTTTTTCCACTACCATAGAGACCTTCTATGTATATTGCTGAGAAATTCTTACTACCCCTAGCTACACTCCGAACTTCATCAATAACACCCCTGTAAACTGCACCTACCGGACCTATGTTTATGTCGATTTTTGCCAAAACTTCTTGCGAATAACTTTCAGCCTTAGGTTGCAACTCTATTCCAATACTTGGACTTGACATAATATTTCACAATTACTTATATTATATCACAGTCTTATATATTTAACTTTAATCATAAACAAAAGAATATAGAATAACTTTATAAATAACAGTTGTTAATAATATTTATTGATGCAAAATTTAAATATAAACTGCTATAATCAATACTGGTGATAAGTTTGATGGAATCACAGTTAGGATTTATCATGAAGTTGGAGGGTAATAGAAATAGAATTTTAGCTCTTGAGAAGTTACTTACGGCAAAAAGGAGAATTAAGAGGAAAGAACAAAAATTTATAGAGAAGAAAGGGCAAAGGAAACTCGAAGAGATTGCTGAGGGTTTAAGAAGATCTATAGTCACTTTATTTACGTCTTTGGAAAAAGTAATACCATGTGAGTACACTACACTTTTCTCAGCTGAGGCTATGAGGAAGATAGCAAGTGACAGTTCTGCCATTTCTAGAATCACGGATAGATATTTTGAGGAATTGACAAAAAAAGAGGAATTAACTACAAGTGGAGATTATTTAATAGCATTACGTATACTTAGGGGATTAGGACTAGTTGAAGTACTCTTTAAAGGAGGGGGGAAATTAGCTGGATTAACCGAGCTAGGTAGAGTTATAAAGGAGTACCTAGCATCGTCAAAAGGACTTTCGAACATAGAAAAACTTAATGCTATGCTACTTGCTAGCCTTTCATTTTCTACTAAGATGCGCGTCGTTTACGGTCTTTACTATATGTATGGACCAGATTACGCAGGGTTTTATGCAACTTTGAGAGATAAACTCTTCACATATGACCCTAATACAAAGGTGAAGTTTTACGATGGTATGGAAAAATTGGGGCTTGAAGTTCTTTATGAAATAGTTTTAACGAAAGCAGGTGAAAGTAAGCTTTATGTATCAGAAACTCAGATGTTGGTTAAACTGCTTGAAGGCTTCCTTAAACTATTTGATGAGGATAAGTTTAAGCTTAATGAACTTTTTAGATCCATCAATAAGTATCTGAGATATCCGTATTACGATAAGTTCCCTTACGAGTCAGCAGCATGGGAAGCTCTAACACCAGGCAGTTACCTAGAATTAGATGATGCATTAGAGAAATACAAATTCACAAAATTAAAGCCGCTCATAGAAAAGTTACGTAAAGAATTCACACCAATAGAGTATCAATTGCGCGGACTTTATGGACTTCCACCAAAATATTAACCTAAAACTTTTAATACAGGTGAAAGTTGATGTCTGAGTTATGTAAGTGGTTGCATGAACGGTTGGAGGAGTTGCCGCTTATTAGGTATCCTTTTAGGTTGGATTTGTTGCCTGAGTGTGGTGTGTACTTTTTCTATGAGGATGGGGAGGTTTGGGGGCATGGTGGTGATAAGTTGCGGATAGTTAGGGTTGGTACTCATAAGGGTGGGAGTCTTAGGAATCGAATTGCTGAGCATTACCTTTTAGGTAAATATGAGCGTCAAATGTATTTTGATCGGAATAGACCTAAACCTTCTGATAGGAGTATTTTTAGGAAGAATATTGGGAGGGCTTTGCTGAATAGGAATAATGATAGTTATTTGGAAATATGGAATATCAAGTTTGTGGAGAGGGAGGATAGGGAGCGTTATGGGTTCATGAGAAATATAAATAAGGAGAAAGAATTGGAGGAGAAAATAACGAGAATAATTAGGGAGAGATTCTCCTTTAGATTCATTGTTCTGAATGGTCAAGCAGAAAGGATAATGCTTGAGCGTGCTTTAATTGGAACTTTGGCTAGCTGTAAATTGTGTAGGCCGTCTGAAAATTGGTTAGGGAATTATTCACCGATACCGGAAATAAGAGAGAGTGGATTGTGGTTGACTCAGCATC
>Ga0326760_1001290_pt1 | contig 11326 bp, 6 predicted proteins | sample GCREP_S_FD_207668 | JGI IMG/M metagenome (GOLD analysis project Ga0326760, IMG submission 207668) | Hot spring sediment microbial communities from Geyser Creek Basin, Yellowstone National Park, WY, United States - GCR.EP_S | ecosystem: Environmental > Aquatic > Thermal springs > Near-boiling...
AGGCTGAACAGGGACGCGTACTTTATGGCGAAGTTCTTCCAGAGGGAGCTCGCAGTGCCAGGCATGATAGACGGCGACGCGTTCATACTGCACGGGGAGAAGTCCCCGAAGGTCCTTGAGGCCGTGTACGAGCGCTTCATCAAGTACTACGTTGTGTGTCCCGTCTGCAACTCCATTGACACCGAGCTCAGGAGAGAGGGCAGGATCTTCATAATGAGGTGCCTCGCCTGCGGCGCGACAACGCCGGTCAAGCCGCCGTGAGCGCGCTAATCCTTTATTAGGCCGGCACGCCCGCCGGCCCGTGAGCGAGCACGCGCAGTTCTTCACCAAGCTGGCGGAGAAGTGGCAGGCGAGGTGGAGGGAGGCCGGGGTCTTCGAGCCCGAGCCGGCTCCAGGGACCCCGAAGTTCTTCATAACGGCGGCGTATCCCTACCCCAACGGCGTGGTGCACATAGGCCACGGCAGGACCTACCTCATTGCCGACATACTGGCCAGGTTCCACAGGCATCTCGGCCGCGTCACGCTGTTCCCCATGGCGTTTCACTACACGGGAACTCCAATTCTAACAGTCGCCGAGGCAATCGCCGCTGGGGACGGGAGGACAATAGAGGAGTACATGACGCTGTACGACGTGCCCCGCGAGGAGATAGAGAGAATGAGGGACCCGCACTACCTGGCCCGCTACTTCCACGAGCGCTCGAAGCGCGCGATGGAGATGCTCGGCCTCAGCATTGACTGGTCGAGAGAGTTCACCACAATAGACCCGGAGTACCAGCGCTTCATCCAGTGGCAGTTCAAGAAGCTCAGAGACGGGGGGCTGATATCCCGGGGCGCGCACCCGGTCGGCTGGTGCCCGCGCCACTCAATGCCCGTGGGGGCCCACGACACTAAGGACGACAAGGAGCCCGAGATCGTGAAGTGGACGCTTATATACTTCGCCGACCGCGAGGGGCTCGCGCTCCCCGCGGCAACTCTCAGGCCCGAGACAGTGCTCGGCGTCACGAACGTCTGGGTCAACCCGGACGCCAAGTACGTCATCGCCGAGTACAACGGGAGGGCCGTTGTCGTGAGCCGCGACGCCGCCCGCCGCCTGTCATTCCACGGCGGCATCAAGGTACTGCGCGAGGTCCGCGGCAGCTGGATTCTGGGGCGCGAGGTGCAGAACCCCGTGACTGGCGAGTGGGTGCCTGTCTACGGGGCCAAGTTCGTGGACCCGGGAGTCGGCACGGGCGTCGTCATGTCCGTGCCCGCCCACGCGCCGTACGACTACGTTGCGCTGCGGGAGCTCGGCAGGCTCAGGCTCATCCCGCTGATACGGGTTGAGGGCTACGGAGAGTGCCCCGCGAGAGATGTCGTGGAGCGGATGGGCATAAAGAGCCAGACAGACCCGCTCCTCGAGGATGCGACGAGGGAGGTCTACCTGGCCGAGCACAGCAGGGGCGTGGTGCGGGAGGACGTGGCAGAGCGCGTCGGCATGCACCTCGGCGAGCCAGCCCGGTCGATGCTGCGCGCCGCGTTCAGGATATTCTTCGCGGGAAGGCCGGTGAGGGGGGCGCGCGAGTTCATTGCAAGATGGCTTGTCGAGTCGGGCCTCGGCGGCGTGATGTACGACATAGCTAACAAGCCAGTGTACTGCAGGTGCGGCGCGGAGATTGTCGTCAAGGTGCTGGAAGACCAGTGGTTCATCAATTACGGGGACCGCAGGTGGAAGGAGGCCGCGCGCGAGCTCGTGAGCGGCATGACGATGGTCCCCGCCGAGGCCAGGGCGCAGATGCTCGCCACAATTGACTGGCTCGACAAGCGCGCGTGCGCCAGGACTCGCGGGCTCGGCACGCCGCTGCCGTGGGATCGGGGCTGGGTGATAGAGAGCCTTAGCGACTCCACAATCTACATGGCGTTCTACACAGTGATAAAGAAAATAAGGCGCCTCGGGCTTAGAGCCGAGCAGCTCACCGAGGAGTTCTGGGACTACGTGCTGCTCGGGCGGGGGGACGCTGAGGAGGTATCACGGAGGACAGGCGTGCCCGCGAGCGCGCTGAGGGCCGTGCGCGAGGAGTTTGAGTACTGGTACCCGCTTGACTCCAGAAATTCGGGCAAGGACCTGGTGCCGAACCACCTGACGTTCTTCGTGCTTCACCACGCTGCAATATTCCCGAGGGACAAGTGGCCGAGGCAGATAGTCGCGAACGGCTGGGTGCTTAGAGAGGGAGAGAAGATGTCCAAGTCTAGGCGGAACGTGCTCCCGCTGGACAAGGCCGTCGAGATGTACGGCCCGGACCCCCTCAGAGCGGCGCTGGCCGTGTCTGCAGAGGTGGAGCAGGATCTCGACTTCAGGGACGCGGAGGCGAGGAGGATCGCGCAGCACCTCGCGTCAATTTACAGCCTTGCGCAGAGAGTGATCCAGACGGCCGAGGACAGAGAGCCGGCGTGGCCTGACTACTGGCTGGTTTCAGAGATCGCGCGCGTAATCGATAGGGCTAGGGACGCGTACGAGAGGGTCAGAATTAGGCAGGCCGCCGTCGACGTGCTCTACAACGCAAAGTCCGTGTTCGAGCAGTACCTCTCGATGGTGGAGAGGCCGTCGAGGCTCGCGCTAGAGGCGCTAAGGGCGTGGATCGTGGCCATGGAGCCAATAGTCCCCCACCTGGCGGAAGAGCTCTGGGCGGCGGCCGGCGGCAGGGGCCTCGCCGCGACGGCGCCCTGGCCGGGGCTCAAGCCGGACCCCGCGGCAGTGCTGGCCAGGAGGTACGTGGACATGCTCGTGGAGGACATCAAGAGCATACCGGCGTTTAAGCGCGGCGCGAGGAGGGTCGTGATATACGTCAACCGCAATTTCTCGCTGCTCAAGGCGGCGCTGAGCGGTGGCGCGAAGTCCCTGACGGCCTCAGGCGTCAGCACGCAGGCCGCCGCCCGTCTCGCGGGACTTGCGAGGTCCCTCAGCGAGGAGGTCAAGTCGCTGGTCATGAGCGTCGAGAGCTTTGACGAGCTAGAGGTGCTGAGGTCCTACAGAGCCTACCTGGAGAGAGCTCTCGGCGCTGCCGTTGAAGTGTACGGCTCGGACGACCCGCAGGCTCCCGATCTCGGCGGCAAGAAGGCCGCGGCGCTGCCCCTCAAGCCTGGAGTTTACATTGCCTCCTGACAGCCGAGGTCAGGACTGGGGCGGCGCTAGCCGCGGCAGCACTTTCTCTGAAAACTCGCCGAAGAGCTCGCTCAGGGCGCGCTCGTAGCCGAGCCTCCCTGCCTCCACGGCGTCCATGTACTGCTCGACTACTCTCGTCCTCTCCTCGCTTATCAAGTCGCCGAAGCTCTCCTCCAGGAAGCGGTAGACCTCTATCCCGCGCCTCGTCGGCACCATTAGCCTCCTGCGCCCGGCGACGTAGACATAGTACCTCCTCGCCAGCACCTGGAGAATTCTGGCGTACGTGCTGGGCCTGCCTATGCCTCTCTGCCTCATCAGCGCGAGTACCTCCGCCTGTGACAGCAAGCGCCTGACCTTGCGGCACCTCCTCACCGCCGCGCTCAGCGTGCCGGTGGGAAGCTCGGGCTCGACGCGCGTGACGCGGTACACGGCCTGAAAGCCCTGCTGCTTCACGCCGACAGCCCTCTCGACCTCCACAACCGCGCCGCCTGCCTCGATTGCATACCTGGCGATCTCAACCACGCCGGGCTCCATCTGGCTGGCCATGAAGCGCCTGAAGATAAGGTCGTAGAGCCTGTAGTGGTCTCTCGCGAGGCGTATTGCCAGCTGCAGGGCGCCCGCGCTGACGAGCCCGCGGAGCTCGTCCACATCGAGAGGCCTCGTCGGCCTTATGGCCTCGTGCGCCCCCTCTGACTCCTCCCCCCACGCTCTCGGCCTGAACGCCGACTCGCCGAACTTTCTCACTATGTACTCCCTGGCAATGGATATGCCCGCCGTGGAGACTCTCTTGCTGTCCGTCCTGTGATACGTTATCAGGCCGCTCTCGAAGAGGTCCTGCGCCACTCTCATGGCATGCTCTGCCGACATTCCGAGCCTCTCCACGGCATCTCTCAGCATCTCGTCCGTCGTGTAGGGCGGCGGCGGGTTTATGACTCTCTCTGACCTCTCCACGAGCCTTATGGTGACCTGCCTGCTCCTCCTCAGCGCGACGGCGGCCGCCTCCGGGACGCGCAGTCTCAGCACGCTGCCGTCCACCTCGAGCTCGACGCTGTACACAGCATTCTTGCGCGACTCCTCGTAGCTCCTCACTATCCAGCCCAGCACTGGCGTCTGCACCCTGCCCGCGGATAGGTTCGGGCTGCCGTACCTTGTCTGCAGTATCTTGCTCAGGCCGAAGCCCAGCCACCTGTCCTCGAGCCTCCTCACTATCTGGGCCTCGGCGAGCGAGTAGCTGACTGACCTCGGGCTGGACAGCGCCTTGAGTATTGCCCTCCTCGTGACTTCGTGGAATTCTATTCTCTCCACGCTAGAGGCGTAAGGCCGGAGGGCTAGGTAGAGGTCGAAGGCTATCTTCTCCCCCTCGGAGTCGGGATCCGTGCCTATCAGCACCCTGTCCACCTCAGCCGCAACGTCCCTGAGTATGGATATCACATCGAGGGGCCTGCAGCCGGGCGGCACGTCGGCATCGTCGACATAAGCGCCGCCCCTGCACCTCCATATTTTGTTGTAGACAGGCACGAAGTCGCCGCCCCTGACCGGCACCGCGTACTCCTCGGCGTCGTAGCCGTCGTGCCTGAATGTGCCGAACCACTTTAAGAGCGTCTCGCGCTCGCCGGGGTCCACCTTCCTCAGCGAGGTGGGCAGCTCGTAAACGTGGCCGAGCGACGCCACTATTATGAGCACGGCGCTGCCAGTCGAGACCTCGTATGCCGGCAGGCCCCCCACGAGCAGCACGCTGGGCCTGCCGAAAAACCGCGCGATTGTCCTCGCCTTGGTCGGCGACTCGACCACAACCAATACCGTCTTCATGAGGTCGGCGCCGGCCTCCGCCGTCACCCTGCCCGACACTAGGTCGCGTATCAGTCTTCTGTCCCTGTCCACCTCGCTCAGAATGGCGTCGAGGTCGACCTCGCCGATATGCCTGAACTCCGCCTCCTCGAACCTCAGCTTGAGCTCCCTCTGGAGCGCGCGGAATGCCTTCCAGTCGTCGACCAGCGCAATGCTGAGCCCCTTGGAGAGCCCGCCGGCGTAGAGCCTTGACGTGCGCCCGCTGCCCTGCACGTACGTCGTCACGTCGGGCACGAGCACGTAGAGCTCGCCGTCTATCACGGCGAGCCTGACCTCTGCCGATGTCTCAATTGCCCTCCTGACGTCCTCGCTCTTGAGCAGCTCCCCCGCGAACTCGACGGCAGACCTCGCGACGCTCACGGCGTGTCTCTCGAACTCCGTGAGCCCGGCGCCCTCAACGGCCTTCTTAACGGCCTCTTGGACGCTCCGGGCGTACGGCGCTAGCCTCCTCAGCTGCCCAATCAGCCTGTCCGCCCTCAGCTTCGCATCCCCCGAGAGAGCCTGCCTGACGTTGTAGAGGAACGTGAGGTATGCGTGCACGGAGAACTCCTCGAGCCTCACCCTGAACTTGTACTTCGGGATCCCGACGAACACGACATACCTTATCACGTGCGGGAGGTCTAGCCCCCTGACAAGCGCCGATCTGGCAGACGCCATGCCGACGAGTATCGAGAGCTCGCCCCTCTCGAACTGCTCCAGCACCCTGCGCCTCGGCCTGAAGAGGTGCTCGGCCGGTATGCCCTCCTCCCTCGCCCTGACCACTATCCTCTCGCCCAGCTCTCTGTCCTGCACGTAAATTATCCCCCCGGGGCCCAGCCTCCTCACGAGCTGCACCACCTGCGCGACGGCGTCGCTTGACATCTCAACGTATAGATCGGCGACGTTGCGGAGCCCCTCGGCCCTGCCGCCCACGTCAAATCCCAGGATCTCCCTGAATAGCAGCAGTTTGGCAGTCCGCCGGGCCTTGGCGAGAGCGCCCGATGCCACGAAGGTGCCGATCTTCAGCTCGTCCACCCGCCGCCTCAGCGCGTCCCTCATGCTGTCGATCTCGCGCTCTATGCGCTCCGCGTCCTCGGCCCTGCCGGCAATCTCGGCCTCACGCAGCCGCCTCAGCCTGTCTATCAGCTCCGCGGCGGCCCTCAGCACCTCGTCGTCAACGCCGAGAAGCTTCAGAATTCTGTCGACGTTCTTGCTCGTTGCCCTGAGAATGCTGTCGACGTCATCGGCGGCCACGAAGCCGAATTTGTGCCGGCTTAGCAAGTCAAAGCGGCGGGACAGGAGCGCCGAGGTCACGATCAGCACGTCAAAGTCCCCCCGCTCTACGGCCTCGAGGGCCTCCCTCCTCTCCCTCTCCGTCAGCATGGAGTGGTAGGCAATTGCCCTCACGCGGACGCTTGCCCTCTCGGCGTAGGCGAGCAGGCGCTTGTGCGCCTGGTGGGCGAGGGCCGACGTCGGGAACACCAGCAGCGTCTTGCGCCACTGCCGCGCGGCGTAGATCGCCGCGACGAGGAGGAATGTCGTCTTGCCGGATCCGGTCGGCGCGACTATTGCGAAGCTCCTCCCCCTAACGAAGCGCCTGGCCCAGAGTCTCTGGGCTCCCCACATCTCGCAGCCCACGGCGGACTTGAAGAGAGACGAGAACTCCTCGTACCTCTCGAGATACTCGGCGATCCGGGCGAGGCCCCTGAGCCTCCCGCGCTCCCTCAGCAAGCTCACGAGCTCTCTCATGGACTTGGCCCCGAGACCCTCTGGAAGGCACTCGTAACAGGGAAGGCCGGCTGCCAGCCTGTCCGACGTGATGGGGCCCCCGCAGTTGGGGCAGCTGTGCAGATACACGACGGGCGGCGGCCTCACGCGGTGCAGAGGCGCCGGCTATAAAAGCCCTAGGCTCACTGCCGGTCGCCCGTGCGGGAGCCTTTCAGCCCCTTTTAAAGCTCCGGGCCCTCCTGGTTACTCTCCCACGCTTTCTAGCAATCCCTGCTGCGGCTTGCAGGCTCCCGCGGCGCGCCCTCGACAGTTACGGGCGCGCGCCTCTGCGATTCGCGCGGGCCCCGCCGGCGTGGCATTAGTGCAGCTGGGCAGCATCCGGTGCCGTGACTGGTCTGGCACGACTGGCAGGGACAACTGTGCCGAGCTGAAAAGTGGTGGGCCCGCCGGGATTTTTGGGCGGGGCCATCCCCCGAACCCGGGTCCACCCGGTTATGAGCCACGCCGCAGGCGGCGGCCGGTCCCGGCTCACTGTCTCTCCCCTCTATTTAAGCCTTTGCTGCGCGGCGCCTGCCGGAACGCTTAAATAATCGCGCGCGGGTTGCGGCAATCCCGCGGGCGCGAGCCGCCGAGCCTTCTAAGCCGTAGGCCGGGGCGCGGGCGGACGTCGTGGGTTCGAATCCCACCGGGCCCGCCAAGCCTCAGCTGTTGCCGCGACATATCACTCGTGAGTTAAGGAGGGGCGGGCTCTCCTCACGCCCTCAGTGGTACTCCGGCTCTTCACCGCTCCGATCAATCCCCGCAGGAGACTGGTGCCGCGCGGGGTTTATCTCCCTTAGCCGCCTGGCAGCCTGCAGAAGGCCCCTCCCTCTCGCGGGCCCCGCCGCTGGCGCGCCAGTCTACTCTGCGCGAGCTTGCGTGACCAAATTTGGACACGCACTATTTAAGCTTTGCTGGCACCGGCAGGCGCGCGGCGCGCCGAAAAATGGCGTCACGGCGCGACCCAGCGCCGCGATCGATGAATGTAAAGCGGGGCCTCACGGCGGGCGCCGTGGGCGCGAAAAATGGGCGAAATGCTTAAAAGTGCCGGGAGGCGCCCCGCGCGGGCGGTAGAATCTCAAGAAGGGTTGAAATCGAGCCACGCCCTGAGCCTCGCGCAGAGCCCGGCCCCGCCCGGGGCTCCCATGACCGCCCTGGCGCCGCGGCTTTTTAAGCGGGTCGCGGCGCCTGCCTCACCCTCAGCGCGGCGTACAGCGACAGCGGCGCCCACGCGAGCGTCCCCGCGAGGCCCGCCGGGTTCCAGAGCCACGGCGGCTCTGGCGGGTAGAGCAGGAAGTAGATGCCAGCGAAGGCGTTGACGCCCCCGTGAAAGGCCGCGGCGCCGACCACGCCGTGCCTGAGGTAGACCCAGGTGAAGGTGGGCGAGGCGACGGTGCAGTGCAGCGTGAACAGCGGCACCGACGGCCACCAGAACTTCTGGAAGTAGTTGTGGCCCAGCAGCAGCACGGGGGCGTGCCAGAGGCCCCACAGCGCCCCCACTACAAGCGATGCCCCGACCCATCCGAGCCTCCTCGCGAGCCTGGGCGTCAAGTAGCCCCGCCAGCCGTACTCCTCGCCGAAGGCGAGGAAGGTGTTCGCCGCGAGCGCGACGGGCGCGAGCAGCGGCGCCGCGAGCAAGTTGTACCTCACCACGAACTCGACGAGGGTGTCGGGCACGCTGTCGGGCGGCACGCCGAGCGCCCTGGCGAGCAGGTGCCTCGCGCCGGCCTCTGGCCCCGCCGGCGCCATGAAGGGCGCCGTCACGGCCGCCGCGATAGCGACCCACGCGAGCGGGTAGGCGAAGGCGACGAGATCCCTCAGCCTGAGCTCCGGCTCGTAGGCCTCCCCCTGGGCCAGTACGCCGAGGGCGGGCGCGAACATAACCAGCAATGGCCACGCGCCCGGCACCTGATAGTACATGAGCGGGAAGAGAAGCCACGGCAGGCCGAAGGCCACCAGGAGGAACCTAATCACGGGCCGTCTCCGGCGAGAGCCCCGGCGCTCCCAGCACGTAGGTCCCGTCCGGGCAGCGGGCTATCAAGATCCACTCGGCGCCCCTGACGAAGATTCCGTAGCCCTCGGCCTTGACGCCGGGGCCCGATACCATCAGCCAGCCCACCGCGGCTCTCGCGCCGCCATAGCCTATCCTCATCACGTGCGCGCTTGACGCGTTCACCCACTCCAGCGCGCAGTCGGAGAGGCCGTACTCCCTGCCGTACGGCGCTCCCCACCAGCCGACGTAGACAGCGAGCCTCCCGCCGCCGACCGCGAAGCCCATTCTCTCCGGCGCGGTGAGGTATATCAGGAATATCGCCAGGGCGATAGTGCCGGCCACAAGCGCGATTCTGGGAGGGGTCAGCACCTTGCGCCAGCGGATCCTGAAGATGGCGTAGAGCACCGCGATTATGACTGCCGCGGCCGCCAGCGCCGAGGCCAGGAGCGGCGCGTCAGCCGCCAGGAGCTCCCACCTGCTGACCCAGAACTCGTACATGGAGCCCGCGGAGAGCGCTCTTTAAATCGCTGAGCAGTCCCCCTTGCCGAGTGCCGCGAGGGCGCCCCAGTACTTAGTCGCCAGCAGGTGGCACGCGTGGCACATGTGCTTCACCCCCTCCCCCTCGTTGAACTTGCGCACTAGCGCGTGCGGGCCCAGCAGTCTGAGGTACCATATGAGCGCGTTCCTGCGTATTCTGTCAACCACGTCCCAGAGGTGCTCCCTCTTGATGTTGCCAACCCTCGTGAACCAGCCGGAGGCGGGGTCCGCTATTATGTGGCCGCAGCAGAAGGCAACGTCGCCATTCGGGTGTACGGAAATCTCGGCACCCGCGTAGGCACACCCGCCCACTAGAGGCGCCCTCATGCTCGCCTTATCGTACAGCACTGAAGCCCTGGACGTGGGAGAGATAAAGTCCTCTATGATTAGCACGTCGCCGCTCAGATCGCTCAGACGCTCCCTGACGTACTCGCCTGTGATTCTGGAGCTCAACGTCTTCGTTACAGCGATTGCGACTCTGAGGCCCTCCTCTAGTGCGGCTTTAACAGCGTTGAGCACATTATTCTCTCCCCCGCACATACTGAGAAATTCTGCGTGAAAATCGTCGTACGAGACATTCAGCTCCTCGAGGCCTAGCGATGCCCATTTCCTCACGCTCGCCCTGGCCCTCTCTAGCGTGCCCGCCCACCATGCGTTTGTTATAAGCCTTACAGTAAAGCCGTAGTCGTGCGCTGTCTTTATGGCAAGTTCTAAGTGCTTTGGGAGCAGTGTGGGCTCTCTGCCCGTTATTGCTATCACTTGAATTGTGGCTATCTCAGAAGCCTCCCGGATAACCTTCTCGATATATTCAGTCGGCAGAACTTCACTGTGATGGGGGCCCGCGCCTATGCTGCAGTGGCTGCACGAGAAATTGCACTTGTAAGTATAGAGCAGACCCAGGGCTGTGACGTCGAAAAACATAGCCCCCTAGTAACACACTACTGCGACATCCACTACTGCTGCTACGGCAGGCGTAACACGCGATACCACTATTGCAGGTACTGCTAAAACGGCTACTGCAAGTAAGAGAATGCATTCAAGGGGCTCCGCGCCCGGTGAGAGGCGATAAGATGATATTGCGCGGCTGCAGCCGCAAGCCGCGAGCTCCCGCAATTCATTCGTTGCCTCTTCGCGGCTGAGCAGAAAAATATCTATGTTTTTATTGCTCATTGCTCACAGTGTTGTTACAATTTCTTTAATTAACTTTGTGTATCTAAGAACTTTCATCTTACCCTGTTTCTTGGCCATTTCCATGACCTCATCAAAGATTCCTATATCATCTCTCTTTGTCGTGGTGTAGGTGAGCCACTCCAGATCGGTGGCGTACGCAAATACGCGCCACTCACTCCTGTCAATAACTATAGAGGGGGCTAAAGCGTCCGCAAAGGATCCGCGCAGCACGTAAAATCTTATGAGACGCTCCTCGCCGCCGCGCGAGACGATGACGTCACCGCTCAGCAGCTCGTTCGTCTTAAACTCTTTCCTCAGCAGATTGCGCAACTCTACGCACACTCTGTCGCCGCTTTTCGGCACCGGCGCGTGGCTTTTTGCCAGCGCAAGTATGGGCGCTAGCCCGGCAAACGCCATGCTGCCCAGCAGTACATTGTAGAGGAGCTCGCGCCTTCGCATTACAACTTCGGTCGCACTCCTTGCGCTCTGCTCAACAGACATAATCTTTTTTTCCTGAGGATTTAAGCTTTGATGTCTCAGGCGGGAGCGACAATAACGGGCAGCAAGCGAGCGGCGCGAGCGAGCTCACGGCCGCTGCACATTAGGACCGTGGAGCTCCTGATCGATTACGGCGTGATAGCAGCAGTGGCAATTGCGCTGTGGCTCGCAGCGGGGAGTCTGCTGATGCCGCTTCTTGCAGTACTCTTACTCGCAGCCGCCCTCGCAACGGCTCTCCTCCCAGTCTACATGCCCAAGTCGTGCCGCGTTGAGGGGCGGCGCGTGGTCATGAGAACGCCGGCGAGAGCTATCGAGGCGCTACTACTCGGCGAGCCAGCGCTGGTCAAGAAGGGGAGAATCCCCGCCACGAAAGCCTATCTCTGCTACGGCCATCA